>Ga0268251_10000651_pt1 | contig 10791 bp, 13 predicted proteins | sample AgamicAsMae_FD_200527 | JGI IMG/M metagenome (GOLD analysis project Ga0268251, IMG submission 200527) | Agave microbial communities from Guanajuato, Mexico - As.Ma.e (v2) (version 2) | ecosystem: Host-associated > Plants > Phyllosphere > Phylloplane/Leaf | place: Guanajuato, Mexico | collected...
TCTTCCAGCGACTCTATCCTGGTTTGAGCATCCTGGTCTGTTGGCGAAGCTGGAGTGTGTTCGGCTGCTGGTGAAGTGTCGGATATTGCGGTGGCTTTTCTTTTTCGAGTAGATTGTGGATAATGGCAATCGTATGCATACCGCACACAAGTGCTACATGGAAAGGCTCCATCGCATTTTCTCTTGCGTTCTCGGCATGGCTCGCAAGCTACGCGTGAGCGCAATCTGTTATGTTGCGGTGTCGTCGTCGACATGTGAGTACCAACGACTTGCAAGATGCATGGACGACTATGTTCGAGGCTTCCAGATAGCGATGAGATGAATCCGCGTTGAGTCACCGTTGTACCACCGTCTGTGTCATTGTTGCTCGAATTCTGCTGGAGGCATGGGCAGCGTGAAGACTACCCCGCCCCTTCCGCAATAGCCGCGGTTATCCGAAGTCCAGCCAGGACAGCTCTTGCGAATTTAGGTCAACCGACGACATTTTCAGAACATGATATATGGTCAGTTTTACGGACTTCTCACTCATTAGACCTGGGTGCGGACGAGATAGTAAAAGCAGCCCATCTCACATGGGTGTCTTTACCATGCTCAGCTTCTCAAAAGCTTGGCTGCAGCCATGAGCCGCCTAGAATGTTTCCACACACGAACGCCACGCTTGGAAACATGCTCAATATCCCTCGAAACGTGCAGTTCGCTCCACGAGCACCTTCGGCCCCGCGCACGCCATACGTTTGGCACCTGGTTGACCAGGATGATGGTATCCCAACAAGGTAATAATGACAATGGCCTCCTTAACAACTTGCTCAAACGTTCTCTCGGAATGCAATCCGCCAATGTTTCCATGAGTACGAGGATCCTCGCAGTGTTACCATCAGAAGTATTATGTGAGCGATACTATACAAGGACCATGCCCATGGACGTCAGTTGCTCCATCGATAACCAAAACCCGTCAACATGAAGATTTGCACCGCCCTTGGGCTCGTCCTGCCTATCACACTTTCTGGTTTTGTTGCTGCAGAGAAACAGTATGGAGTCCTTGGCTTCGGCATTCCGATGTATCAGCCCTTGTGCTGTTACTCGTGTCATGATGCATTTTCCGCTCTTTACCTCAACTGTACCACCTTCTCCGAGGACATGGATATGGGACACAGTGGTATGGACATGAAACTACGGAAACGTATGGACATGGGAGGTGAATCTGTAGCAACAACGAGTGATGCTTGCTACGCTAGCGACAGGACCTGGCTTGAAACGTTTTCCAAGTGCGTCCACGACAAGTGCTCGAAGGATGGTATTGATGAGAGTAAACAGAGTCAATGCTTCTCCAAGCTGGCCGCGAATGGACTACCCGTATCGTCACTACAGGCCTCTTTGCCATCGTCAGTTCCTGGTGTCGAGCTGGATGCGGATGCTACATGGTTGAACTCGACAAGTCTGGTCAACGAACATGCTTACCTTGCCAATTATGTGACGATGAAAGAGTTTGTATCGTCTGAACACCGCCATACTCGCTACGCGTAAGCAGATATGTCTCGAAGCCATTGTTCAAATTATGCTGACCTGATACAGGCTTGTTAGCATACTCTTCGTCGTGGGCATCTGTGTCATTGCCGGAAGCTGGAAAACACACATCCCCTCAAGGTTCCTGTCTAATAGCTTGTCATTGAAGTTGAAACAGCATTTGCTTGTACCTGCTGCATTCAACGATCGACATCTGTCGCCGTTACCATATCGAATCGGTACGTATGTCAGAAGGTCAGTATGCGCTTGGATAATCGCTGACTGTGTTCTTCTTGTGCAGGTTATCTACCCAAGCGCGGCATCTCTCTGTTCATCACCACATATGTTATACTCAACATAATATTCTCCGCCGTCTCGTTCCATCATGTCACACCAAATGCTTGGTACGCTGACAGGCGTCACGAAATCGCAGCTTACGTCTCGAATCGCACCGGTGTTCTCAGCTTCGCAAACCTTGCTCTGGCAATTCTTTGCTCGGGCCGTAACAACTTGCTCATATACATCACTGGTTGGAGCCAGAGTACGATGCTAGCCATTCATCGCTGGGCATCTCGAGTCGCCACCGTCCAGGCCGTCGTGCATTCCATCATCTACACAATCACATACTTCTGGACTGGTGGATACACCGCGTACATGACCGAAGCAGCCATGGCTTACTACTGGTGGGGCATCATTGCTACTATTGTGCTATGCCTTTCGGTAGGCTTCGCAGTCCTACCAATTCGCATGCGATCTTACGAGATTTTCCTCATCACTCACATAGCTTTCGCTATACTCGCATTGATGGGCTGTTGGTATCATATCGATCTACGTTTTGGCGACAAATGGGGCTACAAGGTCTGGCTGTACATTGCATTCGCTTTCTGGGCATTTGACCGTCTGATGCGCTTCGTCCGTCTGGTGTATTTCAATTGTTTTGGCAGTCCGATTGCAGTGGTCAAGCAAGTTCCGCACACCGACATCATACAAATGACTATCACGCTAAAGAAAGCCTGGAACGTCAAACCTGGTCAACACTCGTTCCTCTACATACCTCTGCTCGGGAAGCCTTGGGAAAACCATCCGTTCACCATTGCATCTTGGACTTCCCCTGAGTCCCGTCGCAACGCTCCAGCCATTACAGACAAGTCTGCTGGCAAAGAAGCGGAAGTCCATGGTCTCGAGATTGACAGCTCTTCCAGCTCGCAACACAGCCATGAGTCGCGTCAACCTCATCAGCTTGTTTGCCTCATGCGTGCCAGAAAGGGTATGACTGCATCACTTCTCTCAAAGCTGCGGAGATCAGAAGCAAACTCATTGCCTATATCCATCCTTACCGAAGGACTTTACGGCGGACATAGAGCAACATTGCAACCATTGAAAACAGCAGACACCATCATTTGCATTGCGGGCGGCATCGGCATCACCAGCTGTATGAGTTTCCTACAGCAATACGTCAACGAGTCACAATCTGTAGACTCTGATTTGAAAGCCTTGATGGGTTGCGCGAGCAACTTTGTGCTCGCTTGGTCAGCGAGAGAGGAAGCTCTCATACGACATGTCTCTGGCACTCTTTTGCCTGACGCTTCTGTAGGATTCCCTAACAAGCAAATCGAATACCGGTTCTGGTGTACTGGAGAAGACAGCAGTCAAGACAAGGGACTGGAACAAGGCACTGATTTGCAAAGAGGCAGAATGAATGTCGGTGAAGTCGTGAGATCAGTGGCAGAAAAGGGAAGAAGAGTCGTGGTAGTGGCTTGCGCACCTGGCGCGATGTCTGATGGAGCGAGGAAGGCTGTGATCGGCTGTTTGAGAGACGGCATGCCGGTTGATTTGATCGAAGAGGCTTTCGCCTGGTAAACTGCTTTTGCAATAGCATCGAGCGAGCTGAAAAGACTTGTTGATCATATCATTCGTTTCTTACATACTGATGAACATTGTCAAAACAGTTGCTCGAAGTCACAACGGCTACTCTCCATCTCGTCATCAGCTCTCATGGCAGGATGAAGCAAACACTCTACCAACCATCCTGTCTCCCCTGCTGCTCACCCTGATCATAAGAGTTCTGCATACCATCACCAAACCGATCAACATCCTGCCTGCCCTCATAATACTTATCCTGCACCCCCTGACCAAACCGATCAACATTCTGCTCCGCACCTCTATACCCATCCTGCACATCATTCTCAGCACGTTGCCCTTCATTCTGCACACCCCCAATCTTATCCCCAATCCAGTTTGCTGCCCCCCTGAGCCCGCCGCTGATGTCTGAAGGAATGTTTTCGGCGGAGTCGACGGTGTTGTCGAAGCCTTGTTTGGTGTCGCGAGCGAGGTTTGAGGGGGCGTCTTCGATGGATTGTTCGTCCCGGCGGAAGGAGTTGCCGAGGGATTGTTCTTCGTTGTTGAAGGCGTTGTCGGCGCGGTCGTAGGTGCCCTCTGTGAGTGGAAGATGGGAGTTAGTGATGGGTGGAGGACGTGAAGGGAGAAGGAAGTCTTACCTGCTTGGCCTACAGTGTCGCCGGCGAAGCGAGCGGCGTTCTCATCGTAGTCGTTGTTGTTGTTGTAGTCAGACATATTGAAGTGTGTGTTTCGTGGAAGGTTTCTCAAAGAGTGCTTCGATTTGAATGTTGTTTGAGTAAGAAGGTGTAAGATGGAGCTAGCGGACAGATGGTTATTCCTTCTTTTATACTGGCTATTTGAATGGCATCTAAAGCAAGTTACTGGCGCATTGCCAGCACAACAATGACGTGGAGGCGGCAAGTAGCCAAGGCAGGGGTTGATGAGCTTGATTGTGGTCAAGCTTCTGTCACTATTTTAAGGCGTCATGGCGGGGTCTTTTGAAACACGCTACGATAACGAGCCGCCCTCAAGTGGCAGCATTCATATTTGTGAAGGTGTTATTTATTCGTATTTATATGGACTCGTATGGAACAAGTTGTGCAAAATCAATAAACGCCAGTCCAAATCCCCATGGTTTCATCATGCAGTCTTCACCGTCGTACCTTTGCTACCACCCCCACTACTTGTAACAAATATACCGTTGGCGGGCTGCTTGGTCTTCAGTATAGTGACACTGAATTTCCCGTTGCCATTAGACGTCAAGGTGGTTGCTGTTCCAGTGGCCGAGTTTGTCAAGTACACCTTCAGTTCTGCGACGTAGCCGACGATGTTCGTGCTTGCTGTGATCGAGATAGAGCCACCTCCAGATGAGTTGGTTGTGTAGCTATCAATCGTAACAACATCCTTTACAGCAGGGTCGCTGACCACTGTGACGTTGGCACTGCTACTCGTGCCTGCGGCGGTGCTGCTGACTTTAATGTTGAAGATGTAGGTGGCCTTGACTGTGCTGGAAGGTGCAGCGAGAGAAGGGCTTGCAGCAGTGTTGCTAGACAGAGTGACAGTAGGTCCACTGACCTGAGACCAAGTATATTTAAGATCGTTGGCGGCAAAAGCGGCACTGTTGGTAACGTTGAATCCAAGCTTGACGGGAACACCCGGACGAGTCGTCTGAACATCTCCAACTGCTACGGTGGGAGTACTTGCGGCAGGGGAGCTGCTTGGTGTCGATGGAGCTGAGGGATCAGTCACGGTACCAGAAGGCGTGCCGGACGGATCAGCGGATGCAGTACCAGATGCGGCGGCGGAAGAGGCAGGAGCAGAGCTAGCTACTGGGGGAGAATAAGGCCCACAGCTCTTGGTGGCAGGAGCGCTAGCACCAGGCCAAGGGTTGAGTTGACCAAACAGGTTTCCATCTTGATCATATCCAAGACCCTGTGCAAGGAAGGGGAAGTTGCTAAAGTCGTTGACGGGTGGAACAACTCCAGGAACATTTGGTTCTGGGAAGAGGAACTCCAAGACAGGCTGGACATAGCGACCGGCGTTGATCTTGTTGTCGGTGAGCTTCTCGCCGGTGGAAGCACGAATGACATATTCGCGAGTGTACTTGGAGGTTGTGGTAGTTCCTGCTCTCCACTCCCACTTGTTACGAGCATCTCCTCGCTTGTAAGGTGCAGAGCCAACAGATCTTTCTGTCTCTTCGCCAGTGCAAGGATCGACATCAATAGCAGAGACTGTGATAGCGGCATTTGGATCCGAGGTGTAGCCAATGAACTACCTTTTGTTAGCATATTGTCCATCTCGTGAGTACCGAGTCGTGGGTGCCTACTCTGGAGTCACCAAACTCTGAAGTTGCTCCACCATCGTAGATGCCAACAATAGCGTCCTCGACCCGTATGAAGGTAGGAGCACCTGAGGTTGTGATTTGTACGTTGGGTGCAACGATCGTGTAGCAGACGATAGTACCACCGATGTTGACACCAGAATATTCAAGGTAATCGCCCACTTGGAAGGGTGCCATCTTCAAGGCATCAGGAGCTTGGCTGTTGGCTATCAGTACGAGGGACAAAGTGCACTGGTGAAATTGATCTGCTTACAAAGTGCTTTGGCCTGCTGGTCGGTTGCTCGAAGGACAAAGTGGATCAGACGAAGACCTTGGGATACACATCGGGAAGCCGCTGAAAGCAGTGATGGAAGGGTTCTCGTCGTCTGCAGTATACAGAGGGGAGTCTTTGTAGCCGACGGAATAGACTCCATTAGGATCGTTGATTCTGATGGTTGGGCCACCTTTGATCTTCATTGTGCCAGCGGCCGAGTTGATGCTTTCGATTGTTCCAGAACTGGCCTGTAGAAGGTATTCTCCGATCTGCACAAGACCGGCAATTGCTTTGCCATTGACAACATTTCCGATCACCCTGCCACCGTATTGTTAGTATGCTTGACAAAAGTTTGAGGCAGGAATATACGCACGAGACTTCATGACCAATGAAGCTGTTCGCACTAGCAAAGTCTTTGAAGGGTGAGAAAGCAGCAGGAAACTGTACTTGGAGGTTCTGAGGAATCGTGACAGAGTAACCATTGACAGAAATGGTACCGCCAGAGTTGTAAGTGCCATCACTGGCAGTTGCACTGTCAAGCCTGCCGTCGAGAATGAACGGTTCGACAGTCTGAGCAGCTGCTCGAGAGCCCAACAATGCAACAGAGAGGAGTTTGAGGGCAGTAGAAAGCATATTGGAGAAGCGTGTAGGTTTGAATTGATGAAAAGCATACTTACAACAAAGATGAGTGGCTTTATATCAACATCTATGCCACCAGGCACAGTATGGATATGGCTGTGTTCAGGATACCTCTCACATTGTCACGACACAAGACATTCTCGACTGATTGCAGCTGTGTATACAACCATGTCACTCACCTGGGTACATTAACAAACTTGGATCAGGTCAGGTCGGAATAACTCCTTGGCAGTAACAACCATGTCTTGAGGATTGGGTACATGGGTAGGGCAGACGGGAACGAGAGGTATGCCTGTCTACTTGACCAGCTGACAGGACTTTTTCAAAGTATGAGCCCGCTTTCGCCTGACAAAAATGGACTGCTGTATGTGGCAAGCGAGGTAGACAGGTCGAAGCCACAGGTCTGACTTTGGGGCGAGTATCTTGTACAGCGCCTCTCAAAGCTGAAATAGCACGAAGTGTAGGCGACTCCGGAAGCTGATGCATCGGAATGTCTCCAAAGCCATCACGACGGAACATTTGCCCAAACCTTACAAGCAGTTGGTAAGCGAGAAGCAGTTGTTCGAGTATTCGTCAATGTTCGAGACCCCGGTACCGGGTACCGAGTACACACAGATAGCACCAGATGACAAGCATCACCGCTCAGCTGCCGAGCCTTCGAGCTTGGCATATAGCGGGAACGAGACCGTGACATTGGTACCAGTGACAGAGTGAGCAGGACAAAAGCAGAACAAAAGCAGAGAGTTTCGGAGAGATTCTCTGTACGGATGGGGAGAATCAGGGAAGGATCCGAGATGCAGTCAGCGCCAAGTCTCCTACACAGATCACGGTCCTTGGCGAGGTCATCCCGATTTTGTCAGCCTCACGAGCCGCTTCCTCTTGACTCTTTTCCCATCTGCTCCCCAACAACGAGCCCAAATTGTTCATCAATCTACCCAGCGACTGTCCATCTGTGTCTAGCCATCCTCTGCATTTCCAAAGCCCGAATAGTTGATATATGCCTCTTCGGGGGTTTTTACGATGACCTGCGTCTGTAAAGTCTTGCTCTTGGCGAGTACAGCCACAACCAGAGCAAAAGCTCATATGTATTTCGTACACTCGCCTTTCCGTCTTCAGCTCTGAACTCTATAGAGGAGCACGGTCCGATACCCCATATCCAGCTATTCCGGCAGTACATCACCCGCATACGGCTCGAGAACCTGCTGCCAAGACATGACAATTGCAGACAGTAGTTCTGAACATCCCTGTACAACCGAGCTCATTGGTAGTCGATATCCATTTGCTATTCTGGGTCCGATCAGCTGGTTGCCAGGATGTACAAGGTGCCAGCCCTATGCTTCAATAGTCTTCTGCCTCTTGGACGTCGTCTTGACCATTCGGAGCATTCCAGCTCATCCCAAGTCCAGTGACAGAGAGCCTCGTTCCACTTGCCATGGATTCGAAGTCAGCTGTGACAGGCTTGTCAACTCTGCTTACCTCGCGCATGGTACCAAGCTGGGACTGGACTCTGGAACGACACCTCCATGCTCGAGCGTATCTTCTACTCTAGACCTTTTCCCTCGTGGCATGAGGCGCCACAAGCCGCCTTCTCGCCACGTGCAGTCTCTACTTCGAAGTATCAGGCTCCAGCTGGTGTAGAGAGGTAGGGATGTGGGCGGCGATTCCGAGTCCCTCCACCTTGTACAGCCCTTTCTGGAAGTGGTTGTAGCACGACAATGAGATATACCTGATCGAAAGATGAGGACCAGAAGAGTGCACTCTTAGTAGGCAGTTATGTATATATATGGCCTACTCTGGCTCCAGTAAGTCAAAAACAACAATCATCTTCTCTCGCTTCTTTACATTGCCTCCGCCTCTGGCCTACCCATTCCCTCGCTTCCTTCCTCCGCTCTATCTCCTCGCTCCTGCTCTCAGTCCATCATCGCCAACTATGCATCCTCTTCTGCTACTCGCTCTGTTCCCCCTGGCTCAAGCCAAGGACTGGGATTCTCGGCCTTACAAGAACTTCTTCGAGTATCCTCTGCCGATTCCTCCTGTCAAAACTCCTGTCAAGTAAGCACCTCTATCAGTATACACTCTGTACACGACAGATTTTCTGACGGTAATCAGATCTTTTGAAAACATCGACTACTACGAGATTGATATCAAGCCTGTCGACATCGAAATCTACCCTGGCATCAAAGCACGCCATGTCGGATACGACGGTATGGTTCCCGGACCTACTTTCAAGATGAAGCAAGGCCGCGAAGCTGTTGTTCGCTTCATCAACCATGCCGACCGTGCGAACTCAGTCCACCTTCATGGATCATACAGTACGTCGTAATGTCTGATCAGACATGGATATTCGCGATATACTGACACATCTTCTGCAGGCCGTGCACCATTTGATGGCTGGGCTGAGGACACTACCGAACCTGGGCAATACAAGGATTACTACTATCCCAACGCACAGGCTGCCAGGACACTCTGGTACCACGATCATGCTGTCGGGCACACGGCCGAGAATGCCTACTATGGACAAGCAGGCTTCTACATCCTGGAGGATGCTCACAAGAACTCTCTCAACCTCCCCTCTGACAAGTTCGATATCCCTCTTGCCCTTTCAGCCAAGCGCTACAACGCCGATGGCACGCTTTGGGACCCGGAGCTCAACGGCGAAACCACCAGTGTCTTTGGTGATATCATCCAAGTCAACGGCCAACCATGGCCATACCTCAAGGTTGAGCCTCGCAAGTATCTGTTCCGCTTCCTCGACACTTCCATCAGTCGTTCTTTCCAGCTCTACGCAGAAGCCGACAAGAACAAAGGCACTCGCATCCCTTTCACAGTCATCGGCTCGGATGCAGGCCTTCTTGCCAGCCCTGTCGACACCACCCAACTCGACATTTCCATGGCCGAGAGATGGGAAGTCGTTTTCGATTTCGCAAAGTATGCTGGTCAGAACGTTACACTCAAAAACACCGGCAAGGTCGCTGCAGACGATGACTACATTGCCACCGACCGCGTGATGAGATTTGTGGTTGGCGATACCGTCCTCGACAACACCAACAACGATCCCCTGCCCGCAAACCTTCGCAATGTCCCATTGCCGCCGGCCAAGTCGGGTGTGGACCGTTCTTACGAATTCATGCGCAGCAATGGCGAGTGGCAGGTCAATGGAGTCACTTGGGCCGATGTCGAGGACAGAGTCATCGCCAAGCCAGAGAGAGGCTCCGTGGAGCGCTGGGAGCTTATCAACAGTGCAGGTGGTTGGAGTCATGTATGTTTTTCCCTGCTGCCTTTCCATCAAGACTATGCTAATCACTCACTATAGCCAATCCACATTCACCTCATCGACTTCCAGGTTGTCGGTCGCAGCGGTGGCACCCGCGGAGTCCTTCCCTACGAGCAGACCGCATTGAAAGATGTCGTATGGCTGAACAAGAACGAAAAAGTCCAAGTCCTCGCTCGCTATGGCCCGTAAGTTACACCCAACACCGCATGATCACCAAAGACCTTCACACTGACATTGAGGTATCAGATGGGACGGCCTCTACATGTTCCACTGCCACAATCTAATCCACGAAGACCACGACATGATGGCCGCCCTCAACGTCACCGCCCTCAAGGACCTCGGCTACGACGAAAAAACCTCCTTCATCGACCCCATGGATACAAAATACCGTGCCAAATCCTTTGCATCCTCAGATCTCGAGTACCGCAAGGGAGACTTTGACATCGACACCATTGAGAAGAAATGCAAAGATTTCCAAGACATGGATGCGTATAAAAAAGTCAATGAAGTCGAGGAGAAACTTGAAGAGTATTGGAAGACTAGAAAGTCGCAGACGACGTTGCAGACGGTGACTTCGTCGAGTGGTGCTGGTGGTTCTGCTTCTGTGGGTGCGTCTGGTGTTTCTCAAGCTGCTTCTGCTTCTGCATCTGCTTCTGGGTCTTCGGTCGCTTCTTCCGCACCCATTGCTTCTTCACCCGCAGTGGCTAGCAGCACACCAGGAAGTACGCTTATCACCTCGGCAAAGACGACTTCTTCGACAACAAAGAGTGATGATAAAGGTGGTAAAAAGACCACGACCTCCTCATCGACGACTGCCGCAAAGTCATCGAGTAAAAAGAAGTAGAAAGTCTCTTTTTTTGTTTCTTTCTCTGTAGGCGTTTTTGGGAGGGGGTGGTATGGGAGGATACTTTTATACTCGATTTGTTATTTTTTTCTCAGTAC
>Ga0268251_10000652_pt1 | contig 10788 bp, 9 predicted proteins | sample AgamicAsMae_FD_200527 | JGI IMG/M metagenome (GOLD analysis project Ga0268251, IMG submission 200527) | Agave microbial communities from Guanajuato, Mexico - As.Ma.e (v2) (version 2) | ecosystem: Host-associated > Plants > Phyllosphere > Phylloplane/Leaf | place: Guanajuato, Mexico | collected...
GGTCGAGGAGGTTTGGTCGATGTATGCGGACTAAGATGCCAGCGGAGGTCCGATTTCAGATGCATGAAGGAAGGACAACAAGAAATTGTCGAAGCTTGAGACACCTGTGTCTATGACTGAAAAGGGCATGGACTATGTCCTGAATAAAATGCTATATAAAGTAGTTGGGGTATCATAGTGACGATACACTATCGTCAAAGAAATCAAAAGCAGTCCTGTCCTCCCGCAGCAACAAAAGAAATCACTATATACACCTCGGCCCGCCAGCGACGATGAGCCTGGTAGTCCGAGGTGGTTGGAGTCTAGTAGCGACCCCAAACCTTTGTATTGAGACCCATATTGTTCGTGGGTTTACGCAAAGGTGCCTCATCACTATCCGAAGTATGTCTCCTCGAGTCAAAGTGCTCGCCTTGACCATCAGTCTTCTGAGATCGCTCGGAAGGTGCGCTCTCAACTTCAACTGTAATCTCATTGTGTCTGTGCACAACGAATCCATTTGCGATGTCCTCCGACTCTTGATCACGGTCATGATCATGTCTCTGCTCTTCCTCTTCCATGATGCCAAAGTGGCTGTGCATGGCTTCTGGCGTTTCTGGTCTGACGTGGCCGAGTTCCACGTCTTGAGGTGAGGCGGGAGTTTTTAGCACAGAGGCTCTTTTGCTTTGGCTGGTTGTGGTGTTGAAAGTGTAGCCTTTGGCGTTCATGGTGCCGTTTGAGCTCTCCGGGTTGTTGAAGCGAATGGGACCATTGTCTTGGCCTCGAGCAACAACGGCAATCAACTCGGCCATTGAGAGTTCGATCTTGAGCTTGACAATGTATGCTAGAGGATGGAACTGTTGGTGTGTTGGTCAAATATCGTCAAGATGTAGAGGAAGATTCAAGAGAAATACTGACCATGAGATATACTAGAGGGTTCTTCAACGACAGCATGCCGATGATCAAACAATCCATAGCTAGAGATATTAAGATCATCCAACTGTTAAAAGTGACAAGCGGCGAGTATTTGACAAGACCAGGCTTAATTAGCTGCTTCTTAACAACTTTAATGAAGTATGCATTTAGTGCAGCATCGACGAGGAGAATGATAACCTTCTCGACACGATCCTAACGGTAGGGATACAGTTAGCATGTTTCTTAGGTAAAGCCAGTAAAGGTACAGACGAAAGTCAAAAAGCCATCTGATGGCTTTTGACCTGTACTGTTTGTACCCTTGCCTTACGTACCCAGACAACATTGAGTTTCTCATACGTCTCGTTAACCTCCAGTTTAGCAGGAATCCAGATGCAGAAAACACTGGCGTTAAGACATAATACGCCGATTGTAACACCAATCTTGAGATGCTTTGCTCGCTTGCGGTTTACCATCAAGATTGCCACGCGGTTGATGATGATCTGGAAGAGGCAATGAACCTGGACCACCCAGAAGGACAGGATGGCGAACAAGGAGTAAACACTGTTCCTGTCAGTCTTGGAAACCAACCAGACCTATGGTAACTTACTTCAGAGGCAATGGGCCTTGCAAGACAAGCCAGCATACAATGCTGAGCCCTAAGCTTGATGCAATTTCTGCCCAGACCATCCAGATATATGGATGGTTGAGATGTCCATTTCGTCGTTTCCACATGTGTCTGGTTTGCTTCATAGCAGTCCATGTCGTCAAGAAGCCGAATCCAAGTGTGAATCCCCAGGTGATTGATATGATTGATAAGTCCGTTTCGCTAGAGACCTGAGCTCTCTTTTCGATGAGATTCCTAACAACCAGGAGAGACGACATGACAGGCAATGTTCAAGCCCTAAAAGTGTAAGGAACGTATATGGTCAGTCGGTAATGATTGAACGACCCAAGCGGCCGGGACTTTGTACGGTTTTGAAATACTCCGGCACTCTCATTCTGGGGGCGACAAGTAAGGTGAGGAAGGACGATCGCTGTGTAGGACGTGCTCGGAGAGTTCGAGCATTGACTCGTATACCCTACAACACGACTCATTGTGTTGTTGGTTCATACACCTGTGATTTACAAGACCGATTTCAGGTATTGCAACATCGTGCGCGGACACGAGAACTTTAATGCATAGTCGTCCCAGGCTTCAGGATATCGATTTCCGAATATGCCAGTACTTACATGCGGTCTCCAAGTACATCTTGCAGGAGTCCGGGAATATCGTCAGGGCCTAAGAGCACGACATCAAGGTTCGAGTAATGACCATATCGTAAATCTGTAGAATGCTGGGTGATGTGCGCCGCATTGCGTGGATATGCAGGGTATGCTCCAGCACCAGGCCCATTTTCTGACTCTGATGCCAATGACTCGACGGTACTGTTCACATCTCAGCGTATCAAGTGACTCTTGTTGAAACACTGTGCGGGCGGCTCAACGGGCTGATGCAGGTTCGGAGGCTGTGAGAAGAGAGAAAGGAAGATCTCTCCAGGTGATCGTCCGGCCCTAAGCGGATCTGACACGTGCGTCGGAGATCTGTGCTTCTTGCGGCCTCAGCCCTGATCATCTTGTTCCCCATCTTATTTTCACGGACCTCCAGCGTCAACCAGGACTTCTGTGTTTCGAAAAACTGTTGATCAAGCTTCCTCTTGCCACCTGACTTAAAGAGCTTTCGTCAGCGTCTTTCATCTTCTCGAGGAGGTTGGCTTCTGAAGGATTCTGAAAACTTTTCGAAGCTACAGTATCGCTACGACTCGCTTTTCGCTGATAAACTTTCAACAAGAAAAAAATACAGAGTGACGCCGAGTAAGGACCAGTTCCACCGCCGCGGACATGGAATAAGATAAGGTATGGGCACGGTGAACAGATCTCAATTCCCCCGTTCGGCCCTCTAGAAGTCGTGATTCGCAAGCCTTCTCCCCACAGTCTGCCTCGGTAAGTCATGGATAGAGCATTTACCTGGATTGGCAAGCACCACAAAATCAGTTATCTTTAATCGATACCGCCAAAAAGCACAATGCTGTCCTCACTGTAGGAGTAGCCAATACTGGTTACGCTTGATGATTGACGATTGATAGCTTGAAGCACCGGACACTCTTGCTCTAGACGTCGCAGCTTCAACACGTAGCCACCAGTCTTCGTCTATAATGTTCTTTGCCAGCCCCGCGTTATGATCCCAGCTCGGACCGACTGATTGTCCTTCGGGAACTAGCAAATATCACTACCTGTAAATCTCGTGGCGCCAGTCTGGCTGGTGGGTACGACAACTCAATTGCTCGCTATCTTGTCTACCTACTTACGAAATACACCGGCGCCTGACGGCAAGTCAAGGCCACTGACGGGAATCGTATCTTGAGACGAGAGTCGAAATTACGGTTGACCCTTGCCTTTCAGCAAATCCCGTAAGGTTGATGGTACGAATGCTTTCTCGAGCACGAGAACATTCTCTGCATGAAAGGAACCAAACCTCAGCACCCAAAGGCAGAAGCTTCACTGTGGCTCAACCTGACACATTTGGCACAATCATAACTCCCAAGCTTCGATGCATGCAAACAATAGTTCCATCGAACTACCACAAGGACCATGGGCATAATCTACATAAGCCACGGTCCAAGTCTTTGACAATCTGGATTCGTCCAACTCACCGACTCTGATCGACAAGACTCTCTAAGTCATTCTAATGGCTCTGCCCAGGACCACTGACTTGACACATGACTCAACGGCTTCACCCAATTTCGGAATTGTCTTCCGACGAAGGTGGTTGGTCAAATATTCGTCGAATATCTTGTTTGGCACATCTGAAAGAGATATCGCTGAGTATGGCCTTGGCAATCGTGTTCTGTCTTCACATGTCACTGGCAGTGCGATAGGTTGTCTCTGTAGTACGTTGAGCGGCGTCATCTTACCAGAGACCGAAAGTGTCCCGCCACGAGTTCGGGACAGCAAGAGATGGTTCCGGCACATTGGTAGTAACAACGATAATGAAATATCTTTAGGATTTCTCCTTCCAGCCTGCAGACTCTTGGATGGCCTCATTCGCAGAGATGGCCTTAGCTGTGGCCACCGCGAACGCGACACCTACTCTCTTCGTCTGAATCTTCGCCTCTGAACCTATCTCGGCCAACTGTTCATCAGACTTGCCATCTGTGTCGCCGTCCCATTCCATTGTGCACACTAGCACACCCTTGGTCCTTGGTTCGGAATTGTCGACATCGATGAATACGCTCTTGTGCAAAGGTCTGCATGAGAGACACGGTCCTTCTCCTCCATGTCTCTTCTCGCCCCTCTGATCGGCAGCCACATAAGCGGTGAATTTCTTTCTAAGCTTGTCTTTCTCTCCCAGGTACATTGATCCAGTCAAAGAATAGATTTCGACGTCGGCGTGGCCAAATGGTGCATCCTCGTGTGCATCATCTAGCATGCCTAGTACAGGCAAAGCATGGCTCCAACCTGTGGAGAAGACAGCAAAGCGTGGTGGGTTGTTCTTCCACGCTCCAGTATCGTCCTTTCGGTGTTCCTTGTAATTCTCGTTGATATCCGGGTCATTTTGGGGTACACGGACGTCGTGCTCAGCGCACATGTCTCCGAACCACTCATCGCCGAATATGAGGCTGGTTAGACGTGACCCCAGATCTGTGATAGGCAAATAGATGGACCCTATGTACCATGTGTGGTTGTTTTGGTCGACGTGGATGAGCAGTGCTTCTTGGTCGTTCTTGTCGAATACGAGAATGCCATGAGGATATATTCTCGAACAGTTTTCAGGCTCCGACTGCTCAATCAGCCATCGATCAAGAGAATTGAAGTGATGTCCAATGCAGTCTTGGACACTTGTAAAGGGTGTCAAGATAGGCTGGAGGAACTCATGGTAGTCTTCCACCTGTTCCTCACCCAATACATCGATTACATACGATCTCGTGAGAGAATCGCAAATTGGACCAAGTGACGCGGTCGACAGCTCCGACGAAGAGAGAAAGTACACTGGCACTCGAGACCAATCGTCGCAGCGTATGTTGTTGAGCACGCCAATTGCGACCGGAGGTAGATGAACCGGTGGGCCTGAGGTCATGACTGATAGATGTGGTATGTCGTGTCAGCACGAGTAAAACGACTTGATATAGATCTCCAAAACTGTTGAAGCAGGAGATCTGTATCGCACGTCATAGTGAAATGTTGGTGCTGTTGCCTGAGTCGCGAAGGACAAGAAGGATTTTGGACGTGGTTGATACGCGACAGCGTCGGAGTTCTTTGCGGTATCCACATATAAACAGGGTCGTCCCCCAGACAAGGTTTTTGAGGAATAGATTTGATTCGACACTGCTCTCAGTACTGTATATCATGATTCTGGTCCATCTGTATAGAATATTGACACTTCTTATCCCTTGTATGGATGGAAGGGAACGTTGGCTCAAAGGGTTGTGCCTGTATATTGTATTTTAAAAAATGCCGACACAAAGCTAGTGATTTGAAGATCAACCACTGCGTTTGACAGTTTGACGCTGGACTCAACACACACAAAAATTGTAGCGATACAGTCTGGAGGTTCATTTCATTTCGTAATACATGCTAGGAGGACCTTTGGTGTCGACTCTTCAGGCATCAAGCCATGTCTTGCATCAAGCCAACGTCACTCCCAGTTGAAGGGTAGTTCCCACAAGACAGACGCCAGCGATGTCCCATGCCCAATTCGTACATTCTATCACCCCTTAACCCCTACTTGGTCATTCCCTCATCACTTCCCTCGGAAGAGGTAGTGGTTCCAGCCTCACTGGGAGCAGACTCCATCGACATGGTCTTTTCCAGGGCGTAGTCACTTGCTGTGGCACCATGAACATTCTCTTTGAACATGGGCTCAGCCTCGACGACTTCGAACTTGGAGGTCATAGCATCGAGGAGTTGAGCGGATGCATTGCTGCGGCGACGAGGCTTGCTGGGGCGGTAGAAATCGTCCATGTCCTCGAGCTCTTCTCCGTGGCGGCCCCTAAGGACATGAGTAAGGACTGTGATAGGATCAACTTGAGAATACTCACCAGTTGCCTTTGCCGTTGCCAGACTTCTTGACTCTATTGGGATCGTTGTTGGCATTGAAGCCGGATTTGGCAAAGTAACGGGGAAGGTGCTCTTCAGGGAGAGCAGTGCCATTGGCGAGGCCAACGTGGTCACGGTCATTGAGCTTGTGAGAACGGGTCACTACGGGCAGAACTCGTCAACATCTGAAAGAGATCGCGTGCAATGCCAAAGACTTCGAGCCAGATAGTGAATGCGGTCCGACAAAGCAGGACTTACTGATTGTGAACGGGGATATCTGACGAGTCTGAGGGTGTGTGGAGATAGATTGGTCGGTGACTGAAGTGATACAGATGTTTGTTGTGGTACCTGAGATCAGGCAGGTGGAAAGAGGAAGGAGAGAAGCTGAGGTTGGATGCAAGCAAAGCTTAATATAAGGGACCGAAGAGCTGTACAGTTACATTGCTCGCGTGACAGCTCTCCTCGGAGCCGCGAAGCTTCTTGTCGTCAAAAGGGTCAACAACTGCCGACCGATATCGTTTTGGTCCACACCGGTGTTACACGACTATCGAGACTTCTGCAAGGCCAATGATATTCTGTTGTCTTGTGGATCCGCTGCCTCCTGGACTGTGATTGTTTCTAGATGATTCCGCCTGTGAGGGCCCGAGGAAGAGCGGTACTCACGCCATCACGATACTTGATGGTGAGCAATGCAGATCGGGTGCGGGGATCAAGGGAGCTATGGCCGAATACTTGTGGAAGTCACAGAGATTGTACAGTACATGCATTCCTTCAGCTCGTGCAACTGGTGGATAGATATGTTTCAACAACGACAGAGAGCCCAAGTTCGACGTGAGTCTTGTTGCCCCTCATCCCATACCACAACGCAGTCCTGGACAGAGTATCATCTTCGTGTCAGTGTCTCGTGCTGTCTTCCCACATCGTCACCAGACCCATGAACGTTGCGCGGGCCCGTGCGGTTAACCCCAGATCTGCGGGGTAGCGTGGGAATATTGATAGTTTATGAAACAGCTGTATAATTTTCGAGCATAACATGTTTGTTAGTCGTGTGTCGCTGTCAGTAGGCGACGCACGCGGAGCATCCGAGTAAAGCACTCGTCCTAGGCCATTGCATTTTCATGGAGTGGTTACGTTAGTCGACTCAGACATTGAGACATTGAGACATTGGGCAGGAAGAGAAACATAGCACAATATAATGCCACGGATGTCGGTAATGCCATGTTCTGTAGACGCGATTCGCAGAAGCCAATCGGAATGCGAAGAGCACTCCTCCTGCCCGGGGCACGCGTGGCATGAGCAGAGTCAAGTTGTTGCTCAAGTGCATCAGCTAGACAATAGACAAAGGAGAGCGGATTGGAAAAGTGAAAGTGGACTCTGCAGAAGGCGCGCTCCAGGCGTTGGTCGCGGCCAAGCTCGCAGCTCTTCCCGAACCATCATCATCAAAACACGTCAAGATTTATTTCATCCATACACAACCAACTTTCCACTCATACATAACGGCCGGCCATGTCCATGACGACGACGACAGACGGCGGCGATAGCATGCGCCGCAGCGCTGTGCGCAATCCCAAGCGACGACCTCGAATCACCGAAGGCTCAAACAGCCCGAACGGTCGCCAGCCCAAGAGGAGCAAATTGAACAAACACGTCGATGCACCACAAACCCTCGACACGACCGAGTCTCTTCGCAGTGGTCTTAGTGCGCTCGCTGTTCAGACCTCGGCCTCGTTCTCGCGCACAGGGGACGCCGGAACGCGCCACAAGAGACCGCTAAAGCACGACAACAGCACTCTCTTGGTAATTCCTCCCGACATTGACTCTGTTGGAATCAATTGCTGACCGCAAGACAGGCGCAAACAGACCAGTACAGCGTGCGCCATCTTCCCAGCACACCAGACATTCTGCGCAACAGCGCCAGCGGTACACATCACTCGTCCAACCACCCACCCTCCATCTTGTCTGACCACAACTCAGACTATCGTGCATCCATCCTCTCATCACCGACCCTCGCTCTAGCTGTCACCCGTGAACGCGCATACATCTGGGACTACACTTCGCCGACCCCTGTGGCCCACCCCAAGACATTTGATGTGCCTCGACCAGCTCGTTCTACCGATCCCCTCCCACTTGCCGCCCTTGTCACATCTCCCACGCGAGACATTGGGTTACTAGTGATATCTGCTGTCACCGGCAATGTGACATACTGGCAAAACATCAACACAGCCGAATCATTGACTCTGTTCAATCAACAAAACACAGCTGTCAGTGGAAATATTGGTTCTCTTTCTAGTGGAGAATCTGTCATTCGCCTCGACTCGGCCGATCATGCTGGATTCATAGTCACCCTGAGCTCTGGCCGTATTGCCCAGATGAGCTTGATCGACGACCAAGGAAAACCGAAGATCTCAGCACATTTCTTACGCTCGACCGAGGCAGCCAATAGTGGTGGTCTGTTTGGCAGTCTCAAGAACGTCCTTGGTGTTGGTCCGTGGAAACGTGATATCGTCTCAGTTCGCACTCGCCCGCTTCCTGCTAGACGCGAGATTCAGGCAGTCGCCGCTACCGAGACTGGCCAAGTCTACACCTGGCACCTCGCTTGGTCTGGTCAGCCCACGTTCAGAGGCGCTTTCGATTTCCGTCAGTTCTTGCAAAACGAGTTGGCTATGTCCTTGGGCGAGAATAACATCAGTCTGCTCGACATGGTCATTACTCCTGCTTGTTCGGCTGCAGATGCCAAGCTGCAGATGATTCTGTTTGTTCAGGCTGGCCCTGCCTCATCTCCATCGTACGCCATGGCTCAAGTGACGATGGAGAGCGAAGATGGCGCTCGCCTAGATGGCATCATCCGAATCAACACCGTGTCGCCTGACTCACCCGCCACGTCACGTCCACGACTGCTCTTGCCCCATCCTGGACACACTGCTTTTATTGTCTTCGAACACGAGGTTATAGTCGCTTCTCTCAAGGGTTCCTTCCAAGATGCTATTCGACTACGCGCGGATAAGCACGTCACAATAGAAGGGGCTTGCGAGGAAGATCTAATCGACTCGAAAGGCACCTCTTCGTGTGCTGTATTTATCAAGGGTCATGGCCTCGCTCGTATATCTGCTACACCGACGGACGCAGCCCACCCCTCGATAAAGACGAAAATTGAGCAGGCCATCTTCTACGGAACCATGTCTGATAATGTCCTTGACTTTTCGCGCAGACCATACGATCGCTACGACATAGAAGAGACCGAAGCAGCTGCACTATCCATTAGTGGTGAGATTCTGCGCTCAACTTCGCACTTCATTCCACCTCTTACCTCATCTATGGAGGCACATCTTCAGAATCGCATCAAAGCCATCCGTGCTTTGATCCTCCACCTCCGTAGCGACTACCCTCCTGTATCAAGGCCGACATCATGGAAGCTTCTGCTCGATGCAGAGAAGCTAGCCGCCGCTCAAGCCATCTGGGTAGCCTTGAAGAGCGCTCGTCCAAGTCCACTCTGCTACCTCTCGTTGTTCAGGCTTATTACAGATTGCAATCCAAGCAGCGATCTGTCGACGCCAGCGCTGACCCAATGAGATCTTGGTTCGTTGACGAAGTCGCCAACATCGACAGACTGCGTAATCTCGTTCTGTTATTGATCAACAACGTCCACGAGGATGGCAAGTCCAAGAACATAATGCAGCTCATCAGCGAAGCCAACGATATTATCTTCAGTCTCTACGACGCCGTGTTCAGTTTCCGCACCGACAACGCCGAGGTCTATGGTATGGATCTGACTTTGTTCAGCGACGGCGTATTGGAAGAAGGCTACGAGGAACTCATAGAACCGTGGACTTCGCAGTTCGATGTACTCAAGTCGGTGAACAGATTTATCGACATCTCTCGCGAACATGCGGTCAAATCCTTTGGCGAGGACGCCAGGACTTCAGATGTAGCGACTGTTGACAAAGTCGTTAGCGAGAATGTTCGTATGGTCAATGTGCTTTGCCTCTGCTATAGAGAACGCATCGCTTACACCAGAGTGCACAATGAAGAGAATAGCCCTAGCTATTCCATCAGCCTCGAAAAGATCTTCGAACAGGCTCGAGCACACCACTTGCGCTCTCTTAACAAGATCGGCGAGTCTGCTGCTGGTATCAGTATCGCTGAGAAGTACGGAGACATGCAAACGCTGGTACAGCTGGTCATCGAGGAATCTCAGTTCATGTCCAACATCTTGAACGATCCTGGCACTGTTTCTCAAGATAGGACTGAGACGCGAGCCAACATGAACAAACTGCAAAGCAGGGTAGAAGGTTACTTCAAGACGTTCGGTGATCAGTGGGCAAATGCTTTCTTCGACAACCATCTTTCAAGCCATCGCAGCTACGGGTTGTTAAAGGAAGCGGAAGACTTTAGAGAGCCTCTAACACGCTATCTCAGAGCTGAGAAGGTTCGAGGTCGTTTGTCCTGGATCAACGATGTACTCCGTGAGAACGACTTCCAGGAGGCCTCGACGACCTTGACAACCTTGGCGGAAGAGAAAGAGATCAAATTCTGGAACAAGAAAATCGAGCTCTCGCTCGCAAAGCTGACATCGATGGCCGCCACGGAGGGAAAGAGCGGCAAAGGAAACCTGGAACGACTCAATGGTGACCTGACGGTGGTCAACACACAAGAAGCCATCAAGCAGCACCTGCAATACATTCTATATGCCGCGGTCGACATCGAGGCAGAGGTTCAAATAGCATGCGATACGTATGCGGCATACCTCCAGCTCAAGACTCCGGCACTGTATGGCCTGCTCGAAGCGTCATTCATGCATATGCTTAGGAACGAAGCTTTGTCAGT
>Ga0268251_10000654_pt1 | contig 10769 bp, 10 predicted proteins | sample AgamicAsMae_FD_200527 | JGI IMG/M metagenome (GOLD analysis project Ga0268251, IMG submission 200527) | Agave microbial communities from Guanajuato, Mexico - As.Ma.e (v2) (version 2) | ecosystem: Host-associated > Plants > Phyllosphere > Phylloplane/Leaf | place: Guanajuato, Mexico | collected...
GCCGAAATCCACCGATCTTGATTGGATCTGGGGGGTCCACTGTCCACAACGCAAAGCCTTGAACAAAACAAGTTCGTGCTCAGCAACAGGTCCATCCACCATCGACGTGCAGCAACTACAAAACTCAAAATCCACAACGTTGGAATGATGTCAAGCATTTCAACATACTACTTGAACTCCAGAACATCCACTCACTGAAACTAGGCACTTGTCCACCGCCTTCCTAACTGTTTAGTTCGAGGACCGAGCGTGCGACGTACGATGGACCGGCAGTTAACATAGGTCAAGACACGCGACGACATTCAGTGTTATTGACGAATCAGAAAAAAAATGCTGTTTACATAAAACAAACACACCGCAAATCGGCCTTGGACATTCGAAACTGACACGTATACACACGACCTCCTGAATTCTCTTCCTTGGTGCTCGATCTGGATCCTAATGTATTGTTTCAGCGGTAAAAGTCAGCAGACATGACTCTACACTCGCATGTTGAGTTGCCTACTGTCATATGCCTATAACGCAATTCTGACTCGCCAACACCGATAATCCGATTGACTTCGGATGAGCCATGGCACACCACACACACGCAATCGACTCGACCATAACCAAGGAAATTCCATGATTGTAAACTCGATGCATGACTATCGGATCGCACATATCACCACACATCCATTCGCATGACAATTTGCGAAACACCGATTACTCAAATTTTGTACTTTGTCGATCATGCAATCTCAGAAATGTTGGTTGTCGGTTCCAGATGATGTTTACCATGTCGGCTTCAAAGGTAGGTCTCTTGTCCACAGAGCATACATCTTCGTAAGCAACCTAGCGGACACAATGCGGCTTTCGCGCACTGTTAACAATCATGTCACACCGACTGAGGACGATCACATCCTATAAGGCATCCGCTCAGCGAGGTCCAAAGCGTCTCTAGGTGCGACAACTTTACAGCATCAAGCTTCCCGCTTGAGCACGAGTCAATAGCCCGCCGGCGCCCACACAAGACCGAGGAGAGACCTATACACCTGAGCTTGTATGTACAGTCCATTACCTCTGGGTGACTTCGGCGACATTACACGATCAGAATGCGGTCGAAGCAAACCACTGTTGCGCTTGACTCAAATATCGCAAAGTATGTCCTGCTTGCGTAAAGCACTGTCTCCAAGCGAATACCTGCATCAATAGCCAAGACTTGTACTGTCTGCCTGTGTAGGTGAAATGCAACAGAAGATTGGAGGATCTGTCTTGCATGCCATATCTCGCTGTTCGGCTCTTCAACCGTAGCTACAATAGTCCTGTATCACAACAAGATCCGAGGACATCGTCACATGATGTCCACACGAAGTCTTACATCCCACAATAGCAGAGAAGAAAGTCAGCTGGAAAAATCAAAGACAAAAAAGACAAACTGGTTATATGGGAATGATCAATCTACATCTGCAACTCTATGTCTTGCTCATGATCGTGACATGTCCAAGGATAAGGGGATCCGCGGTGAAGAAATTATAACGTATTACTGTTCGTGCACTGTGCACCTGTATTGTATGTACCGTGTACCCATGATCTGTTTCCTGAATCCTCTATTACACCCCCATCTCTCAGCCATACTATGAGACTTCGATCATATCCACATCCAAAAGTTGGTCTCTCATAGCACTACATATACCTCAGAGCAGTCGAGTTACTTCGCAGCAAAGCGACTCTTCGCCCTCAGTCTCTCCCCATAGAAGAACAGGATAAAGATGCCACCGATACACAGAGTCGTGAGTCCAGCAAGCAAACTCACACCCCCTCCGACTCCCAAGCCCAAGAACATCGGGCGTGAGAACAAGATGGCTGCAGCTGCAAGTGTAGACCTCATGGTATCGTTACCGGCAAACAGACTTCCAGCATACGCAGGATACACCATAGGCAGATAAACAAACACACACTGAAACAGAATAAACACGCCAACCATATTGATAACAATACCAATACAACTGACAATCCAGTGAATCTTGCCATCGCCAGTCCATGCAAAGATGAACAGACCGACAGGGACGAGGAAACTGGAGAAGAGAGCTGGGATCAGTCGGCGTTCAGGAGCACCCAAGCCATGTTCTCGGATCTCGGGTTCGACAATGTAGTAGAGGTAGGCGTAGTATCCTGCTATTGAGATGACGACGCCGACGGCGATACTGAGGAATACGAGACCCATTTCTCCGACGTTGAAACCGTAGCGGGCGATGTAGACCAGAGGGAAGACTTCGAAGAAGGAGTAAAAGATTGCGTAACAGAGAGCGATGTAGAGGTCGGCGTAGGCCTAGGCGGATTTCGAATTAGTACACACATAGGTATAGAGTATCATTGAATCTTGACTTACGATAGCTGGATCCAGCGCGATCAGTTGAAGAGGGCGCCACAGAGCTTCGACGACCAGATCGTTGAAGCTGCGTTGAGCTTGGTTGATCTCAGACTGAGCTTTCAAGTTCTGATTTCCAGTGTGAGCTCTAAGTCGCTGAGCACGGCGCAAGAGGATGGTCTCTGGGTATGTCTCGGGCAGGAAGAGGAACAGTGTGATCCAGACCGGTGCAGCAAGCCAAAGCATTTCCCAAAGAGACCATCTCCAATTCATAGCCGCAACACTGAAGCCAGAGATGATGGGGCCAAGAGCAGGACCGATGCAAGCTGCTGCTGCCCAACAACAGAGGATATAAGGTAACTTGATGAGTGAGAACATGTCTTGCAGACTAGCACCACCTGTAGCAAGAATCGGAGAACCGAAAAAGCCTTGCAAGAATCTCAGCACCATGAGTCCAGCAAAGTTATCCACGAGGGCTGTCGGCACACACAAGATGGTGAAAATGGCAAATGTAATGATGTAAGGTGGATTCCTGCCAATCTTGGGAATCTCGGAGAGAGGAGAGAAGAGCAGTGGCCCGAGTCCATAAGCAAAGACGAAGAGAGCGATACCGAGAGCAGCTGCTGTTGCTGAAACGTGGAAACGCTCCATGACGCCTTCAGCAGAAGGTGCGTAGATAGCAGATCCCGTGTAGACAGCCGTGGTATAGATACAGATGAGGAGTGTGACCAAGCCTTTCTTCGTGTTCGACCAATTTTGAGGGTTCGCCTTGTCGTCAGTGGTGTACCAGTCCACGAGAATGACTCCATCTGCGGTGCGAACAGGAATGATTGGCTCGGGCCAAGGAGCTGGCTGGGATGCGACAGCGAAAGCTTGCTCGAGATCTTCTCTGGTTTTTGAATGTTTGAGAGCAAGGCGGGATCCCACTCGTGATAGAGCAGATCTGTTGGTGTTTGTCTTGCTCAACTCATGGTGGCTTCGGTCGGTCTCTGTCCTTGTAAGGTGGAGGTCGCTGTCGGGTTCGGCTATCTCTTTCTCTGAATCATCCTTGATAGAGTCGTTGCGAGATGGAAGGGACGGAACGATCTTGGAGTATTGTTTGGTCACTTCCTCCGAGGAGGGGTGTGAGTAATAATCCGGACAGATGAAGTCAGGCTCTTCTTCAGGATACTGAAGTACTTTGTTCCCTGTCAAGTATCGAATGAGTTGCCCGAGAGGGGCGTCTCGAATAAGGTCGGACATATTGGGAAGTAGTTCGATCTATCGATGAGGGAAAGAAGGAACAGGACGGTAAGAGTTAGGAGTTTTTCGCTCGAACAAGGGAATCTGGTGAACTGGAAGACTGGCTGACGATTGTCTGTACCACATACATATACCCTTCGACCCGGTCTTCATGGTTACAAAGCTGCTGATTGCGTGCGATTGTCTTCAGTAAGCATGCCAAGAGCCCTTTGAAGTCGTCCTTGTGTCACATCATGGAGATTAGCAGGAGCAGACGGAGTTTTGTCTGGAGTTTGTAGGACCTGGTTGCTGGCAAGATACTTGTGGAATGTAGGCCTCGCTGTGATTGGGCCAAGCTGGGGTTTGTCAGCTGCATACTCATGCCTCGCTGACAAACGCTTGATCCAATGAGTTTCAGACACCATCGAACAGATAAAAACTTTGGCCGCTGCCTATGGCGACGGATGAATATTCGTGCCGGTCTTACAAACCAATGTCTTTCCATTTTTCTCTCCGACTGTTTCTACATGTATGGGACGTGGCTGTCATGATTGTCGAGGGCACCGGCCGTTCTCACTTACAGGACCCATCGCTGATCACAATGGACATTGAAATTGTGGAGACATATTTCGGCCAGAGAGTGTCTCGTGAATAAGTGCCTGTGGTGTAGTCTCTACAGGTAGACATTGGACAGCTTCCCCTGGTCAGTCGGACGGCAGAAGAAGTGCATCGAGGAGCGACGTGCTGCAATGATTTTGGCTGTGGGGAGCGCTGGCATGGGCGTCATTACCGCAAAGTCTTGGCCAAGTCTGTAGCCAATCGGAAAACAACACAGCGACCGATCAAACTCAAAACGCCTTTGATACCTGACGAAACAATTCTCGTTCTCAACCTGAAGTTCTCAAAGACTCACCCCAATGTTACGATGCGTGATTACAAAAAGAATTTTGAGGAACCCGCAGAAACCATGGCAAGAGCTATCTTCAATTCGTCAATGTTCAGCCGGCAAGCTGTACCAGACACGATCATTGGGCTTCTTACCAATTGTGTCAAGTCTTGATACTACCAAAAAGGAATCACCTCAGAAGAAAGGACTGGACAAGCCTCGGATCATACACAAACCAGACAACACATGCGACATCAGCCTAGAGTGTTCTGAGCCATACGACAATGCAGGCACCGAAACGCCTCACGATGTGGATAATGCAGACTTACATGAAAAACCGCCAGCTCACTCAAACCACTTTTCAGCCACACTTGCAGATGGGACTATTGTTCACAGCGGTTGGGAAAAAGTTACTCAGTCTCAGTTCGCAGATCTAGTCTCAATGGTTGTCAAAATCTGGAAGCAATGCTCCCATGAGATCATACCCAAGCTGCCTGCGCAGCGCGTTGGAATACTAGTATATCAGAGACTGGGAGAAGACTCCCGCTTCACTTTGAGGATATACGATAATGGGGTAGGTGGGGGTCGTCGCAGGATGTTCACCCAATATTGGTTGGCCTCAAAGGAGGACTTAGTTCTACTGAGTTCACAGATGCAGGATGGCAAATCTTTTACTTGGACCCGTGTTATGCTTGTGAAAGCCCTCGAAAACCATGTTGGAACAGTCGACCAATATGGTGCGTTGGCGATGCTCGCTTCTCCAGCCCCTCATACCCTCTATCATGAGTTCGCGGATTTTGAGAGGTTATTCAGTTACAAAGATTTGGCTGCGAAGTATCCTATGTCGGTGGTTCTGGACGACAGAACTTTCGTCAGCCCGATATCTGAAGCAGTGATCGAACCCAGTATCTTCCTGTCTTTGGCGACGATGTCTTGGCAATGGTGGCAACAAGAGCAGGGTCTACAGAGTGAAGCGCTGAGCGGAATGACTAACGTTCGAATCATGTATGTATACTGGTCTCTCGGCTATTCCTTACTAATTGCTCTTCAGAGAATCAGATCTCACCGAAAAATCCCTCAGATTAGAGGTCTGGATGCTGAGTCAATTCGCAGATAAACCTCTTATCAGGAGTGTCTACAAATTGTTCTTCTCAGATATCAATGGCTCATTTATAAGCTCTTGCGTCGAGTCTAGAGATGAAATCAACAATCCCGGGGCAGGCAGCGAACAGCGCTTGCGGAATAATGCCATTCGTTTCCTGAAGAACAACATTGGATGGATCGACAGCGCCGGCAAACTGGTAGAGGGGACATATCCGAACATTAAGTCGTTGTTCGATGGCCTAAGGGCCAAGCGACTGCCCATGAAGTTACCAATTACAGAATCTCAGCCCTTCCTCTCGCTGAAAACGTCATCCACGATACCTGGGTCTCGAGCGGTCACCGAGACTGGAAAACAGAAGCTCTGCAACAGCACCCGAGAAGCGGGAGTAGTCATCTCGAACCCACATGGCCAGAAATTGCCGGACGATGGCACAGACAAAGTGTTTCTAGGAAACAACAATGGAACTTCTGCTCTCAACAACAACAAAGATCGAGCCACTGTTATGTCTGCGTCTCTCCACGATGGAACGCTGGTGGTTCTCAGTCTCGGGCGCTGCCGGCAAATGTCAAAGGGTGAGAGACTGAGCTTTCAGGATATCTTGGGAATCATATCTCAGTGGCGAGCACAGACTCATCAAGACATTGATGATGAACAGTGTAGGAAGCCGTTGCTGATTCACGTCCGCCCCAACACGGATTCTTGTTTTGAGGAGATTGATGTCCTTCGCAGAGGAGACAAATTCATCGAGAGATCTGCGACCAGATGGAAGCTGCATCACACAGTTGAGATGCCGAACTGTTCGTTTGTCAAAGCCGAGCCGTTTGATGTATCTCTCCCAAACAAAACGAATTTGCAGCAACAAAATGCAGCATTGAGACGTATGCTTAAATGTGGTTTGCAGAACCACGTGGGGGCCGTGGACGACACCGGATTCTTACGAATGAACAATCAGCCAACAATCCATGAAGCCTATTATGAGATGGAGAAACTCTTCAGATTCCGCTCAACTGCTCTGAGCATAAAACATGTGGACACAGATCATGCAGAAGCAAGACATACGCCGCTAGAGCCAACAGACAACGAAAAGGCAGAGAAAGGACTATCAATAACGCCGGAACAGAATCTAGAAAGAACTCACAAGGATGACGACAACAGATATCCGGCTCACGAGATAGACCATTCTATAATTGTGTCTGCGACCCTCCACGACGGATCATTGGTCGTCCCTAGCTACAGCCTCTGTTTGCAGATGTCGATGGGCATTGGAAAAAGCTTTAGCGACATCTTGAGAATCATTTCCCAATGGCGGACACAGACCTGCCGTAACAACGATCTTGCGCCGAAGATGATCTATGTCTACACAAGTCGCTACCTAGATTGCTTCAGTATTTCGACTTTTGATTCTGATACTCAGACTCTTCGCTCCGACATCTCGGCTCTTCACTCGCACAGCCGCTTGCTTAAACAGCCGATGACTCGCATCAGGTTATATCACACACCTGGGACAACAGAAAGTTCCTATGTAGACTATAGGTGTGTTCGCAACGACCAATCACACTCAATCGAAAGAACGCAGAAGCTACTGGACATCTGCGAAAGCGCCCTGAAGAATCACGTGGGGGTGGTGGACGAAACCGGTTCGCTGCGAAAAAGCGAGCATCCAACAGCCCATGAAGTGTTGAGCGATCCTGAGAGACCCCCCGAGATCCCGGACGTCCCGAACGTGAGACGCAAGGACACAAAACCCCCGGGTGTGAGGTATACGCCGCCAGAACCAGCTCACAATGGGAAGCCAGAGAAGAAGCTAGAGAAGAAGCCAGAGAAGAAGCCAGAGAATGAACTTGACAAACTTCTTGAGGATATCCAAGGAGTCTCGATGCACGACCAAATTGCAAGCACCATGAAGCTGGCAGGTGCACTATTCGAGATGAGCATAATGCTCAACGAAGAAATGTCAAACGCACCATCGCAAAAGGACGACAACACATCTTTCAGTGAGAGCAACTCAAACTTGATCAACGAACCCAATCCAGTTTTTAGAACCATGAAAAATGGCGAAGTCGACATCGATGCCGTTCAAAAGGCCATGGCGGATTTCAGAACTCGACTCGGCGACCACCAAGACAAAGCCCAGATCCTAGCTCACGTCTGCAGAAGATGGAAAGAGGAGCTGGAGGCACGTTATCCAATGATGAAACGAAAGTCTGTAACGCACAACGACGTTGATGATCTGCTATCACCACGCTCTACATCGGCAACACTGAAGAGCCGTGCCACCAGAAAACCCCCTTCCAGCAAGCCAAAGGAACAGAGATCACCTACAAAGGTCTGGTCCATGATTGGCAACTCAGAGCTCAAGTTGGCTTCGACGACGGCGGACTCAAAGCAAGATAAGCAGCCAAACAAACAACAAGACAAGTTTAGTAACGACAGAGGTGGTACACAACCATACAGTCGTTCCAGCGATGGCAGCAACCATGGCCGCAGCAAGAATGATGATGGATTTTCCATCTCTTCTTGGTGAGAGTCAGACTACGCTGTATAAAAAGGTTTGGCAGTGCAGATGAACATGCTAGCATAGCACTGTCCTGAAGCATACCACATGGTGGCTCAGAAGATTGAACCTTCAGTCGAATCTCAACCTCAGACTAGCTACCTGCTTCTCCCCATGCAGAACATATGTACATAAACCTGACAGCACACGATCATGACTGAGCACACAGATATGGCATTTTAATTGCGAAGAGCGAGATCTCGCTCCTGCTCTCTTGTAACTTGGATCCAACAGACGCTACAAATACATCCGGCCAGGTGCTCTACAAATTGCGAAGTCGGCAAGAGACAGAGAAGTAAGCCCTGGAGTCTCGTGTGGATTTTTTTTTTCTTGCGGACGATGGTCCAGATTGATCCTACGGCGTGATTCTTCCGCATGTCGGCGGTGTCGCAGCAAACGAGTCATTTGTTGAGAAGAACGATATAGTTTCCCTGTTGGGCATATCTGATCATCTACTGATCCGGCGGGAGAAGTGGACCCGAGGCTCTTGGCTTCGGTCTTGCCGACTGCGTCTCAGATCGTGAGCATCCCCTTCTTACTGGTTCATGCGCAAGGCTCGCAAATATTCGCGAGACGTGTGGATTCCTTCCCTATCTGTATTCAAATATCCCGGTGACTGCAATGCATGTCAACATGCATCTTCAAGCAAACTGCTCGGCCGCCATCCTTCTCGACGCGTGAATATTCGCACCGGACACGTTGGCGCCACAAACCAAATGATCCAGAACCGCTGCAGCACAGAAGGAGCCCCAAAATCGATCATGGAAAGACCCATGCGGTTCCCCTCCAGACAGCGCAGTTTTGATCCGCAAGATTATCGCAAAGATGGAGCTTTGTGGCTGGCCGCCAAGCACCGAAGGATCTGGTAGCTCGGGCCCGACACTCTGCGTCCACGGATCTGATAGGTTGTTATCAGATCCGCCGTCCGGATCTAAGCATCTTGAGGTAATGATAACCGAATAGGAGTTTTGTTTTGTCTTCTGGATGCTGTGGTTCTTGCATGGCAAGAGGGAGGTACATGGCTTGCCCTGGCTTGTTGCTGCTCAAGCCTCCCAACGGGTCTTGAGTTCTCTTGGTAGCCCTGACCTCGACCCTTGTGGATATGGATGTGGGTCTTATTGTACGTTTTTTTTTCTCTCTCTTGTGGCGTGTTGTATTTGGCTATGGCATACAGGGTGTGTATTCGGGTAAGTGGGGGGTATCGTGCGGCATATAATATGCTGCCCGCCCTCGTTATCTGATCGGATCTCTTGCAAGCTATCTAGATCTTTCACACTCTACCTTTTCTGTCCCTCATCCTTCACCATGAGGCTTAGGATCCCCAATCTGGTCTCACAACCCAATGAGGTGCCAATCGTGGCAGAGACTGCTACCGGCAGCGATGTCGAGGTCTCAGGTGCTCATGAGCTGAACGAGAAGGACGGTCCTCAAGCTCAGGTCCACAGCAAGTTCGACGACGAAGCAGTCTCTCCTGAGGTACAACATGGAGTTCAGGTTGCCCAAGCAATCAATCAGGTCTGGTCTCGGGAGCACCTGATCGCTGCATACATCATCATCTGGATCATCAACTTCATCCAAGGCTTCGGCAGTGGCATTACAGGTGCGTTGTTCCGTCAATATCTAGCAGGAACGTACACTAACGCCATATTCCGCAGGCACATTGACACCCTACGTTACCAGCTCCTTCGAAGCACACTCCCTCACTGCCACAACAAGCATAATCTCAAGTTTGATCAGTGGTCTCTGGAAGCTCCCTTACGCTAAGATCCTCGATGTCTGGGGCCGTCCTCAAGGCTTTGCACTCATGGTCGCTTCCACTGTCCTCGGATTCGTCATGATGGCTGGATGCAACAACGTCACTACCTACTGTGCTGCTCAAGTCTTCTACCAACTCGGCTATAGCGCCATCGATTTCACCATCACCATCTTCGTTGCCGACACCAGTAGTCTGCGCAACAGAGCCTGGTGGATCGCCTACACTGCCTCTCCTTGGCTCATCGTGACATGGTGCTACGGTCCCGCCACAAACTCCGTCCTCAACACCATCGGCTTTAGATGGGGCTTCGGTATCTGGGCTATCGTGTACCCTATCGTTTGCTTCCCTCTCTTCTGGCTGATGTGGCACAATATGAAGAAGGCCGAAAAGCAAGGCTTGATCCCCAAGTATGAATCTGGACGCAACTGGAAAGAGTCAATCTACTACTACGCCGTCCAGTTCGATGTTGTCGGTATCTTGCTTATCGCCACTGGACTCTCGCTCTTCTTGCTTAGCTTCAGCTTGTACTCTTACCAAGCTGAGCAGTGGAAGTCTCCCATGATCATTTGCTTCTTGGTCTTCGGCATCATTCTCATGTTTACCTTTTCCTTCTGGGAAGCCAAACTCGCACCAGTAACTTTTATCCCTTGGCACTTGATGCGCGACCGCACCGTCATTTTCACCTTCGCTATGGTGGCTGCCATCTACTCTGGTTACAGCGTCTGGTACGATTACTTCTACAGCATGCTGATTGTCGTCTTCAACACCTCGGTCCGTGACGCGACTTACATCCTCAACATCTACACCATTGGCGCTACCTTCTGGTGTCTGGTTGTTGGCGTGGTGATTCGCTATAATGGCCGTCTCAAGTGGATTGCGCTCTACTTCGGCGTGCCCGTC
>Ga0268251_10000655_pt1 | contig 10761 bp, 13 predicted proteins | sample AgamicAsMae_FD_200527 | JGI IMG/M metagenome (GOLD analysis project Ga0268251, IMG submission 200527) | Agave microbial communities from Guanajuato, Mexico - As.Ma.e (v2) (version 2) | ecosystem: Host-associated > Plants > Phyllosphere > Phylloplane/Leaf | place: Guanajuato, Mexico | collected...
TCAAGAGCGACCTGGATGATCTTGTTGTCGGGACAAGCGAGCAAGTCGCACAGGGGACGGATAGCACCCTGGTGGACGAGGTAGCGGATCTGCTCAGGCTTCTGGAGACCGCCAGAGGTGGCGTTTGAGATTGCCCAACAAGCCTCCTTGCGGGTCTTGAAGTCACCGTTGGAGAGGAGGTGAATGAGAGGGCTCATCAGGTTGGCGTCAATGACAGCTTGGATCTGAGTGGAGTTGCCAGCAGTAATGTTGCTGATGGTCCAGCAAGCCTCCTTGCGGATGCCATCCTTAGTGGAGCTCAAAAGGGAGAGCAGAGCGGGAAGAGCACCGCAGTTGATGATGACCTGGGTCTGGACGTCGTCTCCAGTGACGATGTTGCCAACGGAACGGAGGGCGGGAGTCTGGACAGAGGTAGATGCGTGCATGAGCAACTCGACAAGGCGGCGGGGAATGTTAGCCTCGATGACGGCTTGGATCTTGTCGTTGGAACCGTCTGAGAGGTATGATATAGCCCAACAGGCGTCGATGAGGACCTCGTCGTCGAGAGAGTAAACGAGCTTGGCAAGGACGGGTAGAGCAGGGGCAATCTATAAGGGCACGTGGTCAGAGCAAAGTACAAACAAAAAGATGCGAGCAAGCGACGTACAGTGTTCCAGTCAGGCTGGGGAGTCTTGCCACGGCAGAAGTTGCTCAGAGTCCAGGTGGCATTGCGGAGCATGCTGAGCTTGCGGCTGTCACCAAGAAGGGCGACCAGAGGCTGGAGGGCACCGCATTGCAGGACAAAGTCTCTGCATTGAGGGCTGTCACCAGCAATGTTACCAAGGGCCCAGACAGCCTGCTCGCGAACATCAGGCTCGGGGCTCTTGAGCAGCTCGACAAAGATGGGGACGGCACCGGCGTTGATAACGACCTGTGTTTGCTGAGCGGAGCCAGAGGCAATGTTGGTCAAAGCCCAGGCAGCCTCGAACTGGACCAGGGTGTGAGGAGAGCGGAGAAACTCTACGAAACGGCCGACGACGTTGGTCTCGATGACCTTCTCAATGGGAGGGTTGCGCTCTTTCGACAGGAGCTTGCGGAACTTTGTTGTGGCGGCAATCTGGTCCTCAATCTTCTCTGAGAAGACACCCTGCACCATCTGGGGAAGCTCCTCGTTCAACTGGGTACGTCATGTCAGCAAAGGGCGTGCAGAGAGCAGTGGTGGAGGATGGCTACCTGGCTCTCGATAGTTGTCGACTCATCATCGCTGTCGGGGGCGGCGCCTAGCGAGGCACCAAGAGCCTCACCGCGGGTGATTCCTCTTCTCTTTGCAAGGTTCTCCTCGCGCTTCTGCTTTCTGATCTCGACCTGCTGTTCTTCGCGGCGACGGCGGAGCTCATCGGGCTTGAGCAAGTTCTTTGCTTTGAAGGTGGTGCGGCGATGCTCGGGAATGTAGCGGTCCGCCATGGTGACTGGACGTAGGCGTTGAGGAGCGGGGTGGAGGGAGGTTGGTGGAGGGGGAGGATGTAAATCGAAAGGAAGAAAAGCAGCAGTGGAAGCGATTTCTTTGATTATTGTGAGGGGCCCTCTTTTGCTTGTACACAACAAAGTGCCCAAAGCTCTGCGCGCAAAGAACCCACTTTGACACGCCCTGCCAGAAGTCTTGGCCGCTGCTCATGTCTGACGCACCGACAACACTTCTGGCCAGCAGCCACTTTCCCTCTGGCGCGTTCAGTCGCGTCTTCCCAGAAAAGTCCAAAGTGCCTCGACCAGCAACCGCAAGAACACCCTCGGCCATTAGCCGAGTCGAGCATATCATGCCTTTATTTGCATAACCACGTAAATTCTCCAATGACATTTGCTCGCCTTGTCCATACTCAACATGGCTATATCCCGTCCCGATACCATCACCAGCTTGGCTGATGCATTTAAAAACTGCAAGCCGGGACTGCCCCCACTAATCAATGTTATGGGCATAGTCATAGATGTGCTGCCCCCAACTCCCACTTCCACAGGAGGTACACGAGATCCTTCTCTCTATCTTGTGTTGCTTGCCGCTTACGCCATCTTCAGAATGGGCTGTCACTTTCACCCTCCAGGACTCGGACATGATTAAGATTCCTGTCAATCCAAAAGGTCTCAAAGCTCGTTTCTTTTGTAGAACCGAAGAAGAGCTTCCGCCTGTTTCATCCATCGGCGATATCGTCCTGCTGCGTAATTGTAAGGTGGGTTCAGTAGTTCACACCACTACAGACATGTTTGACATCGTGTGCAGGTCTCGCCATATCGACAAGTACCGACAATATCCAACCTCAAGGGCCGCACGACCGCAGTCGTCTACCAGCCAACTTCAATTCCAGAGCCTGCGTTCATGCAATCCTTCCTTGGTGAAAAGGACATCCCATATCTGCCACCAGAGGCAATGCCGAAACCTTCAAAGGCTGAGCAGATGTACGCACTTGGGCTCAAGCAGTTGACTCCCTCCATTGTGAACGCTGCTGCTGCTTCAAAACCCACTGCAATCCCTACTGGTCCCGTTGCTAGTAGAGCTATTGGCCCTCTACCAATAAGCTCAAAGCTTTGTACAATACAAAATGCCAAGTACGACAAGTATTGCGACCTCGCCGTTGAAGTCATAAAAAAGTTTCCAAACTCGAACGGTAACATGGAGCTATATGTCACCGACTATACGTCCAACGATGCACTGTACGACTACCCTGCTCCGGGTGATGCAGAAGTGCACGACGAATTCGGCAGGTACGCCAGAGCCAGCTCCCTTGATATTCTTGACAGTAATAATAACTTGAACAGGGAAGGTGACTTGTTTAGTTACATACCGAATGTGACCGGGACACGAAGAGACTGGCCGGGACCCTCTGGCCGTCACACCTTGCAAGTCGAACTTCTTCCACCACATGCAGGATATGCTCGTGATAAAGTGGAAGAAGGTGCCTTCGTCAAGCTTTCGAATGTACGCATCAAACGAAGCAGTGCGGGTAAGATGGAAGGCAACATGTGGACGGACAAGCTTTATCCACACAAAATTCAAATTCAGCCGTTGGTCGACGAAAGCGCGCTCAAGACCCTCATCAAACGCCGGGAGAGTTACTGGAAAGCTCACAAGAAGCGAATCGACCAAGAAGAAGCTAAAAAACAGGGAAAGAAGGCGAACAAGAGACCGAAGAAAAAGAAAGCCCCCAAAGAGGCAGCCATTACAGATGAGCCAACTTCAACCTCTTCTGCTGTTCTGCACAACAAGCATGGTACGTCTGTGCTGCTGGTCAGACGAGTCGCCTGCTGATTTCATTCTAGTTGTTTGCGTGAAACACGACGATGTCGACACCAGCACAATCAAAGACATACAATCTATGGACCGCTCTTACCATGGCAAATCTGGGCTAGAGCTGATGCTACCTCTCAATGTCCGATACAAGGTCAGAACCAGAGTCGTCGATTTCTGGCCACCAATGTTGGAAGACTTTGCCACGCTCGCATCGCCTGCCGATGGTTCCGGAGAGAATTCAGACGAGGATACAGACATGATTGACCTGTCGTCAAGCGAAACATGGATATGGGACTTCTTCTTACTCCTGGAAGACATCAAGCCTAGTCGACGAAGCAGTGCGCCGGCCCAGCAATGGGTGCACGTCGGGCACAGAAATGCAGAGTATCTTCTGTGCATGGCTGAGAATGCCACCGAGTAAGTCGAGTCTATACTGGATGTCTCGAAATTTTGTACTGACTATAACAGCCTGCGAAGCAATACGCAGACAATGGCAAAGTTACGCGAGCAGATGGCGATTCTTTGGGGAAACTTGGAGGAACTCAAAGTCGCTGCTTCGCTAGAGCAGCAACCGTTCCCATCATCTGGAACCGCTTCAGCCCACGACATGGGCTTGTCCAACTTGCCCTTTTACTGTTGCATCGAAGAGTATGGCCAAGAGTTGGACGAAGAGGACAGACCCGACGAGTTCACGGCTTACACAACACTGTACGCACTGGCCAAAACTCGAATATTCGAGTCGCCAACCTCGGATTGATCAAAATAGGATCGGATAATGACAGTCATGATATCATTTAATTCTCATCACTTGTGTGTAGTGATGGCTCCAAAATATATTCCCAACATATCACGTCGATGTTGACCTGAGTCTCATGCCCGTATCGCTTCGTTCAAGCCTAGGACTTGTTCTTCATCTCTCTCAAGGCGGCCATGACATCGACAGGGCTAGTCTTTCCAGTAGCCTTTTGAACAACAGGGTCCTGCGGTCTGTCAGTATTGCTAGCCTGGTTTGGGATCGATAGGACCTACGTCGAGTCTCATGAAGACATTGTGAAGCTGATGAATGTTAGCCGTTGCATACATATCTACAAGACATCCGAGGACCAACCTTCTCGTCACCAATGGTGAATTTGCCCTGGGTCTGCTTGTTGGCATTGGCAAAGGCCTCGAGCTTCTTGATGGGCTCGCTCTGCGAGACTTGGATGCCGAACTTGACGTTGCCCTTGGTGTACTCGTGACCGGGCTATAACATTCTCATCAGCAAATGTGCAAATTGCAGATCTTACTTCTCTGCTTCTTACGTAGACTTTGGTGTCATCAGGCAGAGCAGCAAGGGTCTCGTTCAAAGCCTTGTGCATCTCCTCAGCATTTCCTTCGAAGAAACGACCACAGCCTATTAGAGATATCAGCTTCTTGTCCATCACGAGTTTGAGTCTTCCAAACTCACCGCCGATGAAGAGGGTGTCTCCGGTGAAGACGACTCTGTCATTGCCGTCCTCGAACAAGAAGCAAATACTGTCTTGTGTGTGGCAAGGAGTGTGTAGAGCCTTGACCTTGATGTCACCGATGTTGAAGGTCTCGCCGTGTGCGGGTGTCTTGGTCACTTTGCTGCAGTCTCTTCCGCCAATGATGGGCAGAGGGTATGTTTTGAGCTGGTTGGTGGTTAGTCTTGCGGGTCCTCTTTCTCTCGAGATGATAGAAGGCCGTCGACTTACCATCTCGACGTTACCGCCGGCATGATCATGGTGGCTACGATGCGTCAGTGGCTGTCTTCAGGTATCGCTGAGGAAACATGCTTACTGGTGAGTGTTGATGATGTGCTTGAGGTTGATATCTCCACTATCCACCTGCTTCTTGAGCACAGGAAGTACTCTTTCCAGCCATATCAGCACGTTATATCGCCATCACCGAAACGACCAACTCACTCTGATGGGTTTGCGGGGTCAATGATCACGGCATCCTTGGACTTGTCATCAACAACCAGATAGGCGTAGTTGTTACCACTACCCTCCCCTGTAACATACGGATAAGCTTTTTGTCAAGGACACAAGCAACCATGCTAAGGCTTATACTCACACATGGGAATAGACTGGATATGCATGGCGCGAGAGATGGCAGGCTGAGGCTGAGATGGCGGGGTCAATCGAAGGTAAAACCAGATGCAGGAAACAACGACACATACAAAAGCTGGTTTGAACAGAGGTTTGCGAATGGTCTGTCTGGCTATGTTGAACAGACTCATGTGTGTGTGTATTACTTTTCGGTCTGGTGGTGATGATGTATGGTGGATGTTCTTTAAAGGTGGCTGTCGCCGAAGCTGTCCATGCTTTCCATAGCTAGCCGGCGGAGGTGCTTAGTGAACGCACTGGCTTCTGTACAGCACATTCAGTTCTCTAGCACACGAGACAGCAACCGTTTCTGACAGATATTTGACGGCATAACAGACCACGCTACACTGTGCTATGGAAAAGGGCGTTTTTTTAATCAAGGAATACGCTGCGGCGGCGTTCAGCCACCAGCGAATATGCAAAGCGCGTTCACCACCGCTTATTTTGTGTATCCGTACACCAGTCTCAATGGGTGATATCAGCTGCAGGCATAGACACATCTAGGTCAAGATGGATTATGTTCATGAAAGAGTATCACTGATGAAGACGTATACGCACATCAGACTGATATGGTGCATTCCTATAGCAATATCTCGATGTGCTCAATGCTCTAATGTGCTGTAGGAGCATGACTTGCGTTCGTTAAGAGCTCCTATGCGCTCACAGTCGTTAAAGTGACGTCAATACAAACCGCGAAATTTGGTAAAGTAAGGGCAAACAACCGTACAATCTCAAAAGCAACGTGCCTGTCGTTCTTCCCTTACTCGAGTTGGTCTTCCATGCTCAACCACAAGTGACAAGCGTCGACATTTGCAGGAGCCAGGGGACCGAACAGCGTCCGATTCATCCACGACCTCCTCAAGATGAATTCTTTCACCCCACGCGAGCTGCCCGAGCGACAGAAGAAACTCCAGCCGATCCTTGGAATCCCTGTACCATATCTCTTTGCAGCGACCTCTGCCTTGTCTGTTGCGCTGTTCACTTGGCCGCTGAGATGGATTCTCTCGGGATCTGCTATTCTGACATTCGCTATCCTCTCTGGAGCCGCCAATGGTCATCGCATCTTGCCCTTCTTCAACATCTGGTCCCTGCTGCTTCTGATCAACTTGTCCTACGGAGTTGCGGCTACCTCCTGGCTTCTGCACGGCGCCTTTGTCGCAGCATGCTATCCTGCAATCTTCTTCACCTGTCTCTTCCAATTCGATCCTGTTGGAAGGTTCGTCAGAAGACAGGTCAGAAACGTGCTCAAGGAGCTTCAGTTCATCGATGATCAAATCGCCTTCTTTGATATCCCGGCATTGGAGATCGATGTCGACGTCAATGGCCTCATGAACATCCGCGGTATGACTTTCTGTTTGTCTTCGCTCATGATCATTGCACACGGAGTCGAGGTGGGTATCAAATTCTCCGAGGATATGGAAATCGCCATCGCAGTGGATGAGGTCAAAATCTCCTTGTTCAGAAAGATTGTCATCTCGGACGTGTATGCCGCTGTAAAGGGGGGCGAGCTCGAAATGTCGCTCAGGCAATTGTCCGAGAATGGCAGAACTCCTACCGACAACTCGTTCATGTCTTCTGACACTCCTCTGCTTTCTACGGCTGCAAAGACGGGCGACACACGTTCGCTCGGGGTAGCCATGCATGAAAGGATGACCGAGAGAATGAGCGAAAGCATGACTAACGGTTCTGCTCCCAAGCCTATCTCCCCTAGTGTCGGTCTCAAGGGCATCAAACAGCTCTCGCCTGACGATGACCACGCAAGGGAGACCTACAAGAATATCCTCACACACATCCAAGAGACTAGCATCATTACCGTCTGTCAGGAGGAGGTCCAGGAGATGTTGAGAAAGAAACACGTCGAGGGCGAAGTACTCGACGACAAGAAGGACTACCGCTCTGCAATCTGCTCGCAACTCCACGGAAAGCCCACTGTGCCTCATTGCAGTAAACGCTCCATCCGTGTCTCTACACTGCAGCAAGATATGCCCATGCGAAAGTTCCTCCACAGACTGCCGTTGCTTCTCAGATGTACGCTCAACCCGATTGCGTACTTCCACCCCATCTACATCAAGTCAATCACCGCCGGAGGCTCTGGAGCCATGATCGAAACTATGCTCCATCAACAGATCTTCCAGGATCACCCCGAGCAAGCTTCGGACGTTAAGAACCTCAAGAAGCGTATTTCCGCATGGCTCAAGGACGCCAACTTTGTATTCGAAGCCGAGAAGATCACCGGCATGGCTTCTGTCCCCATCAACCCAGTCTTCAACATCCTTTCCGATCTCCTATTCGACGACATCATGGTGTACAGAACTGTAAAGGAAGAGGTTGATTACAAGCAAATCGTTCACCTCGGAGGCGCAGATGCAAGAATTAGTGTACCTTCATTCCTCTTGCCTCACCACGAACACATTCTACCCCCAGTACCCACCCAGGAAGACAAGGCTGCTCAACAGCAAAAGGTCGAAAACGCCGATAGTCAGCCCAAAACCATCCAAGCCGAACAGGAACTGGCCCAACTCCGCAAAGATGAAACTAACGTCAACATCTCCGCTCACGTGCGCTTACCCGCCTGCTTCGACCAAAGTCTCCTCGACTTCATCGCAGCCCTGGTCAAAGCCACAAAAATCGTTGAAATGGACAAGGTTGAAAAGTCTCTGGACAAAGAAATTCATGGATTTAGGGAGTTTACAAAGGCAGTCAAGACTGATCTTAACGATAAGATGAGAAGAGTTGCTGTGGATGCTGCTGCCAATGACAAGTGGATTGCAAAGTTGGTGGGCAAGGTTACCAAGAAGCTAGAAACTATGCAGGGAGATATTGGGTACAGTGGTGATTTGCCCGTGGCTCTTGATGTCTATCGCAAGAAGGCAGAGCCGGGTAGTAAGCTTATGCCTTGATGAGGATTATGCGAGAAATGACAGAGATGCAAAGTTTAACAGAACAAACACCCCAGAAAATGCTTAGATTAATTGGAGTAACATTAGCAATAGCAACGTATAAAGATGTAATATGAAGCAACTGGACTATCAGAACATGACCAAGTTCAGTAGGATCGTCGCAACTCCACCGCGACAAAAGTAAGAACGAAGGCAAAGGGAGGAGGTGCCTTCCCAATATCAATCATGACTCCGTCCCCTCAACCGAAGTTGCCATACGCACCAGATCGTGCCTTCCACGCCATAGCATCCTCGATCCCTCGTTCATAAGCCTCCTTCTTCTCCGCCTCCCTTCTCTTCTGCGCTGCCTCGACAGCTCTCCTGGTCGCGCTTTCCGCCTGTCGAAGTTCCATGTTATCCAACCTTTCACTCAAGCTCTCAAGTATTGATGCATTTTCTGGCTCGGGGTGTTGTCGTGATGGTTGGTATCGTTGTGGGTGGTAAGTCTGAAGGTTTGCTTTGGGTTTCGGGGGTTCTGGAGCTGATGGTCTTGTGTAGATTTCTGGGGTGTATTTGCCAGGGACATGTGTGTTGCGGATATCGGATGGAGAGCGCTGTGAATTGGAAATCTCGAAGGGCTCGTCTTCGAAACTAACACGGCGGCCAGTCGGAGGTCTAAAGTCGCTCTGTGTCCGTCGGAATGGCATAGTATTTTGTTCTCGTTGCCTATCTTGATTAGGAAGAAGGAAACTATGTGCTGCAAGCTGTTTTCCGAAGCGTTCTGGCACGGGTTGGGTTCTCTCATCGTATCGAGATGCGGATGCATTGGTCCATATATGGTTTCCACCGGTCCCCTCTCCAGACACTGAAGTGAGCGGTGAGCTCTGCTCAGGCGATGCCAGAGTTGAAGACTGGTCATCTAGACTCGAGGCAGACCGTGAATCGCTCAGCTGAGTTTGAGTCCTCCAGAACAATACATCTTCTCGCCGTGATCGCCCGGCACTTTGCTTGTCGTGTGTTGTGTGCTGCGGCGGCTGTGGAGTTGGTAGAGGTGGTTGATCCATTGTGGGATCGTAATCAGGCCAGTCTGAATCATTAGACACTTGAATCTTTGCGCTGGAAGATGCTCTCCGAGCTTGCTGACCCTCGGAATAATGATGAGTGACCAGCGGAACTACATTACCGTTTGGGTTTTGAGGCTGCTGAGCGAAGAAAGGCTCTGCTACCACTGCATATGGTCTCCCAAATTGCTGCCCAAAGTAATCCTGATCGCTACTAGTCGGACGCGATTTGTAGATTGATGGGGATTCATGTGTTGCAACTCCTTCAAAGTGCTGTTGAGTGGGCATATCATGCGAGTCGTGGCCAAAGGTTCCTGGTAGCGCTGGAGGTTGCTGGGCCAGCCACGGGCTTGGATGATGATGATTATGCGCCCATGTCTGCTCGTAGTGCTTGGTTCCCATTTCTGTGCGAGTATCCTGATTCATGTTGGCCATGTGCGCTAGGGCACTTTGGACGTGATAGGGCTGCTGAGTCTGTTGGGCATTGACAGCCTGTTGTGGTGGACATTGATTCAAATGCTGAGCAGTGTATTCATGCCCATGATCAATTGATGGCTGCCATAAAGTGTCTTGGTTGCTCCACGCCGGATAGTGTTGTAGTTGATCAGATGGGAAAGGACTTGGCGTCGGTGGGACATTGATAGCAAGGGGCCTCTCCACGCTGGGAACCGCCACGACTTCGATCGCGTCCTCTCTGGAGTCCTTTTTGACCTTTGGTCGTTTATTGAACTCTTTTCTCCGAGCATAAGCATCCTGAACATCATTTTTCTCTACTGGCTTCAGTGGCAGTTCGGGCAAATCATTGAGATCGGAGACATTGCTTGCTGGACTGGCTTTTGTCGCTTTCTGTTCTGTCGCTGCCGACTCAACCTTTCGCTTGTCCTCTCTGCTCAAAATCACCCGAATGAAAGTGGTTTCTCTGATCCTAGTCCTCATGTTATTGCGAATCTCGCGATGGATGGCTGCTATTTCCCAACAGGCATATTTGTTGGTTTCGTCTCGCCTTTTCTCTTTGAGAAGGACCTCAACTTGTTGACGCTGGTCCGTCGACAGTGCTTCGTACATCTCGGTGAGCGATTTGATCTTGAGTTGTTTCTTGACTTGTGATCCAAGTTCGTCGGACGACAGTGTCATTTGGACCCGCTCTGCTCGCTTCCAGCTCAAAGCATCGTCTCTCGTCCTAGGGGCAGCCTTTGTAAGTGTCCAACAGTGGAAACTGGTGTTTATAGGCGCAATTTGTTTCTTTCGTCCTGTTGAGGAAATTTTCTTCTCTAGCTGATGGTCGTAATCCGAGTCTGAGCCTTCGACGACACCAATCAAGACGTCTCCTGAAGTACGTGGACGCTCCGGTGACATTGCGTAGTGTGAATATACTCCAGCTGGGGGCATTGTCATCCTTTGGGCCATGGCTATTAGCGTAGGCTGATCAAGAACTGGAAAGCAGTAGAACCTCG
>Ga0268251_10000658_pt1 | contig 10702 bp, 8 predicted proteins | sample AgamicAsMae_FD_200527 | JGI IMG/M metagenome (GOLD analysis project Ga0268251, IMG submission 200527) | Agave microbial communities from Guanajuato, Mexico - As.Ma.e (v2) (version 2) | ecosystem: Host-associated > Plants > Phyllosphere > Phylloplane/Leaf | place: Guanajuato, Mexico | collected...
GTCGAGAGTTGTTGCGAGGAAGAATGGACCGTGGGATTGTAGTTGCTGGAAGAGCGAAGAAATTTGCAGGGAGATGTCCGGCGCTTTTTCGCAGCCACGTCATCGTCATCGGTGCTTTGGTAAAATGTTGCGAAGTCTTGCGGATCCAGTCGTGATTGTCGAAGAATGCCAGAGGTCGTCTTCGAAACTGTCGTTTGAGTAGGAAAAAGCGATCAGAGGTCGAACAGAGCGCAACGATATCCCCCAAATCACATCAAAACCAACTGAACGCACGACACACGCACCACACGCAGTCTAACACGGATAACGTAGTTACGAGTAACCAACGAAATCCAATACAGACAAATGCATGACGGACACGTATATCACGAATTCATCTTTATCGTTGGTCATTGAAAATGATTGAGTTGGGTATCAAGGAACTCGGGTCCAAAATCATCCCCTGTTTTCCCACCAAAAGCAAACAGTAAAAGAGCAAATCGCGTATATACAGATTCTTCGTTCGACGGCGTTCCCCTAGAATCGTGGTTTTCATGTTGTACCAACCATTATTCGAGCGACTTATTTCTTGAAGTAAAGCAACTCGAGATGGCGTAGAGGAATGTAGGAGAGGAGGGTGAAGGCAAAGGTGAGCTCGTTGGCGATATCACCACCCTCAATGAGTTTGGCGAGAGGACCGACGAACCAAGTCTCGGACATACCGAGACACCAACCAACAACACCGATGAGGAAAGCACCCAGACCAGCGAGACCAAGAGGCAGTTTTGAGGGGGTGTTCCAGCCGTCGAGATCGTAGTTGGCAAAGTCACCCTTGCGGAACCAGTAATGCTCGATGAAGACGATAACGAAGTACGAAGTACCCCAGTATCCAAGCAGAGAGAGGAAGTTCTCCAGATACTCAAGCAAGTGATCACGACCAGCAACGGCGATGGCAGTGACGGCGCCGAACACGACGAGAACCCAGAAGGTGCGAGGAACCTTGGCCAGAGGACGGGCGAATTGCTGGATCGACAAAGCGCAAGAATAGAGGTTGAGGGCGTTCATGCCAACGGCACTGAGTACAAGCAAGACCAGAATAAACTTGGCGAAACCCCGAGGGAAGAGCATCTTCTGGATAAGGTAGCCGAGACCGTCATCTTTCAAGGTGTTGCTCCAGTCCTTGTTGACTTGCATGGCAGAACCAACACAGCATCCGAGAACCATACCGATGCAGGTGGGAATACTGATACCAAGGGTGCAGAGGATGAAGACCTTGACCTTGGAAGTGTTGATGGGGTAATGAACGTAGTAATCGGCAGCAATGGTTGCCCAGGAGCAGGAACTGCCATAGACGACCGAAAGCAGGGAGAGGACGTTACCAGCAAGTTCGGCGCCATGAAGTTCCGTGCCAGGAGTGTTGACGGCGTGAGGAGCGGCCATACCGTACATAATCATGAAGACAATGAAGAAGACAAGCCAGGCGTACTTCTCGTAGTAGAGGATAGCCTTGAGACCGCAAAAGTTGATGATACTGCTACCAAGGGCAATGATGACGCAACCAAGAGCAGACGACACCTTGCCATCAGATACAGCAGTAAGAGCAAGACCTAAACGATCAGCATCTGTCTTTTGGTTGTCAATCGATGTACATACCACCAGTAATGCAGCCAACTGCACTCCAACCAGCTTGAGAGATGATATTGAGGACGGCGATGAGCTTAGTAGGATACCAGCCGAAACTGTAACGAGTGATGGACATTGCACGAAGACCGGTTCCGGGACCGAGGGTAGCACACCAACCAGCGACACTGGATCCCAAGAGGGTACCGAAAATGGTGATGCAGATGCTCTGGCCGAGTGTGAGACCCCATTCGGGGCCAAGGAAACCGGTCGACATGCAAGACAGGTTCATGATACCACCACTCCACAACAGAGCCATGACGGCCTGGTTGTGCCACTTCTGAGGCACCTTCTCCTCAGGCAGCTTGCGGCGAATGGCCTGAGACTCAATGCCTAGCTTGCGATCTAGAGTAGCCTCCCAACCACATAGCGTGCCGAGGATACCACCGCTCTGGACTGGTACTTCATTGACAAGCTCGGTAGAACCCTGAGCGCTGCCAACATCAACGTTGACATCCTTCTCGTCAGGGTGCAGCCTTCCGGCCTTCTCTTCGTCGTAGAACTCCGTCATGGTATTTCTCCTTCGTCAGTAGCCGGTCTGAATTTGGTTGGCTGGGGAACGACTGCGACAAGGCAGAGGGAGAAAGTGTCAATGAAGAGGACAAGGGGGGAAGTGTGAAGGTCGGAAGAGGAGTGGAAATTGAGCACACGACACTTCAAAACTGGCAGGGCGTCGTCGATATTTTATTTTTGCGCGTGCGTCCTCGCGAACCCCGCCAGCCCACCGTCGCACCTCTGGATTTGGCAGCTCGTTATGAAACGCGAAAGAGATCTGCCGTTATCAGCTTCTAGAATTTTGCCCAGACTGTGGTACGACCAATTAGATGTCATAGCGGTGAGCTCCGTCGACTCTTATCGGCTAGGTTAGGGACAGAGCTTCAACGCGAAAAAGAGTGTGCATATTTAGCGAGAATGTTCAATGGGGCACCGATAGGAATACCAGCTTCTTGGAACGTGTCAGAGTGCTTGGGGTATGTATGAAACGTCCTTTGGGACTGCAGACGTGTGAAGTGAAGCTGGCCTATGGCTCTGTACAGGAGCGCTCGCTCGAAAGCCCGGTCAGATCAGACTCCGAATCCTTTCTCAAGGTTTGATAAAGCGGAAAAAACCCGTTGCGATGCCAAGTGAACTCAAGCCTTGCTGTCGCTGGCTTGTGTATCTTCCAATCGTCGTCCTCAATAAGCGACAGAAGTGCAGTATGACAATCATCGACATTGGTGACGGTACTGCCCGACAGGATTCTTGAGATAACGTATCTCATCCTTCCGTGCTGCATGCAAGATATCGACGAGAAAGGCGTTGCAAGTGTCGCCAGCTTTATTGCCGAGAGATACGGCGCATACAAGCCGTAGACAAGACGGCAATGGCAGCTTCTTGTCTGCTCTTGAGTCTTGACTCTCGCGTCGTTTTGGCAACTTTCTGGCTTCGGAGAGTCCAAACGGCGGAACAGTGGCCGGTCTACTTTTGAGTCTGGGGGCCTTGAGAATGCCTTGAACAGGTAGCATCAAGGTTGGCTGCTTGTAGAAGCAGTATGATACGCAAGCGCTGCAGCAAGACTGCTTGAGTGTCGAGAGTCAGAATTTCAGGGTCCAGCTGCGGGCTTGACCAGCCATTGGCTGTGATGTACTCTGTACAAACCTCAGCATACGTTCGCTATCATTAGAGACGCTCTTGCGAGAAGTATCGTTGCAATGGAAGGATCGATGTGGGCAGTAGACGGAGGACAGACTTATCAGAAGAGATGAGATATGGAAGACTTATCTGGGATGGCTTCCAGAGGGCAGAAGCTATCAATCATGTTTCCGGTCGACAACAAACAAAGGTGACAGACACAGATCTTGAGCTAACACAAAAGGCGGCACGCACAGTAATGATCCCACGAGTTATGTAGTCTTCGAGGCTGCGATGATTCGTTGCGAAGTGATACTTGTGGTACTTGTACCTGCCACCTGCCCCATTGGGACACGACACGGGTACGTGGCTTCAAGAGTCATCCTAGAAGGCAGACATGGTAATATTATTAATGAATGCTTGCTTGCTGGCTGACGACCTGACATACCACTCAACCCTTCCTCAACTGCGAAGCACTTTGAGCCTGTCACAGATGCAAGCATGTCCTACGAGATAACGCCCATGAAAGAGGATGAGATTGACATCTACATCAAAGTATCCTGGGAAGCCTTGACTCAAGTCGAAGACAGCGTATTAACGCTGGTCTACCCTGATGGATTCACAGAGTCTGTACAAGCAAACATGCGCAAGACCACTCGCGACGGATTATCCGACCCTTCCACCTCTTACATCCTCATTCGCGACATTGACACCAAAGACGTTGTGGCCGTCGCTTGCTGGTACTATCAAACCAAGGATGTGGCCATCCAAGAGATACTGGATGCGGAGGAGAAGGCGAGGGAGAAACGCATGGAGCAGGGCCCTATTCCCGGTATCAACTATGCTGTGATTGACAAGTTTCGTGAAGCGTCGATGAAGAATAAGCGTGAGATATTGGCTGGCAGAGCTCACGCAGCGCTGAGAGTGCTCTCTACGTTACCAGCAGCTCAGCGCAAAGGTGCCGGGACTGCTGGTCTGATCTGGGGGCTGCGCAAGGCGGATGAGCTGGAGTTGCCAGCGTATCTTGTATCTTCGGGCATGGCTAGATCGCTATATGCTAGACATGGTTTCAGCGAGGCAAGTATTCTGGTATATCAGACTCTGGGACTGAGCTGACGAAAAGCGCTGTCAGGTCGGTGAGCTCTCATTGGACACCAGTCATCATGGCCGTCCTCACAAAGTCTCGCATTGTTGCATGCTGAGGGCGGCAAAGCGGATAAGTGGATAGTGTCAGAGAGGAAAGCCCTGGTCTGATCGAGTGCAACGACAGAGAGGGTTGCGCCCGGAAGGTCTTCTCCGCAAGTGTAGAGCTTCGAGGCGCCAGTGCCGCTGGAGGAGTTTGGTGTCGGATGCCGTCTAGTAGGGGTCTCGGTAGTTGTAGCGCTTGGCTTTTTCGGAGGGTTGGCCGCCACCGCGACAGGTCTTTCCTTTTCCGTAACCACGTAGTCTCATCTCGCGACGTCGTTCCTTCCCTTGTCCCATCGCTCCGAGTAGATGATCCTCTTTCAATAGGCCTCGTCATGATGCACGTTCATGCACTACACCTATTATATGCCTGAAGTGGCCATAATGCAAGTATACATGTCGCTGACCATTCTCCACGACTGACCAAGCAAGCATCAACTTCATGATCTCTTCACTGCATGGAGACTGTTCATTGTCGCAATCGCATGGCAGGCAAGCCTGCTTATCAACTCTTTATCAGGTCCTCTACCATAACTTGGATGAAACAAACACCAGAGTGGTGGGCGCATTCGATACTCGAAAACTTCGTCTATTTCATCACAAGACACATGCGTCGAGTTTCCTCATGCTCTCTGCCTGATCTCCTTTCGGTATCATGTCCAAACATCTTATGACCTTCTCGCCTTCTGGACTCAAGTCTAGGAATAGATGTGCCTTGAAAACATGGGCCACGACACTAACTCCTTAACGGAATGATGACATGACATCTAGTCATGTGCGATACAGTCGGATGTGCACCCCATACTCTCCTTTCCGGTCGCTTGCACCATTACAGACTACTCAGCAGTATTCTTCGATCGTGTACAGAATGCTTGAGCACACCGGTTTTTCCGCTGGTTTCTGGTTGGTTACCTTGCTGCTGCTTATCTTCCACAGCAAGCTGTGGTCAAGACGCGGAGTCCCCGTTATGATTCCCTGTTCCATCTCTTTTCAAAGCCCAACTCTCGGCCAGAGCTTGCAAGAGGCACATGGTGACATGCCTGGCTCTCCGCAGTTCTTCTACAGTGTTCTCTGTTGGAACATTCAAAAACGCGACAGGCATCAAGTCTGGCGGACGCGGGCCGCCGTCGACACCATTCTTTCTCCTCCAGTGCTCAGCGAGAACGGAATAGTAAAGGAAGTCGCAGATGAAATGGCCCGGATCGGTACTTTTGCGGATGCGTACGGAGCCAAGTTGTGGAGACACCTCTGGCGCATCGAGCAGCTTGAAGCGCCAACGAGCAAAGATGTCTTCGGTGTCAAGCGTCCCTTCAAGGCGCTGAGGACAGTCCGGGAAGTACGAGTTGCTTTCCTCTGCGGAGAGCGTTTGGCCTGTGATGTCCTTCTCCTCATCGAAGCCATCACGATGGCCGACAAGTTCGATCGAGTACGAGTCCTGGCCGGGGCGCATTCCCAAGTGCAGCCATATGTCGACCTCGTGGCTGTAAGCTTCGTAAAGGCGCGGTACGAGTGTATGGACCTCGTTGTACACCACAGGTATGTCGTAGGGATGGGCGACGATGCGCACGGGGATCTGGCTTGACCGAGTCGCCGGCAGGAATTTGGGCAACGTCGTCACGACCGAATATGACAGATTGCCGGGTCCGGCTTCATCAAAGGGCTGCAATGGGATCAAAATCAGCTACGATCTCAATTGTAGCAGTCATCCTTGCCCGCTATCGGTGACGCCTGACGCTGCTGCACGGCTCGTCCGGAGGAGTTGACCATCCCGACAACCTCTTGTGCCGCACATGTCGCCCATGTCTCGTCGCTCACACGCTGCAAAAATGCCATGGCGTTGTAGCCGTTGACGCAGAGGAATTGCACTTACCCCGAAGCCCGTGACCAGGATAGAGACGGGTTTGGCCATTGTCGTCAGTCCATGTGTCGGGGTGCGAGACTTGGATGCAGTTGGGTGCGGCTGTGTACAAGGCAGACTGGGGAAGATTTCGTGAAGAGGATCCAAAAGGACAATAACTACTTTATGAGGACGTCAGACACGCTAGTCCCTGCTCATGTAACGATGACAGGTCCGAACGTCCGTTCTTGAACAAGAGCAGGTCTTGAGTCTTTCTCTCTACTCCTACAGGAATAGCTGGACTCCGCTCCGCAGACACTCTGCCGTATGAACCGCCTCTCGCCTATGCGCTTTTGCTCGGTGTAATTGGTAAATCGGTACTCGTTCCCAACAACTGGACAAAGCAGAACGCACAGAACGGTCAGATGGGCCGGGTTAGATGAACTTGGCGGCGACAACATGCAGAAGTACAGAAGACGGTCCAATCTCCGTCCCATAATCATCCTCTGTGCCAGGTGATTGCTTGCCGGAAACCAGAACTCGGCCTCATCGTTCATCACGCAATGATGTTTGTCAACGCCAGAAAAGTGGCGGACTTGGGCCCGCCGCTCGAAAATGGGGGCTCAACGAGGGCATAGCCAGGCGGCAATGAGCGCACTGTCGTTCTGCGGCTTGGTTGCCTCTTGAATCATGGCATTCTACATTGTACTATGCTGATTTATCCATGGACATGTTTTTGATCTCGACTCTTCTGCTTCTGCTTTGAAGGAATGGCCTCATCGTCACCGTGTACCATCCAAATGTGCACATGAGGACAAGTACTAGGAATGTCGAGCCTCTTTGGGCTTTTGTCGGGTTCCAGCACGTTCTGCAGTGATATTTCTACACAATTTCCCTGATTTCACTCAACATATGCTGTGTGAGATGAACATGGCAGTCTGAGCGACGGCGATACAGTCAAGATCACAATCACCACGGTACTGAGAAACAGATTTGAGATGAACAGGCTAATCGCTTGATTAGAAATACACTAGTTTTGGTTGATGAATGTGAGGAAAAAACTAGCGGGAACGTCGTCGAATTGCTCCAGTTTTCCATTCGGAGGCGATTCCGAATCATGCCAAATTTACAGAATTCCATGTCGCACCCAGGACCGCCCCGCCCGCCTCTCGCCCGGCTCAAAGTTGCTCGAGCTTGACCTCGGCCGCTTTGCGCAGCCGGTTCATGACTGCCGCCGCAATGTCGCCTTCTCCGTCGTCGATACCTTCAACGATGATTGCATCCACATCCTTGCGATCCAGTTCCCTCAATGCTGAAAACAGGCCTCGCGCCACACTTGCCGTGTCCGGTCCTATGCACATATCCCATACGGTGAAACTCCTTCCGGCATCCTCCAGGGTGACTTGTTCTGCGTGCAGCTGTTTCAGCTGATAAGCGCTTTCCCGAAGCATTGCTGCAAGAGGTGAGGCGGAGATGTCTGCGTTTCTCGGATTCGACTCCATTGGACCCAGTACATTATTCACCGCATCCTTGGCACTCTCTTGTATTTCGCCTGCCAATAGCCGCTTCCAGGTTTTCGTTCTGACCAAACCTAGACTGCCACTTGTACCGAGTTGACGTGCCAGATCAGCGACGGAGGGTTGCCTTTCTCCGGTGGATTCGACCAGCATGACAGGCGCTTTTGGAGAATAGTGTCGGTACTTCATCCCTGGTGCCCTCGGCGCTGCATCTCCTTTCATAGAAACGTCGTGATAGCCCACTACTGTGTTCTCCCAGCCAGGCACCGTCTTGATCAAATCGATTCCAATGCCACCTGGTCTGAGTACCGCAGGAGGTGAACTCAGACCGTCGACCACTGTGCTCTCCACACCGACGTCGCAAGGGCCTCCATCCACGATCAACTCGATACGGCCATCCAGGTCATAGCGCACGTGTTCAGCCGCTGTAGGTGACGGTTTGGTCGAAGCATTGGCTGATGGTGCTGCCACTGGTACATCTGCAGTCTTGATCAATGCCAACGCGAGCAGATTCCGCGGCATTCTCGCACCAAAAGTGCGTAGTCCAGCCGTAACTTCAGGTGCCAGCTTCGAGTCCTCTGGCACTGGCAGAATGATTGTGATTGGGCCTGGCCAGAAGCGTTTGATCAGTGCATGGTAGATTTGTGGAATTGGATCGATGTCGGATGGCGAGTCGGAGGAAGATAGTAGCCGCCTCAGTTGCTTCAGTGATGCTATATGTACGATCAGAGGATTATCGGATGGCCTCTGTTTCGCATGGTAGATTCCCTTGACCGCTGCGCTGCGAGTTGCGTCCGCACCGAGTCCATACACTGTCTCCGTTGGAAATGCGACCGGAACATCTGATTGTTTGAGATTTGAGGCCGCTAGTTGGAGGTCGATCCCGTCTTGTGTTGTGGTATCCAGTTCCAGATCCCAGTCCTCCAGAGGCATTCCCGAGTTTGTGGTTTTGTCCGTGAAACGACCCAACTTCGTGGCATCTATGGGCAGAATCCTCGTTTGGTGAGTTTTGACGTCTTGTACCTGCGCCATCGTAGAGCTCTGATGCGAATCCATCATGAGGCGCCTCTGTCTTGAAAGTGATACAAGAGTATGTTGTAGCGGTCTGAAAGTGTCCGAACAGGACGCCGCCGCTCCAGGAGTGAATTTTGGCGATAGTGACCAGGTGGTGAAAATGAGTCCAGATGATCGAGTGAATGTGTTTGTACGTATCATGTAACTCCAGGCAAGGTGGTATATGTGTTGATTGCACTGTCTTCAATTTTGTTGTAATGATCATTTTTCTTCCAGACAATGACATAAAAAAGCTTGTCTGCCGCTTACATAAGCGGACATGTCGGACTCTAGACCAATTCCACGAAGGAGACCATCGACATTCATTACAAAGTGTGAGCACAATTCGGAATGCAGGCCATAGGGCAGTATGAAATAGGTATGGTATTGCTTCTCAAAAGTATTGTCATCGGTGTTTGCTTCACTTGAGCTCTGCGAAACATGTAGCGAATCGAGAATATCAGGTTTGTCTTATCAGCTCTGGTGCTCTTGCAGTGATTCATCCACAACAGAGCCAAATGAGGATACAAATGATACAAAGCATAGCCACTATCGAGAAGATACTTCGCTACTACAGCATCAATTGTCTAGGGATCTGTTCTGTCCCAAAGCCAATGTGTATACCACATAGATATCAGAGCAGGGTGGTACACTCAGCAGGAAGTCTTGACACCACTGAAGCTGCCACATTATTACATCTTGCAATGTCTGTTCCGGGACAATGCAGGACAATGAGAGATTGAAGCCATTCTGTATCGGTGTTTCATCCTTATTGTGTGCCACTACTGGTCACTATTGAGCTAGAGACTTTCACGATATCTTACAAGAAGTTGCATCCACGGAGAACGGTAGCATATGACCTCCATGCCATGCTTCAGAGTGACTGTGCATGTCTACAGCTTAGATTGTCAGCACAATTTACCATAGGACGATGATTCACCTGGCAGCTGCGGAATTTTCAACACATCAGAACGAGCTATGCTCAGAATTTGGGGTGAGGACCTCGAGCTGCAGTCGGAGTGATGCCCGAGGTAGCCAATCCCGAGGTATAGCTCTTGTGCTGGAGCTATCCACGGAGAATCAAGGAGCAGCCAGCGATTGACTCGGTCCATCAAGGTCAGCGGGGTAGAGGTCTCTCCACAGCACCGGTATGCAGTCTAAGAACGGTCGTGCTGTGCCGCATGCCGTGGCATCCTGTTGACAGGTCATGTGCTCAGGTCGTGCAATCAAGAGTCGAGGCTTTGGTTGCAAGCCTCTCTCCTGAGAGCCAATCGACGGAGTTTCGTCCATCTCTGAAGTTTGAGCGAGGCATTTTGTGGTCGGAGGAAAGTTAGAAAGCAAGTCGAAGATACCCAGGAACTCTCGTTATCGCGTGATCGAGCCTATAAAATAGTGGTTATTTTTCGCGACTCTTATCGGCAAAGGACCACGATGGGCTGATCCAAGCATGCTAAGATAGCCGTCAAACCTAGTCTATACCGATGTATGCTGCTGTTTCGTACGTACGGTCCAGCTTTCTCAGCGATCGAGGTTACGTTTGGCTTTGTTAAGGTTAACTTGAGTGAGCTGTTGCCTGTTGACCTGTCGGTACGAGTCAAAGAGTTTGGCTAGCAGATGTGGGGAAGTTGGCAGTGGGCGCACCCGCCATGCATCTCCCTTCTTTTCTTTTGCAAGACACCCATCGGCAAGCTTGGCATCTGACTATCTGAACTTCTGAAGGCTGGAGCCAAAGACACTGCGGGTGCCTGGCGTGATACTGCGCGGAATAAGAGCATGTGATTTGCTTTGCTCCAGCCTCCCAGCACAGGGGTCTCAATGGCCGCGCCGGCGCAAAGCGTAT
>Ga0268251_10000661_pt1 | contig 10676 bp, 11 predicted proteins | sample AgamicAsMae_FD_200527 | JGI IMG/M metagenome (GOLD analysis project Ga0268251, IMG submission 200527) | Agave microbial communities from Guanajuato, Mexico - As.Ma.e (v2) (version 2) | ecosystem: Host-associated > Plants > Phyllosphere > Phylloplane/Leaf | place: Guanajuato, Mexico | collected...
TTCACCTCTTAATTAACAAACCATGGGAACGTTTTAAAATAGTAATTTAAAACGTTTATTTGTCGTTCAACCAAATTATTATTCTACATTTAGTTGTTTTTTTTGACTTTTAACATAGTTTGTCTTTCTTTACCAATGTAATTTATACTTTGAATTGTCACCAGGGTAAGCAAAGGTCATGTCCCCATAACCAACCGCTTGACTATCTTTGGCATACGATTTTTTAGGTACTAATGTAATTTCATAATCCTTACTAGTGCCTGCATTTTGTCCTGATTTAACGGCATTTTGATTGGCAATAATCAAGTCACCATTTGCTAAAACATGTAACACCACGCCTGTATGATTAGGACGATCAGAAGAAAATACTGCCCCAGCTTTTGGTGTCGTTGTAACCTTAACACCAGTCACTTTTGCCACTGCTTCTGCCGTCACATTACCATTTCCTCTAAAGGTAAAATTAGGTGACCAAATCCCATTCATATAGACTTGTGAAAACCCAGCACACTGATTGTAAGCGTCTGGTGTCGTTAAACCCCACTCTAGTTTTTTGGACGTAATATTATGCACGTAGGGTTTAATGTCATCTGGAATGCTGCTTTGGTCCCAAAATGATAGCCCACTCTCTTTAATTTTACCTGTCCCGTCAGCCGAACCACTATCATCAGTATTGCAATAAGCGCTTTGATTATTGCTATCACTGTCTGCGCTATTACTTGCTGATGTATTACTATCACTAACGGCATTATTGCCACTGCTTAATGATCCCTCAAAATTAAGATCATACGTTTTTTTAATTGACTCCGCCCAAGCCTTAACTTCGGACACTTTACGCTGTGGATCACTTGCCCCAACACCCTCAAAACCTGTGTCCCAGGCTAAAGCTGAACTATCAATATCTTTAGCATTTGCTAATCCCAATCTAGCAACGGTATGGCTACTTGCCAATTCTTTAAATGCTAAATCGACCTGGGCTTCAACCGTATCTGCCGTATTTTGATAGCGATTACCGTTGATACCACCAGCACCCCATTGCCAGATACCTTTAACAGAACCAGCAGGATTAACCGCTTTAGGGTTTAAATTACTTTCACGCCAACCAATCGCAATGATTGCTGAAATATTGTCCCCTGAATAACCAGCTTTTTTAAAACGATCAATAATATAGCTAACTCTTTTACCAATATCTGAATTTTTATCAGTTAAGGATCCATTACTGGAACCACTATCTGAACTTGTCGTAGTTGTATCAGTTTGACACGTCACACTAGGATTGTTCATTGTTAGCGCAATGATTAAAAGCACTGGTATTAAAATGACAAGTAGTGGCGCACAATACAAGGCAATTTTCATCACAACTGCTTGTTTAACTTTATTTTTCACATAATCTCCTTTCTGAATTTTGACTAACAAAAAAATCCTTAATGATTACTCATAAGGATTAAAAGTATTAAAATCAGTGCTTTGATTAACGGCTAACCGCCCAACATAATCAAGACTAGTAATTTGATTATCACTGGTTTGATAATCAATATTGAGATAGTAGTAACGTGTTTCACCATTGCCAACATCACTGTCATGTTTCGCATTCACAGCCACACCAACGACACCACTAGTTTGATCATCATTAGTTGTCTTTGGATAATATGCCACTTGCACCACACTAGATTTCAAGCCATTATTATCAATGTAATCAGCCGTGCCACCAACCTCTGGGAATAAATAATCATTGGCTAAAACTTGACTGGTGACTAATTTAGCTTGCTTAATTTTCGTGATACGTTTTTTATAATCAGATCCAGATGACCAATTATAAGCAAGATTGAAGAACTGTTGACTAGTCTCACTAGCTTTCGTAATGGTACTTTTAGCAACCACCTGCTTCACTTTTTGCTGACTAGTTTTAGCAATGGCTTGTTTATGTTTTAACTGCTTAGCTTGTTTTTGCAAATGTGATAAGGTTTGTTGTTGTTGCCACAACAATTGACCAAAGCGCAAACTACCAAGAACCAAAACCACTAACAGGGCATAATAACCAATTTCTATTTTACGTGTCATTATTGATCCCCCTTTGTAAGATTACCTAAAGTCAATGAGATGACCTCATTACCTTTTGCATTCAATTGTCCCAATAATTGATAATTAACTGTGCGACTACCATTAGTTGCCGTTAAGGCACCAAAAAATAATATGCCGTCTTTTTGTTGGCTAAATTGCAATTGATTATCCGATACATGCCATTTTTTTGCTTGTGCAGGATCACTCTCTAATTGTCCTAGAAATTGTTTAACAAACTTTCTGACCTTATCATTTGCCACCTTTGATAACACTTGTTTGTCTGACACATAGCCTGCATTAAACAAAGCATTAACAGTGGCTTTTGATTGGCTATTATCTGGCAATTGATTATCATTAGCAATCACTTTTGTGATCGTGTCACTATTGTTGATCAAGGTTTGTGTCGCTGATAATTTAGCAACGGTGGCAGTCGCTTGTTTGATTTGTGATTTTTGAAATTGTGTATAAAAAAAAGCGCCAATCAGGAAGAACCCAATAGCACTTAACACCTTTATTTTAGTGTTTGTCATTTTTAAATTTTAATATCCTTTCCATACCACTCTTGTAGGATCATATAATCAGCGTTGAAATCAAAGGCAAATGGATATTTTTTACCCGTATCTTTGACAACAAAGTAGCCTTTCGCAACAAATGAATTGCCGTCTTTTTCCCACTTTGTAGTTAAGTTTTCTATTTCATGCTCTTTGAAGAAAGTATTATAGTTTCCGGCACCATCACTAGGAATATCCTTCTGTGTGGCACTTGAATATACCATATCGCTAACGGACGCTTGCCTATCACCATAAACAACCCCATCAATAAAAGTATTGTCATGGTAATTATCAATCTTTTCAACATAACGACTGTCATTTTCTACTGAAAATATTTCATAATCAATCCGTTTCATTAATTTAGCTTGATTGATTTTTGGCAATTTGGAACTACTAGATTGTGAGTTTGTCTTATGCTGTCCCGTCATCATAAAGGCGATAATGATTATCAAAATGACTAACATGCCCCCAATAGATCCTAATGTCAACGCTGATTTTTTATTCATAGCTCTCCAATCAATTGATTTATTCTCTCGCAATTTGTGCCATTTGTTCATGTGTTGGCTTCACAATTCGTTTGATGACTGCCCCTTTTTGTACCACTAAGACAGTTGGTGCCACTTGAACATGATACTGTTCAAAATATTGTCGTGTCGCTAAATTCATGTAATCTACGACAATGGTTGCCTGATTATTTTGATCACGCATTTTTTTTAATTTATTGACATCACCCGTCAACTTCTCACAGGTTGAACACCCCTTTTTATGAAAAACGATCACGGTTTTATGCTTACCCAGGGTTTGATGAAACGCCGTTTTTAATTGATCATTTGGTGTATCATGATACTTATTATTATACCGTAAAAACGCCGTAGTTACTACTGCCACAACGATTGTAGCGATTATTATAAACATTTTTTTCACGAGTTATCCTTTCCAAATTTATTTTTTAACTGACTGACTTTTTCATCACGTGACTTTTGTTTTTGTTCCTTTTGCTTACCACGTTCGGCTAATAATTCACGCGCTATTTTGTCACGATTAACTGTTTTTTTCTGATCATTAGCAATTTCTTGACGTTTGGGTGTCTTTGATTGCTCAAAGTTATTATGATTATCAGGCACTTTATGAAGTGTCTTAGGTTGTGATTGTGTCGCTTGATCACCATATAATTGACGCTTAATTGCTTCACGCTTTTTAGCCACTTCCTGTTGACTATCTGAACCATTATCCTTACTTTTGGGATTATTGACCCGACTATTAGGCTGTTTAGCTTCAAAGTTTGATTTAGGTAAATGAATACCGCCTTTTTCAATCTTTGCCTGTTTTGGATCATCAGATTTTTTAGAATCCATTGGCTTTTTAAATTCATCAACCGTCAATGGTCTCTTATTTTTATCTGACAACTTTTGTGTTTTTGCCTGCTCTTTGCCTAACAACTGATCACGAACACGCGAAAGATTTTGTTGTCGTTTTTCCTCTGCCTGTTTGGTTTTCATCTCATTACGAACTGCCCTTGTTTGAGACATACGTTGCATTGGTCCCATTTGACTAATTTTTTGACCAACACTAGACTGCTTGATGCTCTGACCCTTTTCACGTAGATTAGATAAACGCATGGCTTGTGGCATTTGTCCCTCAATTCGTGAGTAACTAACCCCAACAAATTCAAATAGCTTACCACGATACTTATAGACAATAAAGACTAAGAAAAAGAATAGGAATGCGTTAACTGCGTATGAGCCGAAATTAGTTGCTGGGATAAAACTATCAGTGAACGTCTGTAAAGCCCCGACCAAAACAATTAAGAAACCAGCCCCAATTTTAGCAATACCCCACATAATCGTTGCGCCAACAATTTTATACCCGTTACGGGCAAATTGTGGGAATAACGCCATAACCAAAACAAACGGTGATAACAAATACAATGCTAGCTCAATCACCATAACAAAAATATTAAACAAAGCCACTGCGTCATAAGGAGTAGCATTAACAACTGATACCGCAATAGCTACTAAGCTCATACCCGATTTATTGAAGGAGTTGTCTTTCAACAAAGAAGCAAAGTTTTTTGATCTAGTTTGTATTTTCTTTGCCAATCCATTCGTATCACGCTTTTCATTCGTGGATATAAATTCATAAGGAGAGTATCCTTTTTTATTCACTTGATCAGCGGTTGCCTTACCATAATTCATCAAGAAGTAAGGACGTTCAATGGATCGTTCAAAATATCCGACTCTTAACGTGTCCCCTGGCTTAACATTATCATTACTATTACCAATGACCTTTAAGACTTGCGCCTGTCCGGCATCACTGGCTTCATTGATTTGATTAAATAACTCATTACCATTGCCATACCAAAGCGTTGCGACTAATAAAATACCAACAAAATTAACCACCATTCGAACCGCTGATGACGTACGACCACTAGCAAAGTGCATGAACCCCGTAATTGCTAAGACAATAATAGCTAATCCACCAAACAACAACTTCCCTTGATCAAAAATAGATTTTACTTTACCTGAAACAGCGTTCTAGGCTTGTGTAAAGGCTTTTGATAAATTACCGTCATTTGATAAGGCACTCAATAACTCATCATTGATTTGATAAATTAAAGTATTCAAATACCAAAAAAACTTGGCTAAGCCCATACCCGTATTATTGGCTAAGTCCGTCACACCAATTTTTTCTGAATAGGGTTGCCATGAAAACAGTGAGTCATTAAGCTTGTTGATGTTTTGTGCGTCACTGGCTTTAAATGAGGTATCAGTGGTACTCGTATCGCCTGACTTTTTTTCTGCGTCACTTGTCACCTCATCTACCGCTTTATCAGCTTGTTTTGAAGCGTCATCAATTGCATTAAGCGTATCTTGATTAACTAACGTACTACTTGAACTACTGCTATCATCTGCGGACACTTGCGTTTGTGCAAAGCCTAAAACAAACAAAAAAGAAGCCAAAATAATCAGCTTCCGACAAAATTTGATTTGCATGTGTTTTCCTTTCATCATTTCAATCATCATGTTATAATTGTGTATAGAAAAAGGAAGTAGCTCGAACTACCCCCTTTAACATCAATAGCCTGCTAAGCAGTGACTATTCGTTATATTTACTTTTTAAGTAATCACAACTCGGTCAAAAGTTGAGTGGTTACTTTTTTTGTTGACTTTTAATCAACTCAACAACCAATGCTAGTAAGGCAACTATAAAAGTGCCAAACATAAACATGAGCTGTAAAGCGTCTGAAACAGACACCAGGCTTTTCCTTTCCTAGAGTTCGTGTTTATAGGTTTTACACCATAAGCACCACCTCTTTTCTGTTGAAAGAATAGCCACCACTTAACTTAACTATCGACTGTTCTATTTTAACATACACGCTACTTTTAAAAGTAAATCATTTAAACATCGCTTGCGCAATTTTTGCTAACTTTCTAGTTGTTCCTGGATCGAGCTCACCGACAACTTCCCCATGACGAGCTTCAAAATCATAACCCAAAATCTGAGTTGCCATGATATAGCCCTTTATTCCACCTTCTTGCACATTTGTCAGAACTGGAAAAGCCAGTGGATTTCTGCTTTTATCCTGTGAAGTTATCGGGAAAACCATCACAAAACTACCAGAAACACGGTTAAAGTCATTCCCACTAATCACAATCACAGGACGCCTAATATTACCAGTTGTCGTGTCATGTCCCCCATACTCTTTACCCGCATGTGGTTCAGCGTCGATAAACGCAATAGACCCCTGTTTAATACTCAACATTCTCTAATCCCTTTGCATCGTCATCTACCAAAATATCTTTATTATCTTGATATAATTCACCAGTTGCCATTTGCGCAAATGGATTAACATCAATTGGTTCAAATGTGATTGTCCCTAAATTATCAATGGCAACTGTATATTCTTTACCAGTTTCAATTCCAAAGCTTTTAGGAACAGACACAACCGTCGAATGTCCAACTTCTCGCGCTTTAACTTTCATCATTTTGATACCTCCTTACGGGATATATGGGATATACCGTATATATAGTATACGTTTATAAAAAGATTTTGTCAACTAGCGATAAGCTTTTTCGGCTTGTGCCGTGTCACCAGCTTTAACTGTCTGATAGGCACGTTGCATAGCAACCAATGGCTCATCAATCGTTATTTTTTCAACCCGTCCATAAATATCTTTCATGAAACACTGTCCCATGACCATACTGCCTAATTCTTTGATGTTGTCATCATTAACTGGCAAACCAACATGTTGTAAAATATCTGGCTGCTCCTTATCCTCATCAAAGGCAAATAGAACACCAAAATTATCACTTTTAACATCATGAACTGATTGTGTCACTGGAATTAACAAGTTATTAGCAGAACGTCCAATACGTGCCATTTCATTAAAAATACGACTACCAATATCAGACGTTGTAAACGTCCAAGCTTCATCAAATATTTCAACCGTTTTTTCATCATAATCCCGTGTCGCAAACGTCCGACTAAAGACCCCTAACACCGTCATTACAATCATACTTGCTACCTCAAATTCGGTGTAATCCTGTTTGGCTTTGTCGTGTTGTGGCAAGGTTAATCCTGCTGTTTCAAGAATGGTAATCCGATTGTTTAACTTCAAGCCCTCACTTTCACCATGTGAAAAGACTAGGGATAATGAACTACGAGTAACTTTACCTGATAAAAACTTGGCTAAATGTTTCACATCATCATCTTCATTCTGGGCTAATTCTTCAATGACATCTAACATACCAACCGTTTCACCAGCTTGTCGCTTTTGAATAATTTTATCAATGGCTAGATCTAATTCTGTTTCACGAATTAAGGAACCATAATCACGGTAAATTTGTTTAAAAATTTCTGTCACAGTTGCTTTCAAATTTTCCTGGTTAGATTGCGTTTGTCCTGCTGTACCACTCACATCAATCACAATAAAAGGATCCAAAACACCATAATTTGTTTTATCAGAAACATCAAGCGTCACAAAACGCACATTATTCAATAATGTATATTCATCTGGATAATCTGCTTTAAAGGTCTGATCATTTAATACCGCTGAATACCATTTACGCATTTCCTGCTTAGGATCAAAATAGATTGCTTTAGCATTTGAAAGTTGAATGATTTTCAAAATGATTTTAGTGAGGTAAGACTTTCCTCTACCTGTTTTACCCGTAATCATAATATTAGGGCTGGTGGTGCTGGTGGATCCGTCTAAAATTTCGTTGGTAATCAACGGATTAAAAAAGACCAAGCGCTTTGAACTGTCTAATGCGTCCTGGGTACTATTGGCAACTGTTTTTGGTGCACCACGTCCAATATAAAAACCAATGTTACTACCAACTTGCTGATTGACGGCAAACAACAGCTCACCGATACCCTCACTGGTCAATAATTGCACCCAATAGCGGTTTTGGGACACATCAGACCCCATTAAATCGTAATAGAAAAGACGTTTTTGTTCACCGATTGGTTTCACAATATTCACGTCAATACTCCTAAATGATTCTATTAAATTAGCAACACGATCATGTAGGGTTTCAATATCTTCCGCTGATACCGTAAACGTGATTAAGGTGGAAAAGAAGTTTTTCTTTTCTGAAATATGATCGTTTAGCACTTCGGCAATTTCAATCGTTTTATCATCTTTACTAGAAGAAAATCCCTCTGCCTGATAGCGTTCTTCAACATTATTACTAGCAGTCTTTAGCGATTGACTAGCACGAGTTGCCAAGCCATAGATACCCTCTGACTTATAATAATGTGCTTTCAAATTGATGTCGATTGGATAACTCATATTTTGTACCAAACGAAATAAATGAAAACCAGTGATGTTTTCTGGCGTTGTCGATAACACTAATTTGGCAACATAACGCACATTATCATCATTAACCAATTTAACGTAGCCACTCACTGCCCCGTCATCAATCACAGTATCACTTAATTTGAAAATATCACGTTCTTGTCCGACTTTTCTAAAATCATGGAGCTGTCCCTGGATAAAGTTATTTCGCATTAAATGAACTAATTCATCAGTCGTTAACCGTCTTGTATGATCCAAATAGCCAACTTTTTCATAAGCCTGTTTTTCACTAGGTCTAAAGTCATCAAACATTTTTTCATCAAATGGCTTTTCATAATTAAACCAACCAGCCAGCTCATCTACAAAGTTATTCATAGCATTAGTGGCTTGTTTAATCACTTTACCAGAATTTTGATTATGTAATTTGATACCCAAAACAAATCGCTCAATTGTCTTTGAAACACCAGTAGCGGTAATGGCACTAATTTCATCTACAATCATTTGAACGGGTGTCTCACCCATATCTGTTGCTAAAGAGGGTTGTAATTCTTTATAACGATTAACCAAATCCAAATCACGATTATAAAGACGCAATTCAAAATCTTCAAAATCAGCAAGCCGATCAAATAACAGACTCAATTGTGTTTGTCGTTTGGAAATACCGGCCTCATCATTATCTGAAATACTTAGTGCTTCAATATTGAAATATGCCCAGGCTTCATTGTCCTGGGTTAATAAAATATTATCTTTCACGGCTTTAAATGGTACTGCTAGTTTCATTGATGTCTCCTTATTTTTTTATTTGTTATGTACCTACAAAGTCTAGGCTTTGTAGATGATTGCTAATAGACAATCACTTTTTTTGTATCTTCCAACACAAAACCATTCTTAATGCGCCACCTGATTTGAATTAAACCGTTCGCATCAAAATAGCACAATTCAAGGGTAGTTTTGAGATACGTCCACTTAATATCAGTGACATTAAGATCATAGAGATAAGCATTATAAATCGCTTTAAATTCTGCAACTAACACTACAACCCTACATAATCGCCATGAGGTAGCTTCGTGAAACCACCACCCAAAATCAGATCATGTCCGTACTTCTTAAAGTCAAAATAGGTCTCAATCTCATCATTGGATAGTTGACCAACACCACCACGCCTTGAGATCACTTCGTTGGCTAAGTCATCTTCATCTTCTGCTTTGATAATTGTTAAATTTTCAACTTGGCTGTCAATCTGATTATCAAGTAAAATTAACCCTTGATCATATAAATCAGCTAAAGTTTGCTCATCAACACCATTTTCAACCGCTCTTTTGGCACTCTCAACCATGTTATTTAGCTTAACGATCGACTCATAAGGATCTATTTTAAATGGTGCTTCATAATCACTGATCATGATTTCTTCGTTACCAGTATCTGATCCAATCGCGCCTTTTTCATTTAAAACTTGTGTTACCCGACTAGGTGACACAGGCAAGGTAAACCATTGACCAAGAGACGGTACATTCACAGCGCCAACAAATATTTTAATTTCACTAAACTTAATCATTAAAAAAACACCCCCTTTAGGTGCGAACTCCTCAATTTTTAAAATGTTTGAATATCAATGCGCCTGTCATTGCTAAAACGCCTGAAACAGCACTTAAAATGCCAATTGATGATTTTGCTTGTGTTGCATGTGTTTCTGGTAGGGCTTTGGCAACAGCGACATCTAGCTTTTTCTTTGCTTCAACAACCTTGTCATTGTTAGCGTCCTTATCATTAGCTGTTAACGCTTGATTATAGGATTCAACAGCTCGGGCAACACTAGGCACACTAGCGACTTGTGTTGGGACTGAAACAACATTACCAGAGCTATCGGGTGTGACTTCAACTGGTTTAACATGATTGATTTCACCCTGATCATTCTTATCAGGTGTTGTCGGTGTCAAAGGTACTGTGTTGGTGTCGTTTGATGAACTTGATCCACCAGCATTTGAGTTATCTGTCCCACCATTATTTGATGAGCCACCTTGATCACTTGATGAATTTGAACCACCATTGTCTGATGATGAACTCGATCCACCATTATCATCTGGCAATGTTGAACCATTATCGTCATCATCACCTGGTGTTGGTGTTGGCGTATCAGTGCCACTATTATCATCTGATGAACTCGTTCCACCATTGTCTGATGATGAACTTGAACCTGTGTCACCACCTGGCAAATTGCTATCATCATTATCGCCAAAATCATCACTTGATGATGTCGCACTTGCCA
>Ga0268251_10000662_pt1 | contig 10675 bp, 10 predicted proteins | sample AgamicAsMae_FD_200527 | JGI IMG/M metagenome (GOLD analysis project Ga0268251, IMG submission 200527) | Agave microbial communities from Guanajuato, Mexico - As.Ma.e (v2) (version 2) | ecosystem: Host-associated > Plants > Phyllosphere > Phylloplane/Leaf | place: Guanajuato, Mexico | collected...
AGTCGGCCTCTCCTACTATGGCTCAGAGCAGTATACCTCAGTTGGTCATGCCCAGCATATCCATGCCTGCACGCCGACCCTTCACAGAACGAGGCAAGCGCATACCGCGGCTCAGAATCATGGTTGCGGGACCTTCTGGAATAGGCAAGACAAGCTTGATCAAAAGCATCGTTCAAGCGTGCGATGACATTGTTCATGTCGACCCTATCGTGGCCGTCGATTCATCCTCCGCCTCGGCTACGCGTATAGATAATGTGTTCGAAACTCATGCTTCAACCAGATCTTATCCGTCTTGGTGGTCAGAGGAGATTGAGCAAGGCCGTGGTCTGAGACGTCGAAAGAGTATGGGAGATTCTATTCTGGAACGCAATATCTCCCTAATCGACACTCCAGGATGGGTCATGAGCGGCGCGAGCGATCAAGAGAACATGGTATATGCGATCGACACCATCCACGAAAACATTGAGGCTTCCTTCAGAAGAAACGCTTCCACAGGAGAGTTGAGCGATACAGATCTTATGGGTGTTTTAAGTGGCAATGGAGGATTTCAAGTGGATGTCATACTCTACATGTTCTATCCGAGTAAGTTGAACGTTTTTTCCGACGGCTTGAGAGATCGCTGACATTTCCCAGCATCCCACCAGATCAATCCTCCAGAAATCGATGTCCTTCGGCGCCTCTCTAAACTCACAAATATAGTTCCTGTCATTGGCAGAACTGATACCTGCACGACTGATAGTCTAATGGACACAAAGACAGCTATTCGGTCTAGTCTCGAAGCTGCTGGAATCAAAACGTTCACCTTCCATGCAGCAGATGCTCCCGATGCCTCGACGTCGTCGCCTTTTGCAGTGTCGTCTGCCTTGAGCGAAGACGCAGAGACTATGGATGCGAGCGTGCTCATGTCTTCTGAGTACGTGCAGCCTTTGGTCTCAAGCGATCTTGGCCATTTAGTAAACCAGCTGTTCGACCCTGATAACGCCCAATGGCTACGGCACTGTGCTGTCAAGAAATTCATCCAATGGCGAAGGGATTATTTGAAGACATCGTTCGACTCACATAAACGCGAGCTTCGCGAGCTGGCGCTCGAGCGACTTGGCTGCTTACAAGATGCTGCACCGTCGTCTGTCTCTTCTATGTTTTCCTCACCTTCAGGTTTCCTAGCGCCGCAAGTACCCACTCCGAGCCAGCGAGGGACATCACCCACTCCCTTCAAGCTTGTGCCTGCTATGGGCACGACATCGCAGTACGATTTCGGCCGCCGCGTCGATGCTCACAATATTGACGTAGAAAGCATGCAACTGCCGCAATGGGCGTATAACCTCAAGATTGCGCTGGACGTCGAGAACCGGGAAAGAAAACAACTGACCATGGGTACACACGAACGGAACAATACCAACTCGGCCTTGATCAGATCCGGCCACGACACGTCCCCTCACAGCAAGAGCAGTGAGCTTGATAGTTTCGACCACCGAGATCCCCTAGGCTTGCTCGCACTGAGCCAACGACTGAACGTCGGTAGATGGAGTCTTCTGCAGGTGGTCGGAGGATGTGGTGCCGTAGCCACGATCTTGGTATGGGCAACGAGGAATTGGGCGACCGTGTCAGAAGCTTTAGGCTTGAGCACCCCAAGTGTACAGATTCCTGGGTATGCTGCAGTGTCAGCCAGGGAGAATAGCAAGGCCCCTATTGATTTCTTCAAAGCCTTCCTGACCGGAGGCAAATGGTAGTTGGAGAGGCAAGGAGAGCTGATATGATAAAACGAATGAAATGAGACCAAGTTCAAACATTGTAGCATGACTTTTCATGTGCCACGAGCAAGCGGAATGCGTGGTTCATGTGCTCCCTTGCCTTACAATACATCGCACGTGGCGCCGATCGAGGCCACGTTGACGTGACAGTCGCACCGCTTGCTGGACAGATCCGTAACCTGTTTATTGAAACGTGCGTTCTAGCTCTATCCTGTAGTAGTGATACAACGAGACATGAAGGTGAATTGGTGGATGCCAGCAGACCCTGACTGGCGAGTAATCGTGTCAGTCAGGTCCTGAAGTCTGAAGCGAGATGGTAGAGAATCGTATTCTGCGATTGCACCGGGCAGGGCCAGGATGCTGGCCAGCGGCATGATCCAACGTGTCGAGCGGTACAAAGGGGTCCGTCTTCCCGACACCATCTACAAGGATCGATGAATGCATTTCGGGGATCGCTATTTGTCTCGTAGCTTCTTAATTCAAACGTATTCTGCTCCTTCTTGACATATCCTTGCCAGCAAATACAAGTTGCAATTGAACAATACACTGGCCAGGCAGCGGGTGAGACATCAGCGACGGCCGATATGAAAAGAGCGTTCTAATGACCATGCAGCTGACGACAAAAGAGCCTAACACAAGATTGACAACTCCTGAATCTCCTCCGCATATAGACCTAGTCATGGTACGTACGATGAACAGGCCTTGTGCTCTTTTTCTCAATCGCCCACTCGCATTTTATTGCCAATTCTTTTTGTGGGATTTTCCTTGTCTCGAGAGCCCCTCACCGTTTCCGTGTTTGCTTGCTACGCCAATATAACGCTTCGCTGATCTCCTGCCTCTGACATTCCAACCCTTTTGACAGTCGACCGACTTGTCCTCAACGCACAATCAATCACTCAGATTCTCTACACATTCCGGCGCACCATCTCTGCAACCGTCAATCGCAATGAGCACTTCTTCCACCGTCACCAACAACACGGCCGATGCCAGCTTCAAGCAAGACGCATACCAAGGCTCGCCCTCGACAACCACCACCTACGACACCGACAAGATCGCCGTCACTGAGCCCCGTACATCCATGAGCACCGTCGGATCCGCCGACCCTCGCACTCAAGACATCAAGTCATGGAAGGCTGGCTTCCAGCGCATGTCGGATGAGCGCCTCGAGAAACAGCGCTATCAGCTCAGCGAACAGAAGGTCGACGAAATCAACACCATCGCTCTGGGCGCAAAGGTCGAGCGCGCACTCGGCAGAAGAATGACTGGACAAGATGCGCAGTTCACACGCAGAGAGTCGCTGTCTGCTGCACCACCTGCGCAGGGACAGCAAGATCCCGTTGAGCTGCCCGATAAGAGAAGCGTCGAGATCGGTTCATAAACAAAGCAACGTTTGGCAGGATACGGCATTGACTGAGCATTGATCGGTCTACAACAATCATTTGCATGGGCTTGACCCCCTAGTCTGGATGAGCGGAATGGTTTTCTATTTTTTATGGTTGGCGTCGATGGATACAGTTTTCTTGGGCATTGAACACAGGCGACGTGGTTTGGACTCTTGCATGTCCTTATTCGGTCTTTTTGCGTGTGGTGATGCTCGATTGGGGGTTTCGTTTGATTGGCAGGGGCCACTGATATTGCATTTTAATCACTACAATCGAGCTGCATAATTTGAATTGATTCGAGCGTCACTGCAACTGTCTCATCAAGTGAATTGCGAGTAACCATGGTGCTTGATCAGGCCAAGTCTTGTTCGGCAAACGCGTAACCTTCTCCATCAATGGGAGCATGTATATAATCACCTTGAGGATGCTGTGTTTCGGACGGCCACTTCCGTTAGTTGATAGGTGAAAGTTTGCCTACAGTGTGGGTCTTTCTAACTGGACCCTTGACACTACAGATGCGATGAATACTCCCTGAGCAATTGAATGATGGGCAAACAAAGCTGCTACCCTGTGTGCAAAGGATTGTAACGCATGTGACTATAAAAAAGCATAATGCTTTCGAGCATCAAGACGACGTGCGTTTAGATGCTATGTTCTTTCGAATTTCTTTGATAAAGTCTTCGGTATGAAAGTGATCATGCCTTTTGATAACGAGGACACATCCCCGGACCTCCAGTGCTCGAGTAGGAGATTTGGAGATCTGAGCAGTTGGAAGGTTCGGGTGGCAACAAGGGTCGCCGCCCACAGAGATCCCCACAAAGTCTGGATTCACGGAGGTTACGAGAGACTTTAACGAGGGACTACAACGAGAGACTTCAACCACCCATACAGATTGTCAAAGTGATGAGATTGACTGTTCTAATAGACACCAAGGCACATGCCGTAGTCAAAGTGAATGGTGAATGTTCATGTGTAAAATAGAGACTTCTAGTAGCATCTGCACCATTCGGCGGCTGCGTTGTCTGCGAAACCAAGAAGCTTGGACCAAGAGCCGGCGGTTCTCTCAAGGGCCGCTGATTCTTTTGGGTTCTATCTGGAAGCTTCCATCTTTTCGTGGAGTGAGGCGCATATTTGACTGGCACTCCTTCTTTTCCTCCCCTCTTCACATCACACCTCTTCTTTTCTCTTTCAGATACCCGGCTGTCTCTATCCCAGCAGTCACTTTTTGCTTTGCATCTCCGTGTTTGTCTCGTCTTTGAACCAATTCCCCCATCACCACCATCAACATGGCCGCCGAGACCTTCGAGTTCCAGGCTGAGATCTCTCAGCTGCTCTCGCTGATCATCAACACTGTCTACTCCAACAAGGAGATCTTCCTCAGAGAACTCATCTCCAACTCGTCTGATGCCCTTGACAAGATCCGCTATGAGGCTCTTTCCGACCCCAGCAAGCTCGACTCTGGCAAGGACTTGCGCATCGACATCATCCCCGACAAGGAGGCCAAGACTCTTACCATCCGCGATACTGGTATCGGTATGACCAAGGCTGTAAGTCATCAACGCACTCTCTAATACATTGCTTGAATTGTTACTGACTGTTTTCCAGGACCTCGTCAACAACCTCGGTACGATCGCTCGTTCCGGTACCAAGCAGTTCATGGAGGCCCTCACCGCCGGTGCCGATATCTCCATGATCGGTCAATTCGGTGTTGGTTTCTACTCTGCCTACCTTGTTGCCGACAAGGTCACCGTCACCTCCAAGAACAACGATGACGAGCAGTACCTCTGGGAGTCATCCGCCGGTGGCACCTTCACCCTCACCCAGGACACCGAGGGTGAGCAGCTTGGTCGCGGTACCAAGATGGTTCTTCACCTCAAGGATGAGCAGCTCGACTACCTGAACGAGGCCAAGATCAAGGAGGTTGTCAAGAAGCACTCCGAGTTCATCTCGTACCCCATCTACCTCCACGTTCTCAAGGAGACCGAGACTGAGGTCCCCGATGAGGAGGCTGAGGAGAAGACCGAGGAGGGTGACGAGAAGAAGCCCAAGGTCGAGGAGGTCGACGATGAGGACGAGAAGAAGGAGAAGAAGACCAAGAAGGTCAAGGAGAGCAAGATCGAGGAAGAGGAGCTCAACAAGACCAAGCCCATCTGGACCCGCAACCCCGCCGACATCAGCCAGGAGGAGTACGGTTCGTTCTACAAGTCGCTCAGCAACGACTGGGAGGACCACCTCGGTGTCAAGCACTTCTCCGTTGAGGGTCAGCTCGAGTTCCGCGCCATCCTCTTCGTTCCCAAGCGCGCTCCCTTCGATCTCTTCGAGACCAAGAAGACCAAGAACAACATCAAGCTCTACGTTCGCCGCGTCTTCATCACCGACGATGCCACCGACCTCATTCCCGAGTGGCTCTCGTTCGTCAAGGGTGTTGTCGACTCTGAGGATCTTCCCCTCAACCTGTCCCGTGAGACTCTTCAGCAGAACAAGATCATGAAGGTCATCAAGAAGAACATCGTCAAGAAGACCCTTGAGCTCTTCAACGAGATCGCTGAGGACCGCGAGCAGTTCGACAAGTTCTACACTGCCTTCAGCAAGAACCTCAAGCTCGGTATCCACGAGGACGCTCAGAACCGTCCCCAGCTCGCCAAGCTCCTCCGCTTCAACTCCACCAAGTCCCTCGACGAGATCACCTCCCTCCAGGACTACATCACTCGCATGCCCGAGCACCAGAAGCAAATGTACTACATCACCGGCGAGTCCCTCAAGGCTGTCCAGAAGTCTCCCTTCCTTGACGCCCTCAAGGAGAAGAACTTCGAGGTTCTCTTCCTTGTTGACCCCATCGATGAGTACGCCTTCACTCAGCTCAAGGAGTTCGAGGGCAAGAAGCTCGTTGACATCACCAAGGACTTCGAGCTCGAGGAGACCGAGGATGAGAAGAAGAAGCGTGAGGAGGAGGAGAAGGAGTACGAGTCTCTTGCCAAGAGCTTGAAGAACGTCCTCGGTGACAAGGTCGAGAAGGTCGTTGTTTCCCACAAGCTCTCCGGCTCTCCTTGCGCCATCCGTACTGGCCAGTTCGGTTGGTCCGCCAACATGGAGCGTATCATGAAGGCTCAGGCCCTCCGTGACACCTCCATGTCCTCGTACATGTCTTCCAAGAAGACTTTCGAGATCTCGCCCAACTCTCCTATCATCAAGGAGCTCAAGAAGAAGGTCGAGACCGACGGCGAGAACGACCGCACCGTCAAGTCCATCACCCAGCTTCTCTACGAGACCTCCCTCCTCGTCTCCGGCTTCACCATTGAGGAGCCCGCTGCCTACGCTGAGCGCATCCACAAGCTCGTCTCCCTCGGCCTTAACGTCGATGAGGAGGCCGAGACCACCGAGGAGGCTGCCAGCACCGAGGCCCCTGCTGCCGAGGCCGCCGGTGAGTCCGCCATGGAGGAGGTTGACTAGATGCTCTTGACCACAGCCATTAGCATTATTTAATGTCGTCACGTCTTCTCTTTTTCTGTACTTCAAAATCGTTTTCTTAGATTTAATGTCCCTTGAGGAGGTCCTGGGCAGGAGGAGAAGGAGTTGATGAGACCTTGGGTTGATACAGATTTCTGGCATCGCATAGGCGTTTCGCAAACCTTTTCCAAATACAAAAATCCCAATCTTCTGAACTCAACAATGACTTGTCCTTTCTTACAATACATGTGATGATGTTGTTCTTCCAATTGATTTTCTCGACTATGGTACTCGAGAGAGCTTGGAACGTTTGTCTCGAAGCTCCACCTCGGACTCTTGTCTGGCCTGCCTCGCGTCCACGAACGGTATAGCATCTCGCCTCATATCAATCCCGGAGCAACCATCGCTCTTCCTTTCTTGCGATGTCGCTCGATCCCAGCCATGGCGGAAGGAAGGAACGAAGCCACACAAGACGAACGATTGCGTGCTCGCTAATCATCAACCTGCCCCGCGCCTGAAAGAGGGGCAGGTGCCATCCTTGACTCTCAAGGCCAACGATTCTTTTCAGGTTCCCATTCTCTTGGTATCTCGAAGACACAAACAGGCATAGAGAAGTCGACGAACATGGCTGGAGAAAAGACCCCTCATTTTGATACCTTGCAGTTGCATGCTGGTAAGGAAGAATGACCATTTCATGTCCCCAGTATAAAGCTGATCATATAACGACAAGGCCATGAACCGGACAGTGCTACCAATTCACGTGCTGTTCCTATATATGCAACTACAGTATGAAGAGACTGAAAGTCACACACAAGACCATTAACTAAACGTTCTTTACAGTCCTATGTCTTCAATGACTCTGCACATGGAGCTCGCCTATTCGGCCTGAAGGAGTCAGGTAACATCTACAGCAGAATCATGAACCCTACTGTGGATGTTCTCGAAAAGAGAATCGCAGCCCTCGAAGGTGGTGCTGCAGCCGTTGCAGCATCTTCTGGTCAATCGGCTCAGTTCATGGCCATTGCGGCACTTGCTCATGCAGGTGACAATATTGTCTCGACTTCCAACCTCTACGGTGGAACTTACAACCAGCTCAAGGTCTTTCTTCCGAGATTGGGCATCAAAACGAAGTTTGTGAACGGTGACAATGCGGATGACTTCAAGAAGGCTATCGACGACAAGACTAAAGCTGTGTATGTTGAGAGCATTGGGAACCCGCGATACAACGTACCCGACTTCGAAGCAATCGTCAAGATCGCGCATGAAGCTGGTGTGCCGGTCATTGTCGACAACACTTTCGGTGCCGGCGGATACTTCTGTCGTCCTATCGATCATGGAGTCGACATTGTTGTCCATAGTGCTACCAAATGGATTGGCGGACATGGCACTACTGTCGGAGGAATTGTAGTCGATGCTGGCCGCTTCGACTGGGGCACTCCCGAGGCAAGAAAGCGATTCCCTGAGATGAGTGAACCTTCGGAAGGTTTCCACGGCCTCAAATTCTGGGATGCTGTCGGCAAGCTAGCTTTCATCGTTCGAGTCCGCGTGGAGATACTTCGCGACGGCGGTATGGCTCTCAACCCTTTCGCAGCCCAGCAACTTCTATTGGGTGTGGAGACTTTGAGTCTACGTTGCGAGAGACATGCTCAGAACTCGCTCGCACTGGCACAGTGGCTTGAGAAGAACGAGAACATTTCCTGGGTCAGCTATCCTGGTTTGAAGAGCCACGCTAGTCACGAGCTGGCCAAGAAGTACCTCCCAAGAGGTTTCGGAGGTGTGCTTTCCTTTGGTGTCAAGGGAGATGCCAACGCCGGCAGTCAAGTTGTTGACAATTTCAAATTGATATCGAACCTTGCAAATGTTGGCGATGCAAAGACATTGGCAATCCGTAAGTTGACCAGAGAGTTTTCGAAAGGTTTACGCTTATCTTGCTAACCCATGTTCTACAGATCCTTGGAGCACAACCCACGAGCAATTGAGTGACGAGGAAAAGATCAATAGTGGAGTCACCGAAGACCTGATCCGCATTTCTGTTGGCATCGAGCACATTGACGATATTATTGCAGACTTTGAACAATCCTTCGCGGCATCCAAGGCTGGACCCAAAGGCGAAGACCGTCCCGAGAATGCTGACAAGAAGCCTGATGCGGACGAGCCAACGAGACTCGAGGTGTAGAGAGTGTATAATGCAGAAGTAATGCAATCAACGAAGTTTCCCACCGTTGGCTTTTACCTACCTCTCATACGACCATCTCGAACCATCATGCCAGTCGACCTTTTAAGATTGAAAAGAACTCATAAGATGGGGGACATCAAAGGCTGCTCGTGAACTTTGACCAGGCAATGTGGAAACACCACATAACGTGCTCAAATATTTTGAATACTTGTATGTTTCGATCTATGGCATCCTCCAGTGCCTATATAATCCTGATCAGAGTCTTGTACCGCTGACTTTCATCCTCGCACATCAACCATGTTCGTCCTCAAGTTCTTCGGGCTCGTCGCTGCTATGGCAGTTGTCGTTAATGCTGCACCCGTGGATGATCCCCATCCCCTCCATCAACTGACGCCCGAGGAGGAAGCTGCACAGGAAGCTGCTTTTGCGGCCATGAGCTTGGAGCAAAGACTGGTGTATCACTCTGAGCACAAGGTCTACAAACCAGAGGGGACAGTCAAGTGTCTTGTAAGTACTTGCACCAGAAGAAATGCTGGTCAAATGGCTGATCCAATGATGATCACAGAAAGAGTGCATCGGAGATGCTCCCGGTTATCCTATCCATACCGCTACCTATGGACAGGTGTGCAAGAACGACAAGACACAGTCGGACCTGATAGTTTGGCTGCGCGAAAAGGTTCGTCCTTGCATCGAGACCAAGAGGTATGCAGGAGACTCGGACCGTCTCTCAGAAGACAACACACCGTGTAATTCGGGTACGTTCTCCAAGTTTCATGTACAGAAGGTTGGGTTTATTGTGTACTGACGAGACCCAAAACAGCCTTCAGCTTCTTCGAAAGTAGAATCGACGACATGTGCGCATACATACAACAAGATTTCAGTCACACCCAGCCTGAAGATACTTGGGAAGAGTGAAGCAGAGGTGGTGAAAAGCTCTCGAGGTTTGGTGAGGTGGTTTTGATGTATGGGAATCGATAGCTTTCTTCAACGTATTGCACCACTTCCCAATTCGCTTACAGTCCGGCTCTGCATTGGATGTGATGGGTTAGGCCGCGATTACTACGATGATAGAACGTGATGACTTCTCAATGCGATGGATGCATGTCGGTCGGAATTGTGGAAAGGTGTGGATGAATGGATAAGTAATTCTGCCAAGCAAAGGCACATCCGAGGCCGAAGCGGCAGTGGCAGCGACAGGCATTTGGGCGTCTTCTCCGACCTTTGGTGTTGCGCTTCCACTTGACTTGATCCACTCAATTCACCTCACACAACTATCACAATGGCACCTCTCGGAGAGCAACTAGTGGACCAGCTCAAGGGCACCATCGACAAGCTCGAGACTCGCGTTGCCGAGCTTGAGGCCCGTCTTCACGGCAAGGCTCAATCGGCAGCCTCGTCCTTGTCCTCGAACTCGGATGAGATGAGAATCATCCTTATGGGTCCCCCTGGTGCCGGTATGCGCGATTCTGTATCTCTCATCTCTTTTGTTCCGCGACTGACCGGCGACTAGGCAAGGGCACCCAGGCCCCCAAGATCAAGGAAAAGTACAACGTCTGCCATCTGGTGCGTCTGCCCGAACATACAGCCATGAAGGAAGCCACCCACGACTAACACGCGCGCAGGCTACCGGTGACATGCTCCGCGCTCAGGTCGCAAAGAAGACCGAGTTGGGCAGACAGGCCAAGAAGATCATGGACCAGGGCGGTCTCGTCAGCGACGAGATCATGATTGGCATGATCAAGAGCGAGCTCGAGAACAACTCCGAGTGCAAGAGCGGCTTCATCCTCGACGGCTTCCCTCGCACCGTCGCCCAGGCCGAGCGCCTCGACGCCATGCTCAAGGCCCGCCAGCAGTCGCTCAAGCACGCCGTTGAGCTCCGCATCGACGACGAGCTCCTCGTCTCCCGTATCACCGGCCGT
>Ga0268251_10000663_pt1 | contig 10664 bp, 11 predicted proteins | sample AgamicAsMae_FD_200527 | JGI IMG/M metagenome (GOLD analysis project Ga0268251, IMG submission 200527) | Agave microbial communities from Guanajuato, Mexico - As.Ma.e (v2) (version 2) | ecosystem: Host-associated > Plants > Phyllosphere > Phylloplane/Leaf | place: Guanajuato, Mexico | collected...
GCGTCAGATGTGTATAAGAGACAGACCCACCACACCCTCCTCCCTTTCCACTCTCATGAACGCAAACAAAGCCTTCCACCCAGACGTCGACGGCAAGTTAAACTCCTCACGCATGACACTCCAAACATCTCTGCTCTCCATCCTCTCCACCAGCTACCCTTCTCTCGAGACCTCTGTGTCTAATGCCCTTTCCGCTCTCAACATCCCTGATGTTTCCGACAAGACTCCAAAGTGTATTGTGGAGTTGGTCGAAAAGGTCAAGGAGGCGGTTAGAGATGATTTGTGGTGTGCGGAGGGAGAGTTGAGGAGGTTTCATTTGAGGGAGGCGGCGTGGTATCGGTTTGTTAACAGGAGCGTTTTGGCGTTGAGGGAGGAGTGATGGAATGATTGCACTTGTCCTTTTGGAGATTTCGGGATGTTTTTGGAAAGGAGAGATGGACTTTGACCTTCTTGGGTTGAGGTTTGATCTTTCTCTTTTTCCACACTCGTTTGGTTTTTGGTTGATGTTTCCTGGTCTGGCCCTTTCTCCCCATTTTGGTTTGTCGGGTTTCCTTCTCTCCTTCCTTTGATTTTGGAATACTATCCCCTCTTGGTTTTGTCTTTCTTCGTTGGACTGTCTCCTTTCACGAATTTGGCAGTTTTGCAGTGGTTCTCTTCTTTCACCCTCCTTTATAGACTCTGTTTTCGTTTTCGTTCTGGTTCTGGTTTTGGTTTGGGTCGTTACAATCATGCTCGTCACACTGTTGAACTTTCATTTCTTTGGCATTGTCGTTTTGATGTCGAGTTGTTTTGGTTTAGGATGTGGCATGATAATCAATCAAGATTTAAGAGATAAAGTGTCACGACTATGGATGAATTGAGTAGAAGGAGTTGTTCTGACCTCTAAATCTTTCCTTGTCTGTGTCTCAGGCCGACTTCTTCTTTACTGTGACATTACGAGGTAACGGACTGTTCGTTATAGGATGACAAAGTTACATTGTTTGAACGGGTGTGAGAAATTGGGCGTGGAGGCAGTGAGTATAAAGTGCGATTATTCGAGATGAAAAAGTCATCTTCGCAAGCTAGGTATGAGAGCTTCCACTCAGCTGTTGATGCTTTTTTCCAGCAGAGCAGTTATCTTTTCTTCCGTCCAGACTTGCTTTCCATCTTTCTCTTCCATCTTGAGGAGGCGTATCCACGAGCGTAATGTCTTTTCACCGTCTTCAGCATCTTTCTGGGCGAGCCATGAGTCTGCGTCAAACGTCCTTGCCATAAACTTCGTACGGATTTCTTTGCGCTCTTTCAACGCCTGACCAGCCTGAGACCTCACGTCAGTACTTCTGTAGATACATGAGTTGAGATTCAACATACTGCTTCCAAGTCGGCTCGTAGCTGTGCCTCACGCACAGCCCTATCGATCTTGTTCTGCATAGCTTCTTCCATGGCTTTTACTTTGTCTTCGACGGCCTTATCGACAGCTGCGGCAAAATGGTCTTCGATAGCGTGGACTCTTTCTTCGACGGCTTTATCGACGGCTTTATCGACGGCTTCGTTGAAGGCATTCTCGATGGCTCTGGTGACAGCTTTGTCGACGAATGTGCTGACTGTTGTGTTGATGGCGTCGTTGATAGCTTCCTCCATGCTTGACGATGTGTTAGCGAATGTGCCTATCTGTTTGACATAAGAGCTTACCTGGCGATGGGGAACGACGGTGGTAGTTGTGTATTGTGTTGTGTTGGAGTGGACTACTTCGAAGATGGCTAATTTTGTAAGCGGAGTTGGGAGATGTGAAGGTTTAGAAATATGAACTTGTTTTCAGAAAGGAGTGACATACCATGCCTTACTCACATTCGTTTCGTCATTCAGTATAGATGGTTGTCAGTTAGAGGGGTAATGTTCGTCTACTTCTATATTGCTTCACTTGTTTCTTGAACTGCCAAGTTCATCGGATCTGAATGTATCACCACGACAGTATAGATCACCAAGCGGTGAGCGGGTTGATTCGTGTTGCGCAAGGTGAATATCACGTATCTTGTATGGGTCTGGAAAGAAGAGTGTCAACGAAAGCATGCTTTCTGAGATACAGATGAACTGACTTGTGTGATGGGTATAGAAGCTAACGATCGATCCTTGAGTGTTTTCCTGACCTTGGAAGTTCCCTCGACTCTCATGTCTTCCCTCGGAGCAATGACCTTGTGTATCAATACTCAAAAACAACCTTTGCGACATTCCTTGGAGCAACGACCCCTCGAACTCGACGGCACAGAAACATTGGTCAGTTTTCCTCTGCTTTGCGTCTTTCAGACTCTTCTTTTTCGATCTGGTTGACCTCCTTCCACCAAGCCTCCTGGTTCTTGCTATCTACAGTAGTCTTTTCCGCAAGCCACGCGTGCAGCGCGGAGTCTGGTGGCGCAAAGACGTTGCGCAGTGCAGCTCGCTCAGACATGCTGTCTCCGGCCTGTATGACCCTTGAGTGTCAGTCATCTGTGTGTTTGAACCTCGAACTGGGGAACCATACCATTCTGATCCAGAATCGGAGTTCTGCTAGTCGCATATCTATGCGTGACTTCCTTTCCAGCTCTTCTTTGATATCCTTGACTTGTGCTTCGACGGCGTTGTTGACTTCTGTGGTGTAGGCATTTTGCCAGGATCCGTTTATGGTGTCCTTGACGAGTGAGATCATTGTGTCGGTGATGACCGCGTTGAGTAGCTTAATGTTTGTCGATCCGAGATCGGATGTGTATGGTGATTGCTGCATTTAGTCTTCGTTGATGGTGAATGATGAGGATGCAGTTGTTTGTTATGGGTGTGATGAATGATGAGGATGGCAGTTGTTTGATGTGGTTATGATGAATGGAAGCCGATGAGTTTGGAGACTTGGATACGTAAACAAGATTTCGTCTTTGGGAAGGAATGACAGAGTGTGCTTTCTTTACGCTTGGAAACCAGCCTGGTGTGGGCTCCTGTTAAACTGGCACTAGCTGGATGGCTCCATCGTCACTTCCTCCAGAATTCTTTGAATGATACGTGCGATACACTACTATCCCTCAATGTCCGACCGACCTCGTTCTCATCCTACGAAGACCATTTTGCGATGATTGTGTCGGTGCCTCTTGTGTCCTTTCTCGCAACCTGCCTGACTGTCTCGCCTCAACGATACTTCCTCGTCGATGTAAAATAGTACTGTTGCCCACAGGTTGAAGCATTCGGAACCCAGTCTCCTTCGCCACTTCCTGCTCGAAAGTTGGAGGCTTGATGAGACCGAATACCTCTTCCCCACTCACCGCCATATTTTCATCACAAGCACATCCGCAGCCAGCTTCGCACTCTGGCTTTTCGTCTTCAGTGAGTGACTCGAGAAGGATAGCAAGGCAAGAGGTGTGTGCCGAGTGACCGCATGCGAGGCATACTTTGTAGAGGCCTGCGATGGGCTGGTAACAAATGGTGCATGAGAGCAGGTGCGACTTTCCGCCACACCTGACGCATTTGCGATCCGCGCCGCGACGTTCCTGATTTTCAACCTCGCCGCAAGACATACAGCATCTGACAACCTGCGGACCCAAGCCTTCCAACATCTCTTTATCCTCTTCAACCTCTCCAAGAGTCAGAGTAGATTGCGAGCCACGATCTCTGGACTCGGTCCGAGTGAGAATATTTGACAGCAGCCCATCGAGTTTATCTACCTCATTTTGTTGCATCTGTAATCCCCAGGCACCTAGCATATTTGCATACACTGCCCGATACACAGCAAACTTGAGTGACTGGTGAGGATCAAGGAATGCCACACTTGGGCATGCTTCGTCATCGAACAAGTCTTGGTTCTTCAGACTTATCTTGACTCGAGCTTGTGGTGGCAAAGACTCGTCGTCTTCAGTCGTGGAACCATCGTAATCATCCGCAAAGCCTTGTGACACAAAACTTCTACGAATGGTTGCGTCACTTCTTGTAAATGGTTTGCTCTTGCTCCAGTTTACACCTGCTTGGGAGGGTATCGACGATGAGAGGTCTTCCCCACTAGTCCTATTGCGAACAGGAGGAGAGCTAGCAAGCTGAAATGGTCGAGCTAGAACAGAAGCAGCGAACGAACTTGTAGCACTTGGTATCGAGGTACGATGGTGCTCCGGCGATGTTGAAAGACTAGGTGCAGCACTAGAACGGTGTGTGCTAGCTCTTGATAGCGGCATCGGAGGTGTATTGTCGTTATAGAAGGGTGTGACGGGCTCACTCGCAATTTGCTCTCGCACATCCTGAGATGATTCTCCTGCAGAGGTGAGTCCCGCTCCTGACTTCCTATGCTTGTTGGATAGGTCAGAGACAGAGATGATTGGTTCGTAGAAGCCAAAAGCTGCCTCTTTGTCGGAGAAGTAGTTCAAAAGCTGAGCTGCGCAACTCATCGACGGTGGGAGATGCTCGTAAGTTGGACGTTGATCATCTGGAGACAGAGATTGTGCGAATATGCACGAGAGCATACCTAGCATCTGGACGTCTGCCAAATTCTCGAAGTATGCGAATAGTGTATCGATGAGCCATGATCCAGCGAATGGGTGTGTACCCCACTTGATCAGAGCCGTTTCTTGTGGGCGTAAAACAGCTTCCGGTTCATCGAAAGACAAGTCAAGCCCGCTGTCGTTTCTCTGAGAAGGTATGAGCAACCTGCGTGCCAGAACCCTGATATCAGTCTCATGCCTTGGGATAGTGAGCATGCTCAGAGGAACTTCCTTCGCTAAGATCAATCCAACAAACTCCCATATATCAGCCAGATCAGGGGAGCCATTCTGGAGAGCGACCCGAGCATTATGCGAGCAAACAGTCTTTCCATCGCCGTAAACAAGGTACTCTGACGCAAGACTTCGCTTCGAAGGCAGCAAGCTTTCCACGTCGAGAACCTTGATCCGGACTTTATGTCTAGCGCCAACACCTCTCTTGTTGAGTCCATTACTCGTTGGTATTGAACCTTCTGTGGAATGTGTTCTGAGCCCTTTGAGTCGCGGGAATCGTAGAGACCCACCATGCCAGGCGGATGGCGGCTGGAACCGACGAAGGAACAACTCTGGCTCATCTGATCCGGAAGACGAGCTCGAATTTGAGAACTCGGAGCTATCGTCTGAATCGTCAGCTTCGAACGCGTCCGCACTAGGCTTACTTTTGGCCTTGGTCTCTGTTTGGCCAGGGTGTAGTCTTCCAAAGCCTTCGAAGATCTCTCTACTACCACGATTGCGACTTCGTTCATCTACTGCGAACTTGTGCAGGATTGATCGTGGTTCTTCTTTGGGCGGCATGAAACAGATCAGTTGTCCGTTTGGAGCCCACAGAGCTCCGCAAGTTCTGGGAAGAGGTACGTTGGCATTGGTGCTGAAGATGCCCGATCCTACACTGCCTTCCATGCCCAGTGTTTGCGACTCGCCGCCGCTAACAAAGTCACCCAACAATCCATCTTCTTCGTCGCTGGAACTTTCAGCCTCTTCGCCAGGTGCTATCACATCATGGCCGCCAAGACCGAGCCAACTGATGCTCTCCTGAAGATCTCTTTCACCAGTCAGATAGGACAGGAAGCCTTCAATGCACCCCCGACGATGTATCAGGTAGCCAGTAGCAATTTTACGTAAATTACCTTCGAGCTCTGCCACTTTCTTTTCTGTCAAAGCAGAGGCTTTGTCAAGATGGAAGTACGGAACCGACTTTTCGGGATAGTCAGCAGGAAAGTCCATGCAAAGCTGCATGAAGGCTAGCTTTTCTTCGGCAGCCCATGGTCCGTTTAGGGAAATTTTGACATGTCTATTCGATACGTCTGCTTCATCGACAGTGACTCGGGTAAATTTTTCGCCCACATGAATGATCTCGTCACTCAAATTCTCACGTATGCCATGAGAGTCTGGGTGGTGAAGATCAGCAATGATCGAAAGCCTTCGTGTTGTCAGCCTGTCTGGTGAACTTGGCTTGCGTTTACCAAATTTAACGCCCTTCATCCAGGATATGAGACCATTGTCTTGCGGTCTAACATTTCGAGTTTCGATACCTGAGTACGTCATCATCTGACCACCGTCTGCCCAACCACCTGCGATGGGAATGGGCACTTTGTTCATGCCAGGACTGGTACCAGGATGAAAGAGTTCGGACCCTTGTGTGGTATTCTCAGTCGCTGTCCCGGGATGCGCGGGTCGGTCTCTGAAAGATTTGTAAGGAGCACCGATCCGAGTAAGTTGTGGGGGCTTATCCATGAGCATGCCTTTATGGAATCCGATAGATTGAAGTTGCTTGTCTCCCATACGGTGTAGGATCAACTCGCGATCAGCTCCCCATGACACCAGTTGGAAGTCGCGGCCGTCCGAGTACTCATCGATGTTGCCACGTCCTCGCCATAAGAACTCTCTGACTTGATCATCATGCCCAGTAAAGCGATAGTTGGGCTCTGTGAGAGCAGGCGTGTTGGTCACATTCGATGGGCGGCAGTCGTACATGTGCAAGTCATGATCTCCTCTCTGCGGCATAGCCAAAACTCCATCACCGAACGGGGTGTGTCTGGCTCGCCATACTGGGAACGGTGTATTGATGACACGCTCGGGTTCTGTTTCAGAGAACTCGTAATCCCAGACCTTTATGGTTCGATCAAGTGAGCAAGTGACAACCTTGGTCTCTTCGGTACGGCTCCAATCGATTCCATAAATTTTCGTTTGATGAGCTTCGATGGTCTTGAGAGGCAATGCACCTTTTCGATCATCCCATATGTGTAGGTACTTGTCATGCGATGAGGCGACGATGTGAGTGTTCCGTCGGTTCCACTTGACTTGGGTAGCGCCAGCGAACCAATCGGAAAAGCTAATCACAGGCCTTGCAGATACGCGCAAATCCCAACAATGTACGAAGGCATCGACTGCACAGGTAGCAAGGAGGTCGGGTTGCAAAGGAGAAAAATTGATGTCAGTAATGGCTCTTGAGTGAGCATGCAAGGTGTGCTCTATGGGAGCTTGGAGACTGGCGAGCTCGAGGTTCCAGACCAAAGCTCTCTGATTGGAAGTACTGACAACCCAGTAGTATCGTGATGCAAAAGGAGACCATTGTACGTCGGCAGGAGTCCATGGAGTCTGATGACGGAGATGACGCGGAGGAGAGAAGGGTGAATCGAGATCTATAATGTGCAGACCTTGCTGCGACGCCAGAACAACATCACGTCCACCGGGTGAGATGGAGGCAGAACCTACAGCCTGGTTGACGTGTATACGAAGGTCCTTATCGAAAGTGGGACTGTCAAAGATAGAAGTGTCCTTTCCGCTTCTTGCGGTGATTGAAGAAGACATTGTGGAAGACATGACTGATTGGATGGAGAGGGGTCCTCAGCCAGGGTCTCCAATGATCCAGATGTTAATCGCTCCAGACAGCAGCACTGACATGGTCACACCGGGCAAAGTGCTTTGTCGACGAGAGCGGACAAATTCATGCTGGATGATATCAATTGGCTGGTGGATGCAAGATGGATCGTGGTAGATGCCAAGGAGGCTTCTCGCGTGTCTGTCAACGAAGCACGTGATGGAAGGAGGGTCGGAGCTTTCAGGTTGGGCTGGAGTTGGCCATTGCGATGGCGGGGTGTGATCATCATCGTCAGCCCAGTCGTTCCTTCTGTTCCACACGATTGCGCATACAACTTCACTTTGGGTAGCAGAGGTCCAGTCTAAGCAGCACACAACAATTCTCCACCAAGACAAAGCATTCGCCCAATATGGCTCTACCCAAGCGCATCATCAAGGAGACTGAGCGTCTCATGGCCGAGCCGTACGTCTATCTACACCAGACCAACATAACCATGTCCTGACAAGCAGTAACAGTGTCCCCGGCATCGAAGCCATCCCTCACGACGACAACTTGCGCTACTTTGATGTCAAGATCCACGGCCCCTCACAATCTCCCTACGAAGGTATCCATCTCAGCCTCGCCCTACCCGACCGCTCCCACTCTAACATATGGTACAGGTGGAATCTTCAAGCTCGAACTGTTCCTGCCCGACGACTACCCCATGACTCCTCCCAAGATCCGCTTTCTTACCAAGATTTACCACCCCAACATCGATCGCCTCGGCAGAATCTGCTTGGATGTATTGAAGAGTACGACTATCGCTTTCCACAACCACACCTTCGACGCTAATGTAATGACTCCAGGCAACTGGTCACCTGCCCTGCAAATCCGTACCATCTTGCTTTCGATTCAGGCTCTCCTCGGTGCACCCAACCCCGATGACCCGCTCGCCAACGACGTCGCTCAGAGATGGAAAGAGGACCAGAACGCCGCTATCCAGACTGCCAGAGAGTGGACCCAGCAATATGCTAAGCCTTGATCGTGAGATGACGTCCGGATCAGTTCGACAAACCAGTCGGTCTGACTTGAATCTTTCTACCTCGGATAAGTAGCATTGCATGTGTTTCAGCCAATATAGCGGCCTTTATGAGCATGGGAGGCGTTGGCCTGGCGTTTTTCATTCTACCTTCAAATACACCTCGTTTTTCTTTGCAACATCCATTACTTTGTCACTTGTCCTCCTCCACATACCCCTTTTCACGATGCTATCAGAGTTCAAGGTGATTTTACCACACGACAAACGACCATTGAAAGCCCGTCGGGTGATGGCGCAACGGAGATGCTCATTCTGCTAGCGCACTGCTGATCATATCTGTGTGATATCAGGGTACAGTGGTGGTTTGACAATCGCGCCTCGCAAGAAAGCACCACACGAGGTCCACATGTGATTGATATGTGGCACACTCCACTTCCAGCCGCTGGCAGGCTTTAACATATCTTGAAGCGTGTCAGCGTGAGAGTTGAGAGAGTATGCGTGGCTGCGAGATTGACAACGTCATATCTGGGAGCGAGACACAGCAGGCTACATACACTGCCAATCGGTCGTGATATGCCTTGATGCTTGATCCTTCACTAGGCTTTGAGTAGTACCAAGAACCCGTTCGGCTTATGCCATGGTGTAGTCGGTGTTTATGGTCGAGTGAGGCGGCCAAGCCCAGCTCACTCCTCCACAGCAACAACTTAAAATGTAAATATCAATAGTTCGCATCGAAGCCTTAACTAACCAAGCACAGATGCCTCTCTGGAAGGATCATCCCAAGGAGATCAGGGAAGGCTGGATAGGTGGCGACTTCCCTCCCCCATATGGGCGATGTCCCGCCGCCGCCTGGCCCCCAAGGCCGCAGGTAAATGAAGATGAATACGTAAGTCTCCCTCCCATGGTCCATCCTGACTGTTAGATCGTCTGTTCTCCATCGTTTGGAGCTGTATAATCTGCATGTTTGCGCTTTGTGGCGACGTTTAACGATCTATCATTCAGACGATCTATCCTTGTTCTGAACCTAGGGTGACAAAGACTGACACACACGCAGAAGAGCAGAAGCTGGATCAAAAGAGCCCTGCATTTGGGAGAAACTACACCTCCACGGCCAGGCTCGTACGGATTCGATGCTGAACAAGACGCTCTGCGGAAGCTCAAGGCGGAGTCCAAGAAGACTCACAAGCCCAAGAAGACGGGACGCATCTTTGGTAACCAGAGACAGGAAACGACCAGCCAGGTGGACCAGGAAGGTAGACCAGTAGTACCAAACTCTGCAGACGCTGCTCGTAGATCTGGTCGAAGCACTGCTTCCCGTCGCCCTCGCGCGGAGCCGATAACAAGCCACTGGACAGCGGGATTGGGAGTTGGAGGACCTGGCGCTGATTCGAGGTCTCCTATAATACAACAGCCGGCTGGGAGAGGGGGACATCGTCCTGAGGTGGATTCCAGCGGTACCAACAAAGCCCTGGGTGGTGCTCCGACAACCTCTAGAGGCTACCACTACCAGTGACAACTCCACGCGCGTGAGGCGAGAAGGCCTGCAAAGCGCTTTCTGCAAACTTGAGATCTCTCGTGCCAGCAACGACAATACGAATCGCGCTGCGCCGCTCAGCGTGGGTTGACCGATCAAGACAACCTCCAGCCCCCTTTACGACGACATCATTTCGAAAACATCGTGTTGCGCCGCTCATCACACGTTTACTAGCAAATGCAATTATCAGCCTGTTCTACTACAGCATCATTCTGAAAAGGTCACACTGCACCGCTCATCGCGCGTTGATCAAGACATCTTCCCGCTTCTTCACGACAGTATTACTTCGACAAGATCACGCTGCGCTGCTCATTGCGCATCTGCCAGTGAAGACAGCCTCGAGTCTCCTTCACGACAACATTACTCCAATAGTATCGCGCTGCGCCGCTTATCGCACGTTCATCCAACACAACAGGTCTTCTTTGATCTCCTCAATACAACACCGTCACCATGTTCCAGATTGGCCCTCCCAGATCAGCCAGCGACTCTGAGCCATCCAGCAGAGACCACTCGCCTAGCAAAGGATCGGAATGGTCCACAACATCTGAACCTCTTACTAAATCATGGACGCCCATAAAACGCGCGAAGGCCATCTCGTCCAGTGAGGCATCCTGGTCTGATGACAGCGACACACCCGTCAAACCTCGTGCTCCCAGAAGAAAGGGAAACTTCTACGACTTGCCTGTTAACGAATCTCGCTTGACTCTCGACGAAAGATCTATCTTGACTTTCGATGATCTGTCCATCCTCTCGCCATCCGAGTCTAGATCAGGCTCTGGACCCGAAGAAGCTGCTGACCAGCGTTCCGAGAACCCCGAACTTGAGTCT
>Ga0268251_10000665_pt1 | contig 10659 bp, 11 predicted proteins | sample AgamicAsMae_FD_200527 | JGI IMG/M metagenome (GOLD analysis project Ga0268251, IMG submission 200527) | Agave microbial communities from Guanajuato, Mexico - As.Ma.e (v2) (version 2) | ecosystem: Host-associated > Plants > Phyllosphere > Phylloplane/Leaf | place: Guanajuato, Mexico | collected...
CACCAATACTGATCAGCGCCGTCGGATATTTCAACCATCTTACTGCTAAGTTCCCTGGTCCTGCTAACACCACTGCCATCGCCATTTTCGCTCTGTCTTGGGGCGCGCAATTTGTGGGCCACGGCGTGTTCGAGGGCCGTGCGCCTGCGTTGTTGGATAACCTGGCGCAGGCATTGCTGCTAGCACCGTTCTTCGTGTGGTTGGAAATTCTGTTCTGGTGTGGCTACAGGCCTACATTGAGGGACAAGGTGGAAAAAGCTGTGAAAGTGGAGGTGGACAAGTTCCAGAGAGAGAAGGCGAGGAAGGGAACGGTCGAGGTGAACGGGAAGGTATATGGTGGGATTGAACAGATTGTGGAGACCAAGAGTGCGGATTGAGGTTGTATGAGTTTCGGTATTATGTTGCGAGGTGTGTCTGGTTGTCGGATGGTATCATGGGGATGACTGGGTTTGGGTTCCATGATGCTTCCATCTAGTCATCATTCCGTAGTGTTACCTCAATTTCCAGCATGCCAGTGTAGCGTATTCGAGTTTCTGGCAGCTCTTCTTCTGACTCTACCTCGGGCTCTTCCTGATCTTGTGTACTCTTCGTCCTCTCAGGTCTGCCGTCAGCTTCCATATCCACGTCCATTCTGTCAATCTCCGCGCCAATTCCAGCCTCATCTTCCGTAACCATAGTGCTGGCCTCATTCAATTCTGCCACTAGCTCATCCCCTTGCTTTTGATCTTCCTCCTCAACCCCCTCCTCCTCCACATCACCAACAACTACATCGTCAATCGCAGCCACGCTTCCCGTCTTCACCCTGACTCTCCAACCTTTCTCCGCCATCATCGCCACCGCCAAACCCATTGCCTTTTCCACCGCTTTCCCCGTCGCCTTGACTACCACAGCCTCTCTTTCCGCTTCGTTCTGCGCGAATCCCCTTCCGTTCGCCTGACCACCACCTCTTCCACCGCCATTTCCTAACCCAATGCCGCCACGACCACGTCCACGTCCACGACCGTGCCCCCTGACAGTAAGTGCAGCCTGTACGCCTCTCTTGTCGACATGACCTAGTAGACTCCGCACACGCTTCAGCGCAGAGATGAAGGGCGTGCGGGTGCCAACATAGACGACCTTGGGAGCACTGGCGCCGGCGTAAGGAGATGGTATAGCAGGGTGCAGAAGAGGTCGCTTTGCTATTGTTGCATCTGGATAGACGTGAGTTTTGCTCGACGCTTGCAGGGTCAACAGTGTGAGTAAAGGTCACGCACGCTTCGGTAGGCGTGGTAGTTTCTTGCTGGTGCGCGCATCGTGGGAAGATTTGGGAGTCTGTTGTGCTGCGTCCTTTGCCATGCTGGACTTGATTGTGGTGGAGTTCGAAGCAGGGGGGCTCTCACGCAGTGGATGCTCTGTCCTGTCTTATTTTGCGCTGTGCCCACACTGTTCACTTTCGTATTCGTTCATGGGGAATGGTTAGAAAATGATGTGAACATGAGACCTGCAGCTGACTTTCCAGGGTTCGAAGACGTTTCAGAGTCCAACGGTGATCACTGGAAGGCTTGCCTCCGCACAACCACAAGCACGACTCTTGGGTTGTTCAATGACAGTCTTCGAGATCAAGTTTTACTACGACACAATATGCCCATGGGTATGCGTGATCTATCCTCTGAGCGCGGGGTATCACGATTGATGTTACAGTAGTGCTACATCGGTCTCCGCTCTCTCGACCACGCCATATCCCTCTACCAGAAGACCTATCCTGGTGGCCGCGATGACACATTCAACTTCACCAGGGCATCATTCTACCTAGACAAGGATGCCTCAATGCCGCCGATGTCACAACATGATCGGATGATCCAGAAGAACGGTGTGACCGACGCATATGGAGCACAGACAAGGCTGCAGCGACTGGGACAAGTGTACGGTATATGCTTCTCGTTTGAAAGAAAGGTTGGTAATAGTCGGATGTCCCACCGATTGACACAGTATGCGGGCACGAAAGGCCCTTCCATGCAACGGAGAGTGATTGAGATGATCTTCGAGAGACATTTCGAGGATACTGGCGATATCAATGACAAGGACTTCCTGCTGGAGATAGCGAGAGATGCTGGACTGGATGAGTCTGAGATCTTGCAGTATCTTGGCTCGGATACTGTTGCGGCAGAGGTTGACAGTATCGCTGACGGTGCTAGAGCGAGAGGTATTAATCATGTGCCAACCGTGGAGCTCAACGGTGTGAGGATCGAAGGAGCTGATGAGCCTGTGGAGTTCTACGAGGCTCTCGCGAAGGTCAGGGAGTCGGTATAAAAGCCATATCCTTTCGTCCTTGGGTTTCGTGCCACCTCGGTAATCAGCTCAGACGGGACGAATAGTCATGGTAGGTGTATGACTTCAAGATCGTTTCAAATTGCATGCTAACTTCTTCTTGGTATACAAGTGCAAGTTTCAGTCATCTTCACATTCCCAGCCTCTTTTCAGCTGATCTATCCTCTCCGTCATCCACCCAGAGCGAATTCTCTTCTCGGCTTTCGCCTGAGTGCCCAACCTGATGACATGGCCGAGCCGGCACTCTCCAGGCATATACGAGTAGGTCAGGCAGTCGCCGTCAGCATCACACGCTCTTCTGCAAGCTGCGAAGCTCGTATGCGCCACTTTCTCCTCGTCGTTGCGATAATCAGTATGATCCTCCTGATCATCTCTATTCTCGTCGCCTTCCTCTCCAATGTTATCACCATCTCCACCGCTTCGAGCGCCACGGAGTACTCGATCCCGGCTCATATTGTCCCAGTCCATCAGCGGCGTCTGGATCAACGGCGACACGAAGTAATCATAGATATCTCTATGCAGTATCGGCGGCGCCAGCCCACCCGGTCTTCCCAACCTCTCCTGATCCGACATCCACTGCAACCAATGCTGCTCAAAACGCCACAACGCATCCACCTCATCCGCGTCAACATGGTGATAGCTGACCACGGTCTTGCACCACTTATCCTGCGTATAGTCCAGCGTCTCTGGAGTCTCCCCCTGGATCATGGGCCAGCTCGCAGTCAGGTTCAGATTCAGATGATCTCTCAATAGGACAGATATTGCCACGTCGCCACAACATTCTGTATCCGGAATGGCGTAGTACTTCTGCCTATCCTTATCGATCTCCTTCACCGTCGCCTTCAGCGCCGCACTGGAGAGCACGTACCCAGACCCGCCGTGTGCAAACACCGTATCACCAATCCACGCCTGACTGCCCAGATACAGTCTTTTCTTATGGTTCTTCCGCCCCAGCCACTGCAGCAAATTCGACCACACAAGATACGTATCCGCTTCAATGAAAATATACCACTTCGCCTCCGGCATATGCTCCGCCGCTTTCACCAGCGAAGGGATGAACTTCCATTTATCCAGCCGCCACGCATCGTCCGCGTCGTCCTGGCTTTGGAAATCCGACACGCTGAGCCCCTGTGCCTGGGACTCGCGCACGCGCCGGTAGAAGCGAAAGTCGTCGTGGTTGTCGACGATTTCTGGGTCGATGTCCGCGAGGATGTCGTGCACGCGGTGGCCGTCTACTTCGTCTTCGGCGTCGGAGTAGAGCAGCACGTTTGGTATACAGCGATATGTCGTCTGGAGGTGCATAGGCAGGCGCTTGTGCGCTACGTTGTACCCTGTCTTCACGACGACGAGGATATCTTCCGCGCCTGGGAGGTTGGCGCAGGGGAGGTGTGTGTCGTGCGCCAGGTTGGGGAGGGCAATGTCGAGGGTTTGGTCTTGTAGGCCGGAGGTGCGGAGGGTGGGGCGCTGCATGTATGTTGTAGCTGAGTCGCGATTGTAGAAGAGGAAGGTCAGAGTGAGGAGCGTGGCGCAGAGGAGGATGAGGCGGCGGTTTAGTTCGTTCTGCGACTTTCGGGACATCTTGTCAGGGCTTAGACCTCGCATTTGAGGAGGTATTGGGGGCGGGAATGTGCCTAGCGCACGAGTGTTGTGGCGGTGTGGACAGTACTGTCAATATTGATAGACTACAGATGGTCGGCGCTTTGTGATAGTGACAGCAACTGTGGAGTCTGTCTGCGCTGAAACAAGCGCTGTGATCTTCCTCTCTGTCGTATCAAAACCTGGTCAGTGTCGATCCAGCACGGTCACGATCGATACAGTGGAGGATAAATGTTCGTGCTAAGTAAGCATCTCAGGCACACGACCCAGTGTCACACAGTTGGTGCTGCTGTGAAAGATAGCAATGAGATCAAATCTAGATGAAAACTCAAAGAACAATGCGGCCAAGACGACGACGGCGGCGCACTGCATCATATTTACTGCTAGTCAGCCCGAATCGAACTAGATACTAGACACTTCAGCTGGATCTCGTTGAGCTTGCATTCCTTGGCCGTACTCGGTACCCAATACCCAATACGACATGGGGTCCAGGTCCAGGCCTTGCTTCCGACATTGCGGGTCGTGATCCTTTGTGATTCTTAGGTGGGGTGCGATAAGGCTCTAGCGTGGCCTTGTCAGGCACGAGCTGAGCTGTGCTCTGACCCAGAAATTTGAGACCGAGCGCAAGCGAGGACTAGACTAGAAACCAGAAACCTCGCGGCACTCTCAGGGCGCTGTGCTAAGTTGGATCAGAAGCGGGTTTCTACAGTGTTAAGAATTCCGGCGGAATGTCATTTGCTGTGCTGGAAGCGAGGAGCAACTGTCATCAGCTCGCAATGCAACGCCCTTGCCTGATCTAATTGCCATATCATTGCCATTTCAGATTGCGCAACATGTCGCATCGACATTCACAGTCATTCACAGTCATCCCACAGTCATCACCCATCACATTGCGCCAATCACATCCACCCCGGCCAAGCCTTTCTCTGGTTATCCCCCTTACACACCATCTCGTTCGCATAATCCCTATACCTGGCCAACAAATCCGTCTTGACCATCTCCTTCGACTGCGGCCCAAACGAGAAATGACACAACAACGCCCTTGTCTCAACCAGAAACGGCTTTCCCAGACGCCTTGGGATCTCCATCGAGATCTGCGCCTCATCGTCCGAGTCGACGCCGACGTTGCCCACATCTTTGCCGCGCACGGCCAGGAAGTTGATCGAGTAGCGCTCGTACTGCATGTTCCAGGGCTGTGTGTTGGAGATAAAGTAGCGGTCCAGCGTGCCGTCTTCGATATTGGCAAAGAGGCTGTAGTGTTGTTGGGCGCCGATGGCCCAGCTGTTGAGGGCGCGGCCCCAGGCTGCGTATTCGGCGTGTCTGATGGGTGTCTTGTGGAGATGCTTCGAAATGCGTGACATGCCGACCCAGGTGCGTCCGACGAGATCCTCTTCTTGTTCGAGCTCGAAAGGGGGAACACTGTGGGCGTCGGACTCTTGGAGTTGGGGAATGGAAGAGGCACGCCAGGAAGGCGTTGGGTCGGTGGTATTTGCGAGCTCGCCATGGAGATTGGGCGCGAAGGGGTATATGGCACCCATATGGTAATGTAGCCAATTACCCTCAGGAGAATTGATTGTGTTTCCCGACATCGCAAATGCTTCTGGATGATTGAGAATGCCAGTCACGAGCAGAGGTATGCTGTCCTCCGCGAACCAGATCTTACTCGTGTCAGCATATTACCGTTCGAGAGGTGCAGAGCAAACATACAACATCGTCATCCATCTTGATATAGATCGTATCCTCTCTAGACATGTAGTTTGACCACATCAGGCCATAGTTGAGATCTGGGACATTTGTTGAAGTATAGCCTGGGACACTGGCAACAAGATCGTCTATCCAAGCGATGTCCTCTTCGTGTTTTGTGTGAACCAAAAAGTTGACTTGGTCCAGCCAACCGCCGTTGCGGACAAGGTTGCGCTGGAAATAGCAGTCCAATATGTCGACATATTGACGTCTACCATCTGTAAAGCGTTAGTGTATTAACCACTACTTCAGCTCAGAAGTGCATCATACAGAAGACGCTAGCCTCAACCCTAACTCCTGCAGGCTTCTTCAGCACATGAGACTTTTTGACCACTACTATCTCTGGTAGGTGAGGTCGTAGTAGTGACACAAACAGCGTGCACAGGAAAACGAGTGATACTCCGCATATGATCCAACGAGCAGTTCCTGACGATATCGTGATGTTTTGATTTCGAAATGCTTTCCAGTCCGCAAAGGCCAACGTCCAACGCTTTTCACCCAACTCTGCTGCAAAGAAATCTTCGTCTTCTTCGCGGTCGATGTCCTCGGTGAGTTGAGTGTCAGCATATGATCGTCGTCGCATTGAGCCCATCTCGTGCTTTACTTGATGCCGAGGAGGCGATAGTTAGGCCATCCATGGCATTAAGTGGATTCGGCCCTGTTGATCAGAGGACGCAGAGTCTGCATTCCGCAATCTGCCCAGTAGGGAATGCGTTCTGGATGATCAGCCAAGGAATGATAAAGACTCAACAAGGATAAGCGAGGTAACCCTGCCTCGATGCTTGAACACCGACCAGATCCGTCGAGACTCCCTGGCTAAGTCATTGTTAAGAACTTGGTGTTCCAGGATTTTGTGAAGCTGAGCAGACACGCGCCAAAGCAATGAAGAAGGACCACTATTTGTCAAGGAAAAGTGTCAGATATCCCACAGCACGTCTCTTGCGACCAGCAGATCTCTTTGCCCATATTCCTCTCCAACAATTGTGAGAATCATATCCAGCATGGCGTTCATCTGTTTCAATTGTTGCTCTTCCCCTTCGTCAGACGCCTCCTCTTGGACAACTGCTTTCACAGTAATGTCCTTCGTCGCCACGTCTTTTACGATGCTCTCATTCTCGATGACTTCTCCGTCCTCTTCGTCCGCTGAAGCTGTCAGCGCAGGGGCTCCCATATCTTTCAGTCCGTCATTGGCACTCTCTTGGCTTCGCTGTTGCTCTTCCGCCGCTGTCCCTGCCACACGATCGAGAAGTCGCTTCCGAGCCATCTCAAGGCTCTCCTGCTCGTCATTTTCAGCCTGCGAAGGCGGCGAAGGTGTGCGAGGAGGATTGAGCTCGATCGCGAGCTCTGACACGTCACTGCTGGAGTTGCGACGACGTTGGTGTGGCTGGGGCCTGACTGGTCTTCCTCGATCAGTGGCGTCCACTGACATTGTAGTCAAGTGGTGGCCATTCGTGGGAGTGCCTGCGTAGCCGCTATCACTCGCAACGCTGATACTGTAGTCAACCTTCCGCATATCCTCTTCATCGTGCCTCTTGGTTCGCATGCCTTCCACCTCATCTTCGCCCATGACCCGTCGCCGTATGACGTCGATAGCAGCCTTTCCAAGATCCCTTACGAACCCCACCTCTTCACTGCTCAGTGTACCTAGCTCCTCCACCTTGGCTAGCAATGCCCACACCCATACGCCCAATCTCTGTAGCTGCATCCTCGACCGTGAGATCCGCTCCTGCACAAGCTGTGTCGCTTCTAATAGCAATGCGAACGTGCTGTCGTAGTTCAAACCTGCAAGCTGTAAGATATTTGGCGGACTTTCCAAGAGGTGTCGCGACGATATGGGCTGTAAATCTGGAATCCCAGTGGATGACGCGAGTTGCTGGCGAAGCAGACTACGGTGAGCGCGAAAGCGTCGGACCAGGGAGGCGTGGAAGGCTGTATCGGCGTCCAAGAGCTGGTGCTGCTGTGGAGTGTCGGCGCTCTGTGCTTGTGCTGTAGGACGTGATGGGGGTCGCTGTGGGCCGATTGGAGGCGCTGCAACATATGCACCATCACTGTAGTAGCCACCTGCTACTCCATCATTGTCGTACGGTGTGCCGCCCTCTTGATCGTCTTCAATGTCGTTGTAGTAATCGGCGATAGACTCATGGGGAGGTATGGACTTTGAACCGACGAGTAGGGTTGGTATTTGAGCTGCTTCAGATCTAGACGTGTGGCACTTACCTGTCAGCCTATTCTCATTGAGCTGTGATCGCTTGGACCTCGCGTCGCTAGAGTATCCTCGTAGATTGGCCGACAGGGTCGCGATGATGTCCGTCGATTGAGCGTGAACTAGTGAACACACTATGCTTACCGCACACCTCTTAGATATAGCATAGCATCTTTTGACAAATCATCCTCAAACTCGATATCTGAATCGTCAAGACCAGGAAGTGCATTGCGTTGGCCAGTGGCTGGGTCAGTGCCTGACACTGCATTGCCTTCTTTCGCGCGCTTCGAAGCGGGTGCAGAGCCAGAGCCAATGGCTTTGCGCTTTGTGGCAGACATACTTGATACTTGATGAGGGCTGATAATTTGAAGCTGAATGACAACCAAGAGATGGGACACCAAAGGCTATATCGATAACACTGTTCGGGAGAAGTGACAGCGAGTCTACTCTTCGCGACGCACGCTTTAAGCCCATTTCGAAAACCAGTATCAGGGGTTACAAGTGTAACAAAAGCATACACCTTTCGCAGCGAGGATTGGCCTAGATGAAGAGCTAACCAGAATGGCATACTTGATGCATACTTGATGCATACTTGATGCATGCTTTACCAGCTCCGTCTCAACTGCAACAGCATACAGCATACAGCAGCGTATCGAAATCCTACGCCTCTTTTCTTGTTCCATGCATTTCAGTCCTATGACCACAGAACCAAGTGACTCAGTCGGCGAGGATAGCCAGCTGAAGCTGAGTCTTCCTCCAGCTTTCTTCCGATTCCGAGCATGACATCTTTCAGTGTCCTCCTTCCCTCACACGAGTTTCTCAATGGCCCATCTCAAGTGGACTTCATGCTCAACCAGCCTTCTTCTTCTTGTCTTCTACACATTCCACATTGTCCTCCGGAATCTGCTTATATGTCGTTATCAAAAAGTCCAACAGCTCATCGCTGACATCTCCTTGCACAGTAATCTCCTCTCCACCACCTGGTATCTTCGTCACACTACTTCCTGTCGCAAACTTTTTGCCAAAGTCCTTGGCGCACTTCTTGAGCTCAAGCCCAAACGCCTCCAATCCGGTCACTGTAGTCACATACTTCCGCTTGTTGCGCTCAATGCGCTTGATCGTGATAGTCGAAGTGGCGAGTTTCTCGGATTCTCGTGCTGATGCGGCTTCTGCTTTGGCAGCTTTCTTGGCAGCGTCTTTCGTGGCGCGCTCTTGCGCAGAGACGGATAAGGCGGACAAGTTTTGAGTCAAGGCAGAGTCTAGAGATGAGACGAGGTTAGTTTTGCCCGAATGATCGCTCGACACTGGCGTAGGAGACCAGCGTGCGCAGCCGAGCGAATTCAGCTGTTGGAGAATGCATACCGCCAGAGTAAAGCTTCGAGTGAAGATCGGGGTGATATTGCTCAAGCCATTCCTCGCATTTCTTGGTCGTTCCACCATACTCGCAATACTGTCGAAGAGGTCAGCGATTTGAGTCCTGGTCTTGTGGTGACAAATATCCAGGCAAGTATCCTACCTACTTCAGGCGGTAATGAGCAGACTGTAGAAATAACCAGTCAGTTCGAGGGATGTGTGGTTCTGGAAATACAACTTACTACCGCAGTATGTTACGACTCTCTGCTGATACTCGGCAACAGCGGGCGCAGGCTCTACTTCTGCCATTCTTACCGAAAGTAGAAAGTGATACAATGAGAGACATCGGACAGTGACGTGCAACCAGAAAACACCGAAGGTCAACTTGGATCACGTGCAGACATCAAACTCTGGTACGCTAGTGTCTCACGCACCACGAACCCCAGTTCTTCAATTTCTGCAACTTACAAGTATACTTGATCTAGTTCAACTCAACACTAACCAACACAACATACAGCAAAAATGGCTCGTGGACCGTAAGTGGCATCCTTCGACGTCGAGGTCGCGCAATGAGAGAAGAGTCAATGAAAAGTCGAGCGAGGTCGCAAGAGACGGACCATTGCGCAGTGGAAAAGAAAGTGGTGAACACTGGCGGCCCAAAGATATTCTCACTTGACTCTCGAAACTCTACTCATTCTGATTGCGAGGCCACATCAACCATCAGCAACTAACATATGATCCTCATACAGAAAGAAGCACCAAAAGCGCCTTTCCGCACCGTCGCACTGGCTCCTCGACAAACTTTCCGGAGCATACGCACCCCGTCCCTCTGCCGGTCCTCACAAGCTCCGCGACTGTCTACCTCTCATCGTCTTCCTCCGCAACCGGTACGCAAAAGCTTCAACGCAGCATTCACGGCCTTCCATCTAACACATAGCTCAGTCTGAAGTATGCTCTCAACGGCCGGGAAGTCAAGTCCATTGTGATGCAGCGTCTCATCAAGGTCGACGGCAAGGTTCGCACTGATGCAACCTACCCCGCTGGCTTCATGGACGTTATCGGTATTGAGAAGACTGGCGAGAACTTCCGTCTCATCTACGACACCAAGGGTCGCTTCACCGTGCACCGAATCACAGGCGAGGAGGCTGAGTACAAGCTCGGCAAGGTCAAGAAGGTGCAGCTCGGCAAGGGTGGTGTGCCATTCTTGGTTACGCATGATGCCAGGACGTGAGTCTTACCCCTGCCATTGCCTTTGTGCATGGAGGGTTGCATCTATCAGACGTTGGACCAAGTTTTGGCAGGTAGGTTCAGCAAGGATTATCGGAATCTGTGGGCTTTATTGTCCGCTGAAGAGGAAGAGTCTGAGCTGGCCTATCCGTGCCTTTTCATAAGGCAACAATGGCTCGATTGAAGCAACCTCCCATATGTGGCTTTTCCCATAGTCCAAGCATGATGCT
>Ga0268251_10000667_pt1 | contig 10656 bp, 13 predicted proteins | sample AgamicAsMae_FD_200527 | JGI IMG/M metagenome (GOLD analysis project Ga0268251, IMG submission 200527) | Agave microbial communities from Guanajuato, Mexico - As.Ma.e (v2) (version 2) | ecosystem: Host-associated > Plants > Phyllosphere > Phylloplane/Leaf | place: Guanajuato, Mexico | collected...
AGAACCTCGTCAGCCAGATGATGACTTTCCTGTATGTATTTGAATGCTTGCTTTTTCTATTGGCTGCGCTAACTTTACTTTCAGCGCCGCGGGACACGAGACTACGAGTTCATCCATGCAATGGGCCATTTATATGATGTGCCGCCATCCCGATGTGCAGGCGCGCTTGCGTGAAGAGATACATTCCAAACTGCCTTCGGTCCGCGACGCCCAGGCCCAGATTACTGCTGCTGATATCGACAATTGCCACTACCTCCAAGCAGTCTGCAAAGAGACTCTTCGCCTCTGGGCTCCTGTGGCTTTGACGATGAGAGTTGCCGCCCAAGATGAAACCATCAACGGTCATCCTATTCCCAAGGGAACGCTCGTAGTCCTTGCCCCACTTGCAATCAACTGTAGCAAACACCTCTGGGGCGACGATGCTATGGATTTCAAGCCGGAGCGCTGGTTGACAGACGGTGTCAGTAATAAGAACGGCGGTGCCGAGTCCAACTACAGCTTCATGACCTTCCTTCACGGGCCGCGGTCGTGTATCGGGCAAGGATTCGCCAATGCCGAGTTCGCTTGTCTTCTTGCGGCTTGGATTGGCAAGTTTGAGACGGAGTTCGAAGACAAGGATTATGTTTTGGAGGTAAAGAGTGGCATCACCTCTCGACCTAAGAATGGCTTGCGGGTCAAGTTGACGGAGGTCGAGTGGTAACAAGCTTTTGGGGCGGATGTATCTGGTCCCATATCTCACTCCAACTGCTCATATCCTTGCTATATATCAACATGCAGTAACCATTGACATCGAAATTATGCGTCCTACGTGTGTTGAACTGGTTAAAACAGTGTGGTAATGTTCACGAATTTTGAAGATGTCGTGGTCTCAGCACAACATGTCGTTCTACGACATGCTACTTAGAGTATTAGAGTATAGACTTATAATTCAATGGAACCATACGACCCCTAGCTTAGGAGCATCACTGATGTTCTTTAGGATAGAATAAATGGGAAGATGCAGGAATTTGCTTGGGAACAATTTGCTAGAAAATTTGGATCAGGGTGATAGTGTCAACAAGATGCCTAAGGCGGCACGAAGTGGCACAGCATCAGTGTAGTAAAATGACTCAAGTCTCAAGAATAGCTGATAGAGAGATACGAAGTCAATCAAAGTTTGAGCTCTACATCATGTGTGCCGAGTAACATCCATCACAAACTAGCCTTGAGAACGATACTCGCTTTGACGCAAGCCCTCGGGAGGCACTCGAGGATCGAATATAGCATTGACCCACTGATCAACCTCTTCTTCGTCCTCCTCAGCCATTTTCACCAACTGTTGCTTGAGCGAGACCGCTTTATCGGTTATCTCTGCCACGTTGAAAGCCCGAAGAGGTCCACCATACCCACAATATTCGCGGAAAATCTCTCGATACACGTTGGGTCCTGAGAATGTCAGTAATGCATGACGATAGCAATGAAAAGATAAAACATACCTGCGAATCTCTGAAGTCCCTCAACCAGAAAGGCAACATGCATATCTGCATCCCAGTAAGGAGGAGGAACATTGGGGTTGTCAAGGGGAATATGTCGCAAATGATAACCTTGCTCGCGATCTAGGAGGGTACGACCCTCCAGCTCCGCACCAAGCCTCTGATCATGGAGCACTCTCCAACGCTGTCTCCATTCTCTCAGCTCTAACTCAAATGCTTCTTCCCGATCATATACTTCCTGTCGTAATTTTTGAGTTTGCTGCCGTTGGGCAGAGTCCGCCACCGCTTTCTGCTGTCTGTATGCTTTCAGCAGTCGATCGAAGATTTCGGCTGTCTCCTTTATCCTGGCGACCATGGAGACAACATGTTGTGATCGATGATAAGTTGGCCTGGCATATTTGACTCGATTTACGAGGTGGATGATAGCCTTCACCACACTTTTCGATGCGTTCAGTTGTTCATACGACATTCTCTTCATCGTGTTGACTTCTGCGAGGTAGTATGTCAGAGAGATGTACAGCGTACGTACAAGTGTCGGCAGCACTCGTGTGTGTATGTATCCCAATCCTTTACGTCGATCCCATCCGGGCTTCGTAAGGATAACTTTGACTTCTTTTGTGATATGATTCGTCAATTGGATCAACTCGTCGGTTTGACCATAATCCTGCGCGGTCCTCCATTGCCCAATGATACTTTTCAGACTGTCGTAATCTTTCAGAATTCGAAGACCGTCGAACTCCTCGCAACGCGACTCAACCTCAGCATCTTTGTGTATATCGTGTGCGTTTTTAAGAGCCTTTTTCAGCTGTTCTGGCATAAGAACATCTTTCGAGCTATGGGCTTCATCTCTGAAATCTTCAGTCTGTGCAATGGGGCTTTCAGACCCGTGTCTGAGATAATCCGCGTTATACAGCTCATGTGCTCTTCGATCGTCTTGTGACCGCAACTCAGCCTGAGCCTGCGCATCTCTTGCAGGCGGCGTATTCGATGCAAAGAGAGCAGAGTCTTCGCGGGGCGGCTCCGGACCCTGTTCCACTGCGATCGATTGCACGCCGTTAACCTTGTTTGATGGAGAAGCCGTCGAACCTGCTTCTTGAGTCGGATCTGTATGCTCTTGATCTTGCAAAACACTTGTGGACAGGACTGGAGACTTGGCTGTGGGATTGGGATTTTGGACAACGGCCGGACGAGATGGTGGCTGATTGCCAATGTCTGCACTATGGCTCAGTCGCTGGATCGAAGCGGCGTTATCGACCACAACCTCTACGACTTGTCTACGTCGCGTCAAATCAAACGCGAGTAGCTCTGGTTCCTTTGTAGAGCGTGTTGTTCGTTGCCCCCTTGTTGAAGTGGGCGCAGATGACTCTTCGCGCTCTTGATCAGACATATGCATTGTGCGCGCTGAGCCATGAAGCTGATGTTGAGTGGCTGAAGTCGACTCGAGTTTCTGGCGCTTCCTCGAAGGTTCCTTAAGTCTACCCTTTGGGTGTGCACGATTCATGGTAGAATGTGATTCAACCACACGATTGGATGAGGCATCTGTGTCCAAGCCGTTCAGTCTCGAGGCAGTCCTTATTTGTCTCTGCTGGTGTCTTGGAGACGCAATCCGTTTTGACCTTCTGGAGGGTTCTCTTTGTGGTAAGCTAGAGCTTGAGGGCAAGTTGGGTGCGGGCAAGACATCGATGGCAAAAACGTCGCCCCGCGGGACAGGTGTGGTTCCTCTGTGAGAATGGTTGAGTGAGGGCCTTTTCAGCTTTCCCGGAACAGTAGAGGCCAACTTTCTCGGGGGACGAGAAGTATCAGAACTAGGTATGATCACAGAGTTGATCAAGGCAGCCGGTGCATCGTTTTGAGGAAACTCTTCCGGACCCTCGCTTTCTATTATGCGTAATCAGTTTTCGAAAAGCAGAAGTATAAAGGAAGATGGCATACCAGGCATATCGGATTGAGAGGGAATTGGTATGTTGCTTCCGAGCTTTGTTATTCGCAATTCTTGGCCGAGGTCGAAAATGTTGTTGTCCTCGGCCGGCTCCTCATCTGAGCTTCCACTCATCGGGATGTCATACAGGTCCATGATGTGACATGGTCAAGTTGTTGCGCTGTGATATATGCGATGGTTCTACATGCAGCGCAAATGGTAGATGGCTGAGAAGAGGTTGGCGTTGTTGGCGGTGGTATGCGCGCTTGGACCAACAGCGCGCAGCGTGGAAGAAGTCAGAAGTGACATGGGAAGCGCCATCCACGTCCAACACCACAAACTTATCCGATCATGACTGACGACTTGCGCAACGGCCATGGCATTCCTCTACTGCAGGTCATGGCTCCTTCGGTCCAACACGTCTTCGAGACGCCGTCCAAACGCATCAACGATGGCGACGACCTCTCTTTCTTCTTGCGAAGCTCTGCCTACGCCGACATCATGACCTGGATCCTTCAATTGAATCGCTCTATGATCCCTATTAAACATGCGAGCGACCCAAGCCTTGTAGACACATGGCCGTTGCGGTCCAAGAACATAACCATTCCACCCGACGTGGCCAAGCTGAGTCAACTCATCGCCTCACTCGATGCTCTCATGGACAAAGCACCTCCAGAGTCTGGCCCTCGAAGGTTTGGCAACGCAGCTTTTCGTACCTGGCACAAGGCTGTTCGAGACGCCACTCCATCTCTTTTGCGAGACGCCCTCTCCGACAAGCTGTGGGGCCGTGCTCGGGACGACGCCGAGCTGAAGGCACTAAATTCCGAATTGGCTGCATACCTTCTGGGTAGTTTTGGAAGTCCCGAAAGACTTGACTATGGTACAGGCCATGAGCTTAGCTTCCTTGCCTTCTTAGCCTGTGTCTGGAAGCTGGGTGGCTTCGCCCATGCCGATCCGGGCATCCAAGAAAGAGCCATTGTCACAGCCATCATACAACCGTGGGCTTCTGTCTTGATCTTACTTGCCGACGACCAGCTCACAATCACACAGATACCTAGACCTTGTCCGCAAACTCATCCTGACCTATTCTCTTGAGCCTGCTGGTTCCCATGGAGTCTGGGGCCTTGACGATCATTCGTTCATACCATATATCCTAGGTTCTGCTCAGTACTGTGCACCTATCGAAGTCGACTCGACCAAAATTCCTAATGAAGGCTCGCTCAAAAATTCGCCGTCGCCAACCAGAACTGCCAAGAGCGACTCGGCCGAAATGTACAGAGACACCAACATGTACTTTTCTGCCATTGCTTTCATCTTCGATGTCAAGAAGGGCCCCTTCTGGGAGCACAGTCCTACCTTATTTGACATATCCGGTATCAAGGACGGCTGGGCCAAGATTAACAAGGTCAGAAGCTCTGCGCATCCTGATATGAGTGAACGTTTTTGCTAATAGATCAGCAGGGGATGATTAAGATGTACAATGCCGAAGTCCTCTCCAAGTTTCCAGTTGTTCAGCACTTCCCTCTTGGTTCTCTCTTTCGATGGGAGCAAGATCCGAGTGTTCCAACACCTGTCACCTCTGCTCACATGGGATCCCAACCCAAGCCAATGAAACCGCCCAGTACGACCAACATGGACTCTTCCCAGCCATCAGCTAGGGCTCCGTGGTCGGGTGCAGCACCATCAATGTCGGCAACACCTATGACGGGGGCACCATGGGCAGCAAATGGGCCATCGTCTTCAGTGAATGTCACGAGAGCACCATGGTCAAGAGCGCCGCCAGGTTTTAATCGACCAGGATGATAGGACGTCGCAGACGACGCGTATGTATCGTAGTTTATATTCTGGAAGGTTAACGGCGATGAAGATAGGCGAGCCGATAGGACAGAATAAGCGGCATGGCTTCAACGTCTTTGCGAGGTTCGCATACACCAGCGCTCGGATGCGGAAAAGAACGTTTCTGTTTCATGCACACATGGCCAACGGCGACTGGGGAACTTGTGTGTACAGTGTACATATGCAGGTCGAGGAAGAGCGTCGGACGCACGTGTGACGGCTTGCAAATAGGGACGAAAGAGGAGATTTGGATATTGGACAGCACACAGGGAAAAGGCAAAATAGCGATAGTCCGGAGGCTAGAGGGTACGAGTCAGCGCGTGGGAAGCTGATGATCAGCGTAGCCGGACGATTTTTGTGGTAGCTTGGGCGGGGTGGCCAATAAGCGGCTGGCTCGAGATTGCATTCGACCCTCGTCAATCGGCGCTAGAAAGGTCCGCGAAAGCTTCACAATGCCGGCTGGGTGCTGGACATGTCTGGGTCCGCATCTACTGGCTTGAGGCACGAATTGAAAAGACGTCTTTAGCTGCACCTGTCGCTCTTGCCCTCCTCGGCGCAAGCATGCATCGCTCCCTTCTTTTCACAAGCCCTTTCCCTTGTATCTGCACCTGATTCCTCACCTTCCTTTTCGACCCTTCGTTTCCCGTCTGTTCTCAAAATCCCTGTTTCCCTGTTCTGCACAGCACACGCCCTGTGCAAGCGCCCCACCAGTGTGACATAATGCCTGGATCATGTTAGTATTGCTTGTCGTCTCGACTCCGAGTCTGTCTGCGGTCTGTCTAACAATGTCCCCAGTATCTCCCTCCGACACGTATGGACAGTTCAAACGCGCTTTTCGAAATCTGTTCCGGCGCCGGAAGTTCAACACCAACGTTCCTGCAGTCGTGAAGCCACAAGCGCCAACGCGCCCACCACGTCCACGATCAGCCTCGGCCGTCGCTGCTCCCGAAGTCTTTAACAGTCCAGATATTCCATCATGGCCCATATTCGGTCAGCTACCTCAAGGTGGTGGTCTATACTGTGCTCCCGTTGAGCTTCCTGGCTCGCTTGCACCCATGCTTCAACATCGCTCCAAGTCCGATGCCGGTCAGCCCACATATCATTCCGACCTCTTCAGCGAGCTGGACGCTACTTCGATCCGACGGTTGAGTGTGATTGGGAGCGAAGATGGCGACGACGAACACCTGGAAGAAGCATACCTAGAGCTGCAGGCTGAGCTGAACGCCCGGAGAGCCTTGGAAGCTGATGAACAAATTACGCCAGAACAACCTACCCAAGCAACAGAACAGCAATCGACAGACTCGGAAGAACCAGACTCGGAACACGCACACGACGAGGCCCTGTTTGAAGATGCAGAGGAGCATCTTGCTCCCGAAGAAGACGAGATCGAAGACCATGTCGACGCTGCCAACATCGCTCTTCCGGAAAGTTCCGACTCGGGTACGTCAGGTCCTTTGCTGCCATTACTACACACGAGGCTGATTGATGTAGACCTAGAAGACGACAATGTTTCGATTGCACCCGAAGCCGAGGAGTTTGCCAGAAACGACTCGGCGAACGGGGGCAAGGTCTTCCACGACGATTCCAGCTCTCTCTACAGCACAGACGAATCAGAAAACGATGCCGATTCTGCCACAGACGTAGCCACCGTCTCGACACCTCGCACCGCTTCTTTGCTTAGAGCAGACATGATGGAGTACTTTGATGAGAAGATACCAGTAGTCTCCGAGACTCCTCAGGTCCTACCTCTTATTCCTGCTCCCGGTATGGCCGCGACTTCCGGCCCTCTCGAGGAGTTCTCCTGGTGAACACTTTCACCTATACTTTATATTTCTTTTGTTTCTTTATCTATCGTATGCTTCCAAAAGAGGCGGGTCACGGTCAGAAGGAAGGGGTGGCGTTTTGTTGATTTTCTCTATGATACCATTTGATGAACATTTTCACTTGTACAGGCTATTTGGATTTGGGGGTTATGGGGCTTACTTTCTCGGTTATCATCTTTCTCGGACACTCTGCAATTATTGTATATATATAAGCAGCAAAATTAAGAGTTCGTTATAGTTTACAGCAACAAGCATCTTTCGACCAGTACTTTTGCGCGACTCATTGCATGACGATCTCTTTGTTTCCTTCTTTTGGATGTAGCAAGATGTGCTGCACGAGTCGACTGGATGAGCGGTGTGGTGTCACTAAAGTCAGTAGACTTGAGATGGTCGCTGATCTCCAAGCCGGCATGGACCAACGCCTGAAAGCGGGCGAGAGGAGATCGCTCTCACCAAACTTGTGTCACCAACCCACACATGACTCTTGCCTTGTTACGCACGAGAAGCGACTGTCCACGTTGAGCAAAGAGTCTAACTTAACAGTCAAACAAACACTCATGGCATCAACCACAACAACACTACTTCCAATCAACGAAGGACCTCGAGTCGTCGTCTACCACCAGACAATACACCGAGATGGGAAATACGTGTCTCTACTGCCGCTCATTACCAACCAGACGGGCGTGACGCATGTAATAGTGGCGGCTATACATTTGAACGAAGGCCCGGACAACATCACTCTCAATGACGATCCTCCGCACGCTTCCAAATACGAAACGCTGTGGGGAGAAGTGGCATGGCTGCAGGCGTCTGGCGTCAAGGTGTTGGGTATGCTGGGTGGTGCTGCAAAGGGCAGTTTCGAAAGACTGGATGGGCCTGATGATCAAAAGGTGAGTTTTGAAACTGAGAGTGTTTGCATTTCATGCATGTGCGTCACAAGTTGTACAAGAAAAACGCTGACGATGCAATGTTTCGGAATTGCTGTAGTTTGAGGATTACTACAAACCACTACACGCATTGATATCCAAGCGCAATCTTCAAGGCTTGGACCTGGATATCGAAGAACACATGACGATATCGGGAGTAATCCGTTTGATCGACCGCTTGCGCGCAGACTTTGGACCTACATTCCTCATCACACTGGCTCCAGTGGCTACGGCATTGCTTCCTAATCAACCCCATCTCTCAGGCTTCGATTACAGACTCTTGGAGCAGATGCGAGGTAATCAGATCGCATGGTACAACACGCAGTTCTACTGTGGTTGGGGCGACGCAACAACGACATTCTGGTACGATGCCATCATGAGCATGGGATGGCCTGCAAACAAGGTCGTCGTCGGTCTAGTCACGAACCCAGGAAATGGAGCAGGGTATGTGGAGCAAACCATCTCGCACGACGTGATGAGAATGCTACGGGCAAAGTATCCGACATTCGGCGGAGTGATGGGATGGGAATACTTCAACTCGATGCCTGGAGAGCATGGTGAACCATGGCATTGGGCTGCGGGCATGGCGAGAGCAATCAGGCATGCGTTGCCGCCGTCAGATCAATTCCAAGGCGGAAGAGGTGTGGAGAGACCTGGTGCAGGAGGCTTACCACCAACGATACCGGCTCACTCTTTCCCTGCGCAGGACATTGAGACATTGCAGAACTTGGGATTCTCAAGTCAGCAAGCGATTGCAGCACTGAACGCAACCAGCGGCAATGTAGAGTATGCTGCGGGGTTGCTTTTCGAGAATTGAAACACGTTGTTGTACATAAATCACCAGACACGCATAGACGCATAACAGATAGCAAACACATCATGACTAGAAGAAGGTTTCATTGCGAGTAAACAAGCCTATCGAAAAGACGCCCTTCCAAAAACAGCCTTTCCTGAACGTAAGTGGGGACATGAGCCGGCATGGCTCGACGGGTCGGTCGTCGAAAGCGGAAAAGTAAAAACAGCATGGAAGAGAAATGAAGAACAGACACCAAAAGCCAGAAGCCGTGTCGATTGCCTTGTTAACGCCAGTAGTGAAGTGCCTGCCATGCCGATGCAGATAATTGGGTAGTTGTTTTGAGAAGAAAAAAGGAAGGGTTGTTGAGGACATGAAGAGTCGGGGAAGAGAAATACGAAAGGGGGACATCAAGACGTGACTTTGGCGGGTTGACGGATCAGTGGTAGCCGTTTCGCGCGCCGTAGTACTTTGAGTCGTTGAAGTAGGGGTGGAGGCAGGCCTGCTTTGCTGAGATTCTGCCGGCGGGGTCGTAGATGAGCAGCGACTCGAGGAGGTCGATGCCGTCTTCGCCCAGAACTCTTGCACCGTCGTGGTTGATGATGTCGTCGTCAGGGTTGCGATTCCATTTGGGGAAACTAGGCTTGAAGTCGGGGAAGCTGGTGACGCCGGGCCAGTCTTCTTCTCTAGGAGTTCCGAGGATGCGGAAGATCTTGAAGATTTCGTCAATCTCAGAGTCACCGGGGAACAGGGGCTTGCGAGTGGCCATCTCGGCAAAGATGCAGCCGATGGACCACATGTCGCCGCCTGTGCTGTATTGACGACCACCGAGGAGGATTTCGGGAGCGCGGTACCAGAGGGTGACGACCTGGGAAGAGTTAGTTTTGGCATGTTGAGGGTAGAAGTTGTCAAGAGAATTGATTACCTCGTGGGTGTATGTGCGGAGAGGGACGCCAAAGGCTCTGGCCAGGCCAAAATCGGCGAGCTTGAGGTTGCCCTCCTTGTCAATGAGCAAGTTTTGCGGCTTCAAGTCGCGGTGCAGGATGCGGTGGGCGTGGCAATAGCGGATACCGGCGCAGAGCTGGTGCATGAACTTCTTGACCATTGCCTCGCCGAGACCCATGTGGCCAGCGCGGCCGTCCATGCAGCCCTCGGGCAGAGGCTTGCCGCGGCCTCCCTGTGAGACGGGCAGAGCCTCCATGTATTTCTTCAGATCCAGGTCGAGGTATTCGAAGACGAGGTACAGCTTGTGGCCGTCGGCGTGGACAATGTTGAACAGGCGCACAATGTTGGGGTCGCTCATCTCCTTGAGGAGCGAGATCTCGCGGATGGCGGTCGACGGCACACCTTCATCCTCGGCTTCCAGACGGATCTTCTTGAGTGCGACGATGCGGTTGTCGGGGGTGCTGAGGTCGCGGGCTTTGTAAACAACACCGTATGTGCCTGCAAGACAACAGTCAGTTTCTGGCTCTCTCTGCGCGGCACTCGTAGTGAGGGGCGGCGTGTTGGACAAGACTCACCCTCGCCAATCTTTTCCATCTTCTGGTAGTTCTCCATGGCGACTGGTTGTGGAAGTGAGTCGGACTGCTTGTCGAGTTGGTGGCTGTCGAGGTGTGATATTCGTATGCGCTGCGTCTGGGGCTCAAAGCAACCGCCGTTTGTCCCTTGGATTGGCGACGAGAAAGGGGCAGCGTCAAACTTGTGGCAATCGCAAGCGCTTTGCTGCAGGTTAGTCGAGATGGCTAAAAGACCAAAGAGAGCGAGCTGTCAATCACTCAAGTCAAGGTATTGGGCCAGTGCCGAACTTCTCTTATTTTCTGCAGCAAGTCGCGCTCCACCCAAAAGTAAACAGAAGTCGGCAACAAAGCACGCCAAGACCTGTTGCCCA
>Ga0268251_10000668_pt1 | contig 10647 bp, 9 predicted proteins | sample AgamicAsMae_FD_200527 | JGI IMG/M metagenome (GOLD analysis project Ga0268251, IMG submission 200527) | Agave microbial communities from Guanajuato, Mexico - As.Ma.e (v2) (version 2) | ecosystem: Host-associated > Plants > Phyllosphere > Phylloplane/Leaf | place: Guanajuato, Mexico | collected...
AGTCAGAGTTGGCTGGGATAGTGACGTTCTGGTAGAGCTGACCACTTGCGTCGTCGTTGGCAGCCAGTGCATACTTGACAAGTGCTTCGTAGTTCGAATCGCCAGCGAGCGAAGCTACGCCAAACTTTGTGCCAAAAGCGCGGGCTCCGTGCCAGCCGGTGGTGGAGCCTTGGTTGAAGTTTCCATTGATGATAATGTTACTGCCAGCAGAGACATTTTTTGTGTTAGCAGACGGCGAAGATGTCGGACTCGAGTTAATGGTACTCGAGGATGTTTGGATATCGGATGACGAGCGGGTTGAAACACCGGTGGGAGCCTTTTGGTTGACGGTGACGCTGGTAACAGGATCCATGGGGAACATGCTTGCAGAAAAGGTGCCGGAGGCTGAAGATGAGGTCGCTGAGGAAGTGGAAGATCGAAGAGGTGACGAGCTCGAGGTAGGAAGTTTTGAGGATGCGCTTGAGGTAGGAAGTTTGGAGGAGGCGCTTGAGGAGGTCTTGACTGTTGACTTGGAACTACTGCTGCTCTGCTTAGTCGACACAGAGACCGACGTCGACTTCGGGCTGGTGACGCTTGTTGACTTGGTAGTAGCCTTTTGTAATGTCGACGTTTTCGATGATGTCGAAGACTTCAAGGTCGACGACGGCTTGCTTGAGGTACTTGTCTTCTTGGTCGAGGTCGAGCTCTCGATCGAAGACGATGCTTTTGTCGAGATTGAAACCTGTTTCAATGCCGTTTTGATAGAAGATGTCGACTTTTTCGTAGACGATGTAGTCTTTCGTGTCGAGGATGTGACTTTCCTGGTGGACGATGACATCTTCTTGACGCTTGTTGTCTTCTTTGCTGCGGCGACAGAGGAAGACGAAGCAGAAGCCTGGATGCATTTGCAAGCATTGCTGACTTGGGCAACATTCAAACCCTTGACAGTAGACTTTGAATTCTTGCTCGAAAGCCATGACTTGCAGTAGGTGATTGGCTGCTTGTTGCTGTTGTTCACGGTCTTGACATCGTTGGCATTGCAGGCTGGATTCAGTCAGTAAGTACTTCTCCGTCTTCGTGTCATGCAGAAGCAGCATACCGGTAGCAGCTCTGGGTGACAGTTGCTCATCGAGAGGAGCAGCAGACGCGTAGGGAAAGGCGAGAAGAGAGAGGCAAACGAGAGACTGAACAGTTGGAATGTGCATGTTGAAGAGGAGCCGGACCCGAAGTGGGCAAATGTGTTAAAGAAAGTAGAGCCGGACACGAAGAGAGAGAATGTATGTGGAATGGAAAAGCCTGGTCCAAAGAGAGCGAATGTATGGGAGATAATGAGAGAAGATGTTCGGACTAGGCAGTAGATATCCACGTGTCGAGGCGGCGCCATGTCTTATAGCGAACGACCTCTCCACCTACCGTTCAGGGTGACGAACACAAATTCAGCACGTTTTGGCAGCAGGTGAAGCCAAGAGGAAGTTTCTCAGCAGTAAAAAGTCAAGACAAAGCCGGAAGTAGGCAAGCAGAAACGAGACTGGAACCTATAAAGCGTTTTGAACGTTGAGGAGACGGCAATTGAACTCAGACACATGGTCAAATACTCAAGATCACTAATCGGTCGGGATACTTTATTACCATCAGATATCGATAAAGACGGGAAGCCTAGGACGACCAAGTGCCGCAGCGGTTTGACGAAACGATGAATGTTTGATGGTGGATGATTGCAAGAAGGGAAAGTGCTGCGGAGAGGAACAAGGAGAGATGAGCTCTCCCCAGAAAAGCTTGGCGGCGCAGGGAGCAGGTCGTCACTTGTGGCTGGATGGCTCTTTCTGTCTCGTAGCAAGACCATCTTCGGCAACAACGGTTTTTGATTCTCCAGCGCCAGACTGGGCTACGACTCAGACAGACGGCACTCGCCATAGCTCCCTTTCTCGCTGTGCAATCTTCTCGGACCAGCCCTGACCGTTCGCTCGTTGCAAAGCTGCTTCACCAAGTCGGCCATACCCTCTTCTCTCAGTACATCCACACTCGTCATGGCTCTCCTGTCTAGCGCCCTTAACATCTTCGGCGCTGTGCTATTGGCACATGCGTACGTTTCCTATCTCGCCGTCGGCGCCGCCCGCCTTACTCCCGACTGACTCGCTCCCCAGTGTCTACAGTGCCCATGAACACTCAACCCTAGCCACACTCGCCGGCCATCCTGCCGCAGCTCCGGCTCACTCATACATAATCCCAACAATTGATCTGCCGCTCGACATCACACTTGAGACATTGGTCGCCGTTCTGCTGCTCTGCGTCGGCATCGTGATAGGCAGCCCGGAGTTGAAGCCCATCCAATGGCGCGTCTGGGCGGGAAAGCTGGAGAAGGACAAGGCCTCAAAGACTGAGACCATCAATGGAGATCCATTGGGCCCCAGAGGAAACCCCTACGCGGCACTGGAGCAGAGACAGGGCTTCCTCGACATCAGAAGCCAGCGCAGCGAGTTTGCCGAATGGGTCAAGAGTGGCAGCAGTAAGAAGTGATGGATCGAAAATGTCTATATACCCAGCATGAGTCTTCGCTTGCCATGCATGAAGCTTATCTCTATCAGAGGAGGACTTCACGTCCTTCCTAGTACGATTCAATCAAGCCCATCTGAGCGAGCCTGGAGTCGTTTGTCGCGCCTGTTTCTTGTCCGGTGTGTAGAACGTGGTGCTTGTGCCGTCGTAGACTCTGATGCGGCCTGTCTTCTCTGTTTCCAGAGGCTGTATTGTGGTTGTGCTTTGGTTGTTTTGTCGTGCCTTCGATGGCGTCTAACTGTTTCAACCTCCTTTTGATATGGCTACCGCATCTTCGGCGTCGTCGAGGCCTTTGTACTCTCTTAAAGCGTTGTGCACTGGCTGGGGCATCTCCAGCCAGTCGTTCCAGATGGCTACCACCTTGCCTTTGACTAGAGCTAGGGGCACTGGGCCATACATTCTCGAATCGCGAGAAGCTGCCAGGTTGTCTCCGACCGTCCAACAGTGACCGACAGGAACCTGTTACCATCTGTGTCAACAAAGTCCCAGAGCTGACCATAAACATATTCCTACCTGTATCATGGTGCCATCTCCCTTGCCGGGTGTGTCTCGAAGCACAAAGTCGCCTGGCATACCAATCACTCTTTTGATGGTCGTAAGCTCTCCCTGTATGGGATGCTTGTATGACACTATATCACCGACTTGTATGCCACGGCCGCGTCGGTACCATTTGGAGATGACGACGCTGGTGCCGCTGGCATTCAGAGTGGGAAGCATCGAAGGGCCCCATGTTCCAGTCCAGCTATAGCCGTGATCGAAGAAGATATGTACACTGAGGAGAATTGCGAGTCCAAGGCCGAGTCCCTCGCCTGCACCGTTCAAGAAGCGATTGCCTTCGCTTCCTGCTTGTCGAGATTGCTGGACGCTTTTTGGTGTTCCTGAGATTGTATATCCGAAGATTGAGGTCGAGATATTTCGCCGCCGTAGTCCAGTCGTAGGTATCCTTGTACGAAAACCACCGCGTTGCGCGAACAAGAGTCGTCGCAACATGGTAATCTGATCAGCACTGTACAATGAATTCAAATTCGTAGGAAATGCGATCATGCATGATGCATCAAGCCGACAATCGTCACAAGCTTGGACCACCACCCCGACGTTTTTCTGTCCACCAATGTCTTTCTTGAACCAGACTTCTCACAGCAACCTGAACTAACCCAGGAAAAGACATGACACACTCAACTGATCAAGACCAAGCGATTAAACTAGACTCTGCAATTCGGGAGCTCATCACAACCTACGATGAACTAAACTCAAGTCTCGTCGATGAATTATATGAAGAGCCAAGTGCCCTTGAATTCATGCAGTATGTCGCCAGGAATCGACCGTTTGTTGTAAGAAAAGGTGCCCAAGACTGGACGGCCATTGAAAAGTGGGACTCGCATTATCTTCTCAATGTCCTTGGTGGCAGCCTCGTCAATGTAGCAATCACTCCATTCGGGTAGGTGCTATCGATTCGTTCTTTCCTTTCCGTTCTCTTCTCGATCAACACCGCTTTCCTCTGCACTCTCTACATTTTCTCATTCTACTTCTCTTTCCAACCTACACGACCGATTTTCTGGTGTTGACACGCAAGAAGCAACGCAGATGCAGTCTTGCAAGAAGAAGATGGTTCATTATCCTACGTCAAGCCACTTGAACGGCTCGAGCCTTTCGACAAGGTCATCCGCTATATCGCAGAACAAGAAGAAGATCCGTCAAAATCGACGCCCATCAAGTATGCTCAGACGCGTACGTGCCTTATCTCCAGCCTTCGAGACGAATCACGATATTGAAGACTTGCAGAAAACGACAACCTTCGCAACGAGTATTCCTCTCTCTTCGAAGATGTCCCTTCCGATATTCCTTTCGCTCGCATCGCTCTCCGTAAAACACCTGAGGCTGTAAACTTCTGGCTCGGCAACAGTCTCTCTACCACATCTCTACACAAAGACAACTACGAGAACCTTTACGTCCAAGTGCGAGGCCAAAAGCACTTTGTCATCATGCCTCCGACGGCTACGGCTGCTGTCAACGAGCAAAGTATTCCTGGCACAACATATGTCTCAACCAACGAGGATGATGATGCCGATCTGAAAGTGCAGGACTTGAAGCATGTGCTTGATGAGCCTGCACTAATCGTTCCAGTACCGACATGGGATCCGGACTTTCCTGATATCAGGCCGACGCCGTACTCGAAGCTTGTCACGCCATTACGAGTCACGCTCAATGAGGGTGACATGATGTATCTACCTGCCATGTGGTATCACAAGGTCGGGCAGAGTTGTGGTGATGAGGGTTACTGCTGTGCTGTCAATTACTGGTACGATATGGAATTCACTGGATCGTTCTGGGCTTCCAATGCCTTTGCTCGCGATGTCGCCAGAGCGGTCAACAAGTAGAACGTACATCGTCAATATTATGTGCCTCGAGGCTACGCTTGGACGCTTGGAGTTAACGCAGGCTGCGAGACACTAGTTGTCTTGTGCACGACGATGGCCATCATAGAGCTCAGAAGTCGAGTCTGGAGCGAGGAACATCGATCTAACCCGATCTTCTTTGGCATGGGTTCAATTCAGCAGATATCTGTGCCTCTTGACCGTCAGTCTTTAGCTGATAGTGGTGCTTTGGAGATGAGCCGAACCAAAGATCGATTCACTGACTCGTACTGGCCAACACTAAATGAGGAAGGAGCGTTGTTGACAGCGCTAGCTGTATGGATTCCAATTGCCCAAACACTTGCAACAGGGAGGAGCTACTGTTATGCATCACCGCACTAGCAAGTCTTGTAGTCTGAAGTTGAAAAAAATACAATTTCTTCTCGAGGACTAATGAAGACCCTCTGTATTTTGTCCTGGAGAAAAGATAACGCTTCAATAAACACCTAAAGAACGACCGACCCAAGATTAACCACAACAGAAGTGAACATTCGCGATAAATCAATAGGTAAGACCCAAAGCTTTAGTGCTGCGCTACCTTCCAGCCTTCTTTGATCATCGACTTTATAAAGTATGACACGCCAAGCAAAACACCACAACCTGCGAGAGCGAGGCCAGTGAAGAAAGCGCATCGGACACCCCATATCGCATCTTCAAGGGTACCATCATGGGCCATGACTGACACTTCGACCGTGCCAGCGATACCCAAAGCCAGCGAGATTGAGTAGTTCACCATGGTGTTTACCAACGAAGCCGCAAGACCTTGGTGTTCGCGAGGCATGTGGTTGGACAGAATGACAGTGGCGGCAGGGAAGGACATGTCCATACCAAAAGGCATGATGAGGATAGAGACAAACATCTGAGGCCAGTAAGCCTGGTGCACAGGCATGAAAGCCGAGATTGCTTGTCCGGCGAAAAAGGCCAGCATGGCGATCAGCATTGTGAACGACACGGGAGTGTGTGTAAGCATGAAGCCTGTAGCACCAGCGGCGATGAGTCCGCAGACCAATGCGGGCGTGAACTGTGCAGACACGTTGAGTGGTGACAAGTGGCGGAACTCCTCGAGGAAGCGCCATGAGTAGTAGATCCAGATACCGAAGCTGCCCCAACCGATGCCGATCAAAGCCATGGTATAAGTGACTGTTCCGTTGAAGGCGGACACAGGTAGTAGTGGAGACTCAGCACGACGTTCGACCCAGAGGAATGCGACCAGTACCAGCACGCCGATGATGAGCACAAAGTACACGTGAGGCGTGGACCACCCGTACAGGGGTCCGTTGTTGAAGGCGACGTTGACGAGTACCAAGCCGATGACACCCAGCGCACTACCCGTCCAGTCAAATCCGGGTACATTGGTGACGCCAGCGAACTGAGCCTCCTTGGCTAATTGTTTAGGCACGACGAGCAACGAGAACGCTGACAGGGCGAATGCTGCGGCACCATAGCTCCAGAAAGTCCAGGGCCACCACGTGGTCTGCGAGAAGAGAGCTCCGAAGAGCGCGCCGATTACAAATCCCCATGGTGCCATGGCGCCGAACAGCGCAAAGGTGAGATTTTTCTTGATGCCAGGAGGGTATGCGCGGCCAAGCAGTGCAAGAGCGTTGGGAGCCAGTAAAGCGCTGCCGATACCTTGCATGCCTCTGCAGACGTCGAAAAAGATCTGCCTGCCGACGTAAGCACTGAACCCGGCAAACCCGGACCAGATTCCAAGAAACAGGTACCCGAACACAAACACGCGTTTGTGACCGAGGATGTCACCTAGTCGTCCGGCGATCAGGATAAATGTACCAGTAGTGAGGCTGTATGCCGCTGAGAACCACGCTTCTTGACCAGGATTGTCGACACCTAGTCCAGAGGCTATGATCTTGACCGGGGCGATTGCTTGACCCAGACCTGCAAGACACATGAATTGTGCCAAGACGACAACTCCAATGAACATGGCCTTGATTGAAACGTCAGCAGGAATAAAAACATGAAAAGTTGACAAGCTGACCTCGTGAAGCCCGCCAATCTTGAGTTCCGGGTGCTGTTCTTCCGGTCCCGACGGAGGCGGAGCCATGTGCTCTATAGACACGTTTCCCAGAGCCTCATAGGGTTCCAGTTTTCCAGCAGCTTGGAGTAACAGAGAATTCGTTGAGTTGCGACGTCCATTCGTGTAGATGGCGGGGATCTGTGGAACTTTTTCCATGCTCTGTGTAAGCCAGCTCTCAGTAGCCAGTAGTTCGCTGCGAGAATTCACAGAGACATGCTTTGAGTTATGGCGGGATGATGACGCGGAAGGTGCTACAGGTGTATCCAGAGGTGATACCCGGCCATCGTTGGATTCGTGATACGTTGCACTGATGACGGGGTCCTTCACATCTCTGAGGTCCTTCAGAAAGACTGGAAATTCATCACAGGGTGATGGCACCTTGGTGGAGGCCGTCGAAGGCTGCATCGAATTAGCAAACAGCCTCAGTATCAACGCTATGTTGGAGGTGTTACATTGGTGTGGAAGCCTGGCTCAGGGCTGACTTTGCCCATGTTTTCCTGGTTACGTCTTGCTGGGCAGATGTTGAAGTGTTGTTTATAGTGTACAAGAAAGAATTTCGAGTTGTAAGAGCGGGAAGAGATTGAAAGAACAGAGAACACAGATGAGCGAGGCAGAATATAGAGATAGAAAAGTCCAAGGCATGCCCCTCTTTTGTTCCCACACTCCCACTGACTTCCCACTGCAGTAGCACACCTACCGATGCATATCTCACTTACATGAATTCATCATAGGTTCAGGTTGTCTGATCCGCATCAGCAGGCAATCTCGATTTGGAAGCGGGTTGCCGCAGGCTGTGGGCATCTCGACCCTCTTTCATGATTAGACGGGACCATGCAGACGATGCAAGGAGCGTCACGTAACTGGGGACGAGAGGAATTAGGCATCTGGAGGAGGAGAGCCGAAGTCAAGCAGGAGTAGCTGGGATGCCATGTCCCCGATTTTCAACTTGGAAGAACCACAGGTAGTTAGAGCCAAGGGCATGGTGGAAGCCCGAAGGAATTTGATCGCTTCCAAGCTTCTGATGGAGACATGCATATGCCGCATGCCTTGGCACGATCCCGAATTGGAAGTGGAGACGGGTGGATATCACAGAAACATGCTTTCCGCTCTCTTGACCACTCCTCTTGTGCGCTGCAAGCACCAGAGCTTGGGCAGCCACAAGGCGAAGATTCAGGAAGCCAAGCTGAAAACCTGTCAGCTGGGATACCAAGTAGTCAGGTATACAGCCAAGCTGAAACCTATCTGAGAAGCATCTGTGTCGTCACTTGCAAGTGAGATGTTGTTGTTCGATAGGTATGGTCGTTCTTGACACCTGCCGACGCGTTTTCTCACGCAGACCAAGCACAGCCCACAGAGCGGCGCATGTCGCCTGCTGTTGCTACGGTATGCTGTACGACGACCAAGACCGGGGCATCGATACGCCGAACACGTCGGTGTGAGATCTGCCTGGACTGTAGAAGGCGTCGTGTGCCTTTTCTGGTTCGCTTCTCTTCCACATTGGGCTGAGGTCCACCAGATTTAGGCTTCGTGGAAACCGACTACATGCCAAGAGTCCGAAAGCCCAAAGCCCTCCTCTCAAAACATGGTGGAGCTGAGCAGGCAAACCATGTTGACCATCAGCTATCTGCTCTATATTTGCATTGCTTCCTGCGAAAGAGTACTCGAATACAAGTGAATGAATATACAATCCTTCATACGGGCCTTTGCGTCCATATAAAGCAACAAAAGACCATTTGGCTTCTGTTCGCGGCTCATGCTGGGAAGCCGAAGACCCGCGAGTGGATTAGAATGCTCCGAGTCTAGTACACCTGCATGAGACTTTGCCAATAGCTCCGGACGTGTGCTTATATTAGATAGTGCTTGCTTTTTGGTCTTTCTCACGGTACGTGTCAGCCCGTAAGGGACATGCAAAGCCAAAGGGCACTGAGTTGTTTTGCACCCACCGCATCGAGCTTCGCGATCCTAACAGTCAAGACAACACGGCAGTGGACACTGTGAACTGCCGCGTAATTATACCGTACCTCCTCGCCTCTCGCAGCGTTCATATTATCTCTCGCAGCGTGCACATCAGAGTTACTGAGTCTTGTGCAAGGTGAGGTCGAGTGCTGTTGATCGGAAAACTATGGACAGGGTTGTGCCTCTAGCCTCGAGAAGCGAGACCGAAGTTGTCAGCGAGAGATATAAATTGTTGTTACAGACTTAAGTTTTGAACATCATTATACCGATGGCTTCCTCTAACGAATAGGTGTGGCACTTGTCTTAGGTCTCTTAACTCACCCAACATTGAATGCGACAGGACGTGAATTTATCCACCTATCAGCAACGATATTACTTTTAGTCTTGATGCCGATTAAATCCTGAGATTGGAGGACAGGACATTGGCATCCAACCGCATACAAAGGTACAAGATGGGTCAGTTAGCTCGCCAGAGGACAAAAGACTAGAAGCATGATGGTGTTGATGCGGACGACTCATCACGTATTGAGCAGGCGACCCGCCACCACCGGTGAGACCTCTGGCAACACCCTCTTCAGCGAGAACAACACTGACGTCCCAGGGGCGCGTCTAGGCAGTCGCGATCAGAGATCATACATAAAGCTCACGTTACGGTAGTGTGCAAACGGAAGAGAAAGTAGGCGGAAAAATCATTAACTGATAACACTAGAATACACAAAGTAGGAAAAACCCGCGGGCTGATCTTCTGAATCAATGCCGCATGAAACACACTCCCTCCAATTATTAATTGTGTCCATCTCCTTGCTATGTTGCTGGTTGGGGTATAACGTATCTTTTCATGTCCTCATCCCTCTTCGCGACCGTCGTGCGGCAGTGGTATCATGACGGTAACAAGCATCTCGAAACAGAATAACCAAAGAAATCAAGTATCAGAAGCAACTCTTTAGACGCGACCCTGGAAGACGGGGTTGTTCTTGCCGAAGAAGGTGTTGCCAGAGGTCTCACCGGTGGTGCCGGTGGTGGTGGTGCCAGTGGTACCAGTAGTAGCACCAGTGCTGGTGGCATCGTGGAAGGCACGATCAACCTCACCACCGAAGTTGCCAGCGCCAGTGGAGCCCAGAGGGCCCTCACCAGCACCGTAGTGGGATGAACCTTGGTGGTATCCGGTGGTGTTGGTGGTGTTCTGGTCAAGACCAGAGCCAAGAGTGTTGCCACTACGGACTGGAACCTGACCAGTAAGACCAGCAGTGTTAGATTCACCGTGGTAACCAGTGCTCTGAGAGCCATAGCCGGTGCCCTGGGAGCCATAGCCAGAGTTGCTCGAGGTGTTGAGACCACCGCTGGGGCCAGTCTCGGAGGATCCGTTAAATCCTGAACCGTACTGGTTGGTGCCGAGGTTGTCAGGACCACGGACGCCCTCCTGGTTGACACGGTGAGGCTTGCGGGAGATGGCAGCCATCTTGGGGAGGTTGGAAGTCTCTCTAGCAGATCCAATGCTGAAGATGGGGGACTCCCACTTGTCGCCCTTAGCGGCAAGGTCCTTGTACTCGGTAGCCTTGGTGCTGATACCGCCGGGAAGGGAGATGTTCTTGAAGATGCTGTCGTGCTGGGTGACGGCCATGTTGACCTTCTTGTCGGCAGCAACCTCGTCCTTCTTTTGCTTGCCCTTGGTGAACTTCTGCTGGGCAGCGGTGGCGTAGCGCTGGTACATGT
>Ga0268251_10000669_pt1 | contig 10640 bp, 12 predicted proteins | sample AgamicAsMae_FD_200527 | JGI IMG/M metagenome (GOLD analysis project Ga0268251, IMG submission 200527) | Agave microbial communities from Guanajuato, Mexico - As.Ma.e (v2) (version 2) | ecosystem: Host-associated > Plants > Phyllosphere > Phylloplane/Leaf | place: Guanajuato, Mexico | collected...
TTCTTGCCCTTGGCAGGGAGCTGCTTCAAGATGAATGAAGACAGCTTCTGGCGGGGGTCGGCCTCGGTAATGGTACCGCAAGCCTTGCAGTCCATGAGAATGCGCTGGTCCTTGATGCTAATAACAGTCTCGGGATTCTTGCAACTTCTGCAAAGGACGAACTTGTTGATGAAGCCATCGAGGTAGTCCTGGAGCTTGGAAGCCTCGTGGGCTCCGTTAATGATCCAGCGGTCATCCTTGGGGTCGTTGGTGGTCTGGGCACCGAGTTCGAAACCGAAGTACTTGATGACGTCTAGATGTGATTAGCATATGGCAGATATGATTCGAGTTGTTGGAAGTGACTCACAGGTAGGAGGGCGTGCAAGCTGCTGAGCGACGTTGCTCAAGTTGACGACGACAGTCTTGATACCGTTACCCTTGCCTTCAATCTTGGATTGAAGACGCTCCATCTTGTAACGGTAGAAGGGATCGCTGATGTCCTGCAGATGGTGTTAACGCTAGGCGAATGTCGAACCGGAGGGAGTTGTACGTACGCGACGGATGTTGACAGAACCTCCAGCCATGATTGCGGTTGTCGGTGGTTGTTGGTAAAAATTGGTTTAGGAAGAATTTGAGATGTAGGAGATTGCGGGTGGGTTGGCGATATCAGTCGACAACATGCAATTGCTCAGTCGTTGGTGAGTTGGTTGCTACAAGGTCTTCGCAATATACGAAAGGGTTGCAGCTTGGGAGGGTCCGGAACTGCGAGTCGTTGAGAGCGGCGGGACGAATACATAAACTGCCTGCGGTGGTCTGAAAGTCGCGGGTTTTGGTGATTTTGAACTCGGATCCGGAGTGCGGGCGAGCGTGAAGATAGGGAGTGTTGGTCTGTTGTCTCAGAGGCCGAGCAAACACAGTATGTCTCCGTGTTGTGTGTGGAAGGAAGAGGAAGGAAGAAGAAGAGAAAGAGGAAGGAGGAGAGGCAGCGTCGAAAGCCAGTTCCTGCCTTGAGTGTGCGCTTGTGGCTGAAGATTTTGTCCCGCCGCCCCGCAAGAGCGCTCGAGCTTGGCTACAACGCGTGATCGCAACCGTTGTCCTTCCGATCCATGAGTCCATGACCCTTTGACCATGTCTTTGTCCACGAGCGACAGGCATCAAAGCAACAAGTAGACCATGTCATATTCTGCATCTGCATGTGGAATGCGTTTCTGAATTGTCTTGAAGCTGCTATTGATGCTGCACATGCTGCAGCCCTTGTGATTGTCCGGCATGCATCGAAGCTTGATCGTCGTCTCAAAGTCTCACATGTCCATCAAAGCTTCGAGAAAGACACATCTTTGTGCCGTGTAGGCAGCATCTACAATTCTTCTGCTCCGATGCCCATGCTTTCAGTCTTGACTTGACTACGATAGACAGTCCCTTCGCTATTATCACGATGGGTGAGGAACCGTGTATATGGAAACTCTATTACAGTGACAGCGACCATCGGATGGTGTGCAAAGCAGCTATTTAGATTCTGCCGTGACTCCACGCCGGGATCGGTTGATTCCTCTTCCCAACCGCAAACCTGGCCTCTCACTTGACTGAACATCATATTGTAGCCCAAGATGCACGTAGATTACTCTGTATACTTGGTCACTGACAACACTCCTGCCATCCTCGGCGATCAGGACCTTGTCGAAGTCGTTCGTGCTGCCGTAGAAGGAGGTCCGAGAACAACAGTCATAAGATCCAACCACTCAATCTGACATTCCCACAGGCGTCACAATTGTTCAATTGCGTGACAAGACCAGCGACACTGCCGAGCAGATTCGCATAGCAAAGGCTCTCCATGCTATAACTAAGCCCGCCAATGTCCCACTCCTCATCAATGATAGGGTAGATGTAGCTCTGGCTGCTGGTGTTGAGGGAGTCCACATTGGCCAAGATGACATCGGTACGCATTCTTTTCCATAGCACTCATTGTCTTTCAGAAGGTTTGAAGCTTTGGTAAAGCTTCCGATCTGTGTAATGCTCTCCTCATCCGACTCGTAAATCTGACTGTGCATGTCAGACCTCGCATCTGCTCGCAGACTACTCGGAAAGGACGCCATCGTCGGTGTGACTGCAAACTCTCTAGAGGAAGCCGAAATTGCTGCCAAAGGAGGAGCCGACTACCTGGGTGTGGGAACAGTCTTCGCTACTCCTACAAAGGAGAACACAAAGTCTATCATCGGAACCTCTGGGGTGCAGCACATTCTTTCAGCTCTGGCTCAGTCCACGCCTGAGATCAAGACAGTCTGTATCGGTGGCATCAACGCTAAAAACTGTCAGCGCGTACTCTACCAGACCGCAGCCGCCGAGAAAAGTCTCGATGGTGTTGCTGTCGTCAGTGCCATCATGGCTGCCAAAGACCCGAAGAAGGCAGCCTCTGATCTGCGCGAACTTGTTGCGACTCCTCCTCCCTTCGCTACTTCGATATCTGCCCCAGCACTTTCTCACGAGGACATTGTGCGTAGGATTCCAGAGCTTGTCAAGCGTCTGGCCAGCAAGAAGCCGCTATGCCACAACATGACCAACCTGGTCGTGCAGAACTTTGCTGCAAACGTCGCTCTGGCCGTCGGCTCGAGTCCCATCATGTCGAACAACAGCATGGAAGCCAGCGATCTTGCATCGTTTGGTGGTAGTCTTGTTATCAACATGGGCACCACCACCCCAGAGATGCGTACTCACCACTTGAACACCATCGCCGCTTACAATAGTGTTGGTGGGCCTATCTTGCTCGACCCTGTCGGCGCAGGAGCTACTCAACAGCGTCGTGAAGGTGTTGCAGCACTCATGCGTGGTGGTTACTTCGACGTTATCAAGGGCAATGAAGGTGAAATTCGCACTGTATCCGGAGCCACTGGTTTCAAGCAACATGGCGTGGACAGTGGTGCTTCCACTTTGAATCTCGATGACCGCGTCAAACTAGTCAAATCTGTTGCAGCAAGAGAGCGTAACGTGATCCTGATGACTGGTGAGGTAGATGTCATTTCTGACGGCAAACGTACCTTCAAGATTGGTAATGGACACGCATACTTGGGTGAGATTACTGGAAGTGGATGCACACTGGGCACTACAATTGCAAGTTTGTTGGCTGTGGAGAGAGAAGACAAATTGCTCGCCGCTGTCACAGGTATCTTGATGTATGAGATCGCTGCTGAGAGGGCTGCGAAGAAGGATTCTGTCAGAGGTCCCGGCACCTTCGTTCCGGCGTTCATCGATGAGCTGTACGCAATCCGCCAGGAGAGTGCAGCAGGGAATGGAGAGTGGGCCAAGGCAGCAAAGGTTGAAAGTGCTGATAGCTGAATATAATCGCATGTACTGAATATGAAGCTACTCTCATTTCGCCTATTGGCACGAGTCTTGCTAGCGACGTTCATATACCATGCCTCTCAAATTTGCAATTGAGCGATTTGCTTAACCAGTCGCTTGAGTCTTATGCTTCTCCAGCAGCAATCTTAGCATGGCCAACAACCAACTCCAGTTTCTTTGCTTCGGCCAAGACAGTGGCATCAATCTCCTCCTTCAGACTGGGAGAGGAAGCCTTCCATCCCAGCAGCTTCCCGGCTCTTATAGCACGGCATCTAGAATTGCATCCCCACAATGCAGCTCCGAAGGGATGGATCTTCTTTACTTCGTCAGGTGAACACTCTTTGACCTGGTCGTCCTTGATGAAGCCTTGCTTGTGAGCAGATTTGGCTACTTGACGAGCTACATCTCCCCATACGAGGTCCCCTGCTTCGCAGAAGTAGTAGCCTTCATCGTTCCAGGTAGCAGATCCGCCGCCGTTCGAAGCTGCTTCCACAAGCTTGAGATAGAGGTCTGACAAGTCGTGAACGTGAATCTGGGTCCAGAAGGTCTTGCCAGCACCAACTTGTATGCCATGGCCTTGTTGTAAGGTACCTCTTGCAAGCACAGGCACTTGGACGCTGGTCTGGTTGCCTGGACCTCTGCCAGCTCCGTATATACATGGGGGACAAACGATAGCACTCTTGACGGTGTGTCCATCGCGCACCGATTGGACTATCTTATCAACGTTCCTGTGAGGTGCATGGTCCGGAATGCCGGTGATCATCTCCTGAACGTTATCCCAGTCATCGTGGATCTTAGTGGCGTCTTCACCGTACATTTGCTGGTCGAGATCTGTGTACATGAGAATGCCAGTTCCGGATGTATGAATCAAGAATCCTGGTGTCTCGGACTCTCTAGTCGAGAGACCTTTGATGATGGCTTTGACAGACGCTTCATGGTCCGCATCTGCCCAGTCTAACGACCTTTCAGTCTGGTGCGGAAACATGGATTGCAGCGTCAAGACTTACGGCATACGACATCTGCCTTCTTTGATTCTTCCTCTAGAAGATCGGAGGAGTCCAGATCGCCATAGACTAGCTTCACTTTTGGGTACTCGACTGCGACTTGAGCACCTTTGTCACTGTTGCGAACTAGCGCTGTAATCTCGTACTCAGGATGAGCTTTGACAATGGCATAAAGCGCATCACCACCGATGTAGCCAGTGGCTCCAGTTCTGTTGGAAGCTGGTTAGCAGCGCACTATATTAACAGTCTTGTATGAACTCACATGAAGAGCTTCATCTTGGAAAGAGGTGGTGAAGTTATCAGGGATTTGAGATGAGGTTACGTTCAGAAGATGGTATGATGAGGAGAGCGAAGTTGGTCATGAGTTGGTTGCGGATGAGGAGGTATATGTCCAACCGTCACAATTACAAAGCAATCAAGGTTCTGATGCGAGGGAAGGCGCCACCTGACCTCCCATAGTCTATGCTAAACTCAACTCCACCAGATCTACTGCTAAGCTGCAACATAATCGATTCATCTATGTTATACTACAAGAAACGATAGGAAAATAGGGACAATCGATCCTGATGATGTCAAATATAGACGGTGGTGGGGCAGCCCTGGCTTCTCTGTTTCAGGCTCGAGTGGGACCTTGCGCTCGTCACCTTTCAGCTTGCATCCTCATCCGTAGAAGCTCGAGAAGTCGTCTGCAGTAATGCGACATGTTTTGGACAATTTGACACCTAGATCATAATAGTCCCATCAGTCGACATGTGGTCAGGACTCTTCATGCTGCTCGTCTTGAGCACTATCATGACAATCGCGTAAGGCCATCCCTCTGTACACAAACAATCACGAGAACTTACACATGCGACCAGTTCCTTTCTCGCCGGCTCTCTACCTCTATCCTTCTCTCTTTCTCAACGCCAGCTTCGACTGACAACGGCAATTGGTACTGGTGTTCTCGTAGGGACAGCGCTGATTGTCATCATACCAGAAGGCATTGAGACGCTGTACAGTGCCCGTGAGGTTGGCCATACCCATGCAGGAAGATCACTCTCGTTGGATTATAAGAGTCAGGATGGGTTGGGTGACGCGACGTCCCTGGCATTGTCACAACGCGACCTCACAACCTTCGCCCAAGTCTACACCAGAGATACGGACCTGACTGGACCCGACGATGGACGCCCGGAGGACGGCAACGTATCCCCGAAAGAGCCTGATCACAAAACAGAAGAGCATGGGTCCGAAGACCACGACGATTGGGAGCCTCATGCCTGGATTGGCGTCTCTCTAGTCATGGGCTTCGTCTTGATGTACCTGATCGATCAACTGCCTCGCCATGCGGCAGCTTCTTCCCAACCACAGAGATTCCATATAGCGCTGGATCGCTTCAATCTCCAGAGATCTACAAACCAATCTTCTGAATCAGAAGACTTGGACGGGCCGCCCCCAGACCCTATGCAACAATCACGCCCTTCCTCAACCACTGTAGGACTGGTGATCCATGCTGCTGCAGATGGAATTGCGCTTGGAGCATCTTCAACTGCTTCGTCTCGAAGATTGGGATTCATTGTATTCGTGGCCTTGATGATACACAAGGCACCTGCAGCGTTTGGTCTGACCTCGGCATTGCTCAAACAAGGACTCTCCAAGAGAAGGGCACGTAATCACCTTATTGTGTTCAGCTTAGCCGCACCAATCGGCGCATTGCTAACCTGGGCACTTGTCAACATCTTCGAAGGAGGAATTGGCCAGAACGAACACGGCACTCGTTTCTTCACCGGGTTGCTGTTGCTGTTCTCAGGAGGCACTTTCTTGTAAGTCGAGCAGAGCTAGCATACACTCTGTTCCTTTCTCTCTAACACATCAGACAGATACGTAGCCATGCACGCCATGCAAGACACGAAACATGGCCATGACATGGGGAGTGCCACTCCTAATAGCTATGGCGAAACGAACGTGTATGACGGATATCAGCCAGCATCGAACAAGCAAGAAGGTCCTCTGCTCAGTGACACGCTGGCTGTCGTAGGCGGAATGCTGCTTCCACTTCTGACACAAGTGTTCGGTCACGGTCATTAATGTCGACATATAGATTAATGCTTGTTCAAACTTCACAATTTTCTGATAGATTACTATCTGGATGGATCATGCCTTTCGAGTCTTGTAGCTGATGTTGGCCCATATTGTTGGCGTGTTGGCAAGTTGACGTCGCGACAAGCACTTTGCTCAGATATCGATGAGAGACACAGGCTTCGCGAAACTGTGTGTCTGGACGTGGTTGCGCGAGACAAGTCTCAGCTCGTGAACAATGCGATGGCCGGACAATGGCAACGGTATAGATGGCAGGCAGCGGTATTAGTTCGCTGCATGCAGGCCCGGTGGGCAACCGCATCAGTGCGGAGAGGCTCAACGGCCTGCACAGTCACCGGGCATGGACGAATGCGGAATGCAGCGTGACCAGAGCTGCTTGACCCAAGGACAGATTCGACTGTGGAAGTGACCTGAAGGGAGTCTGGTCAAAGTTGGTGGACTCGTGAGTGCTCTAGAGAAATCATAGATTGAGTTTAGAGGAAGGCGCATTTCACGTCATCAAGAACAGGGTTGGAATCGAGGATGTAGGCCAGAACGGTGGCTTGGCGAGAGTGGTGACCGTTTGCAACTGATTGTTGTCTCTACCACCGACGTGGGCTATCGATATTGATAACGATCTATTAAAGAAAGACGAAAGAACAAAAGTCGAAGCGAAACGAAAAGGCGCGAGTCAGGCTCAATATAGGAGTTGATTTGAAGCAGCAAATTGTCGGGCGAGGTTATTGTTCAGGCGTCTTGTCGTGTGTTTCAGAGCAAGCACGCCTTGACTCTTGATAGTTTCCCGGCCTCGACCTTCTTAGTCCGCATTGCAACGAGGTCATTTTTCCCTACATCTCTCGCCCTCAATCACGCCTTTTCCGCGACATAAACACGAACGGCCGCATCTCTTCTCTCCCCAAACCCCGGTCTTGTTTCCGCGCTCGACAGCATACTGAGCCGTCGGTGATCGCCATCGTCCCCGCCAATCTACCATCCGATCGCAAGCCCGCTCGACCACGAGGGTAGACAGCGCCCGAACAAAGACAGGAGCGACGCACTCCCGGTGCACCCGGCACAACACATAACAACCATGGACGACCCCTCGGACTGGCATCCCTCATATCCACAGGCCCAGCGTCCCTTATCCATGCCTGTCGAATACGACCCCGAAGCCGCGTCGGGCAGTGAAGCGCGCATCTTTGGTCAGCGTCATCACAAGCAGCCCCCGGCTTCAGTCTCGCGACCCTCGGCACGCTCATTATCATCTTCGTCGACGAGCGTGCCCATACCGATCCCGTCAAATCCAAATGTTATTCCCGGCAACCTACTCCCCTCAGCGCCAGCATCTCCTCCGACCCCGGCTCCGTCTCCAACGCCTGGACGCCGTCTTCCGAGTTGGACTTCTACGAGAGCACCGTCTCTCGATTTGCTTATGAGAGAAGATGGGGATCTGGACGATGCTGGAAGCGAAGGTACTCTCACCGCGGATAAAGGCTTGAGGTTCAGGCATATGAAGAACATGTTTTCCGACATGGACAACGACGAACGCAAACGCATCTTGACGGAGCTTTTAAGCGACTGCGATGGCAAACTATTGGGCTTTGTTGCCAATTTTGTTGCACCTCGGTTGAAGAGAGATCCTTTCGGAGTTTTGCCTAATGAGCTTTGCTTGAGGGTATGAAGCCTGCGCCTGTTTTTGTTGCCCGAATGCTAACTTGACCACAGATACTCACATTCATCGATGATGCCAAAACACTTGCCCGCTCATCACAGGTATCAAGACGCTGGCACGAACTGGTCAGCGACGACATGGCGTGGAAGAGCCTCTGTGAGAAACATGCATATCGCCGTATGTCAGATGACACTCCTTCGACCAATACCAGGCAGCAACATTCGTCCCCCTCGCACTCGGGACCTTCTCTCAGCTTTGCCACTCATGCTCTGCGCATACATAACCCCGCACTCGCCAGCTTCAGCACCTCGATCCCCGACATCAGTCGCGTCAAAAGTCTGGATAGAACAACCTCTGCTCCAGTGTTGCCTTCTTCGGCCATTCGTCGAAGACCTCAAGCCATGACTTATCGCTCTCACTTCAAGCAAAAATACCAGGTCGAAACAGCCTGGAGAACTGGTGGTAAGGTCGACCAAAGACAGATTACCCCAGATCAAGGTGTCGTAACCAGTTTGCATCTCACCGACAAGTACATCATTGTCGCTTTGGACAATGCAAAGATACACGTCTTCGACACCGAGGGCAAGCACCTGAGATGTCTGCAGGGTCACGTCATGGGCGTGTGGGCAATGGTACCTTGGGGCGACACTTTGGTGTCAGGTGGCTGCGACAGAGATGTTCGTGTTTGGAACATGGCGACTGGGTGAGTTCTTGATGTCAACCAATGTGATCAAGCACAACGCTAACTGTTTCGAATAGCCAACCTATTCACATGCTGCGCGGTCATACTTCTACGGTTCGTTGTCTGAAGATGTCTAATGCTACCACAGCCATTTCTGGCTCTCGCGACACTACTCTTCGCATCTGGGACATCGAGAAGGGTATTTGCAAGCACGTACTCATGGGTCACCAAGCAAGTGTTCGCTGTCTCGAGATCCATGGAGACCTGGTCGTTTCTGGAAGTTACGATACTACTGCGAGAATCTGGAGCATTAGCGAAGGAAGATGCCTCCGGACGTTACAAGGTCACTTCAGTCAGATCTATGCAGTCGCCTTCGACGGAAAGCGTGTTGCTACAGGCAGTCTGGACACTAGCGTCCGTGTCTGGAATGTTGCGGATGGGTAAGCCTCTCTCTCTCTCTCTCTCTCTCTCTCTCTGACATCTAACTTGAAACGAGTCACTGACATTTTACAGCAAATGCCTGGCAATCCTTCAAGGACATACGTCTCTCGTTGGTCAGTTGCAGCTACGCGGTGACACACTCGTGACTGGCGGCAGCGATGGCAGTGTTAGAGTCTGGTCATTGCAATCCTACACTCCCATTCATCGTCTTGCGGCGCACGATAACAGCGTGACGTCGCTGCAGTTCGACGAGTCGCGTATCGTATCTGGTGGATCCGACGGTCGCGTCAAAGTCTGGGATCTTCAACGCGGATGTCTCGTACGAGAGCTCGGACAACCCGCCGAGGCAGTTTGGCGTGTTGTATTTGAGGAAGAGAAAGCAGTTGTCCTTGCGTCTAGGCAAGGCAAGACAGTCATGGAGGTCTGGAGTTTCGCTCCACCGGAGGACGTAATAAGCAGCACAGTGTCGAGCCCTGGTATCGTCTCGAGGCCTATGCTGCCTGCCAGCGAACCCTCGCCGATGCACATCTCAGATGCGGATGCATCTGAGAACCAGGTCGAGGATACGATCATGACAGACGAGACCCCACGGGCCATGGAGGTATCTTCGCCGGTTCTGTCATCATGAAAAAGCTGCACACTCAAAGACGACATGGCATTGAGGCATTTTACGACTGTTTTCAAGGGAAGCATTGGCGCAAGGATTTCAGGAGACTAAACAACTTCAGGAAAGACAGGGGACCAGGCGCACGGGGATGCACAAAGTCTGGTTTGCTCAGGGCGTTTATGGTGTTGATTTTCGAGGCATGGCGGATCATGGTGAATTGGGAGACGATCATCTCGGTGAACGAGAAAGGGGAAAGGAGTTTTGTTTCTTGGTGTCTCCCTGGTCAGACATTCCTTTTTCTTATTTTAAAGCAGTAGACTCATCAGCGAAGCATTCCTTACCATATAAGCACTATATCAAGTTTTAGACCAACGCCCAGCCAGAAACAGCTGCAATCGCTAGAGATTTACCTCGGCTTGTCTTTATCTCAACACGGCTGGGAAGGATGCAGTCAGTGGTTGGGAAAACGATATGTCGGTGGTCGGCATCAACGGCAGACGACTCCGGCGAGCTCCAGACTGACATCATCGCCGTAGCATCCGAGGGGAAGAGAAAGCGGTTTGGAGAACACCCGTTCCGTCAAGTTACTTTTGTTCCAAGTCTGCTTCTAATATCTAACTTCCTGCTTTGTTGTCCATCTCCTCTCTTGTCTCGTGCTTGGTTCTTGTGTTGTGTCGCCGCCTTGTCTGATTCTCGTCAAGCTTACTCCAGCTCTCTATACCGCTGCCAGCATTACACCATAGCTTTGATAGCTTCAATTCCAACACACGACAACAATGGTTCAAACAAAGCCCGAAGCGCCTGGCGCTGTCACTCCTAAGAGAAACATTGAGCTTTTCTCTGGTACCTACTTTGCTGCTTGCA
>Ga0268251_10000670_pt1 | contig 10639 bp, 13 predicted proteins | sample AgamicAsMae_FD_200527 | JGI IMG/M metagenome (GOLD analysis project Ga0268251, IMG submission 200527) | Agave microbial communities from Guanajuato, Mexico - As.Ma.e (v2) (version 2) | ecosystem: Host-associated > Plants > Phyllosphere > Phylloplane/Leaf | place: Guanajuato, Mexico | collected...
GAAATAAGCACTCTGTTTCTTTTGCTCTGGTGGAATATACCAACTTCCACATCTCTCGTTCGCGACTAATGGCAATTGATATGCAGAAGCTACTTCAGACACAAAGTTTGCATCTTGTTTGATTGAACGGAGTCGATTTGGTATCGATAAAGTGCTTTTCTTGAGTTCGCCGAGAACTTTGTTAAAGGAACTGTTTGTTGTGTTGTTGAAGATTATATCGGAGAGTTGTGGGTAAGATGGGTTGGTTGTTGTTGGGTTCATCTCGCTGTCATGGTTTGCCATGGTTGGACCTGAGGGTATATTCTTGGTATTCAAGAGCTAAGTTTTTAAAGCTCAAACCAGATCTTCTGCCTATCCTCTGGTTCCAGTATTTGGATTGTATCGTCAAATTGATGAAGGTAACAAGTCTTGTTCTTCGAAAGTCGATAAAAATGCTTTCCATTATGCAGCTTTATGCAAGGCACATATCCAACCGAGGTTCTACCGTGCATAAATATCGACTTCAAGTCGTGCCTGCCTCCCATCTTTCTGCCATACTTGACAATCAGAACACTGAGATAGACTGTGTCGAGTCGGTAGTCGTCAGTTAGGATCAACTAAAGACTTTATGATACGGTTTCGGTTGGAAGATGTGTCGCAAGCTCAAAGAAAGCAGGCAAGTTTTGCAGTAATCGCGTCAACACAATACGGAACCCATGCCCGTACGATAAGTCGTTATCAAACTTCCTGGACGAGTCAGACTTCATGTTGAAAAAGAGAGACACTTCTGGTGTTGATTGCGAATTTTCTGCTGTCTCGTGAAAGACGACCAATGTCATTGACCAGTCTATTCGCGTTCTATATGGGTGAAGGACATTGGGCAGAAACAACTTCCCTGACACCAGTAGTAACACAAAAACTGGCTTAGATTGTGTCAAGTAAGTCCACTCAACCGTTATCACACAGTGTATGAGTCTGGGTACACTTTTCATGTACATCAAGATTGACGAGTCTTCGATGCAACGTGATGGAGCTGTAATCGAGAGAGGCTTCCAGACATCTCAAGTACCTTGTCGAAGCCAAAAGGAAAGCTATGGACTTGACACAAGCTTTTGAATCTTCTCGTAGGGAATCAGTGTGTCGCCCACACGCGACGATCAGATTCCATCTTCACTTCACCTCTGCGCCCATCGTGTTGTCTCACAACGCAGCACTTTCCTGTCATGACTTTCGCACCATCAAATCCCTCTTTTCCCATTGCACCTCACGCACATCCACCACATTTCTTCATCACCTTTCCCAAACCTCTAACCAAATCAACAAAACAATCATGGCTCCCTGGGACGCTGCCGAAGACCGCGCTCTTCTCCTTTCTGTCATCGCTGTTGCTCAGGTCCAGCCCATCTGGGAAGACGTCGCTACTCAGCTTGGCAAGACCAAGGAGGCTGTCCGGTACGATTACCCTCACCATGTCTATATTCTATCCACTTACATATGTCATAGCCAGCGCTTCGCCAAGCTCAAGAAGGAGGCCGCCGACCCATCTGCCGCCACCACTAACACTGGCGATGGTGCTGCTCCTGCCGCCGTTGCCACTCCTACCCCTCACAAGCGTAAGACCAAGGCTAAGGCTAAGAAGGTCACTTCGGACGAGGAAGATGAGGTCGAAGACACTCCCTTGACCAAGAAGTCCAAGAAGATCATCAAGGAGGAAAACGAGGATGAGGACGAGGCCTAAATGTGAGCAGACATTTGTTCGTTCTCACCAATCTGTACTGACCATCCTTGCAGCTCCACTCCACCATCGCTCAAGATTGCATAGCCATAAACACGGCTTTTGTGATCACTTCTCTTCCAGAAATTGTCTAAGCTTGTAATTGGACTTCAAGAACACAGGCGATAGTCATCCGGCGAGTAACGCTAAATAAGCATTTTCATTTCTTCGAAACCATAATCAGTCTCGTGCCTATTGTTGTGCTGCTACTGTGCTCATGTCCATACCAATAATACGTAGGAAAACGTCGCGGTCATGTCGTCTCGGGTCGATCAAAGGAAAGACGACATACCGGTACCTCACTCTGCACAATGCTGCACCACTTTTTTGAGCCGTTGTTCATGACTGATACCGGTCACCGTATACACAATTAACTTCCAAGCGTATACGGAAAGCTCAATTTCGGAACCCGGCTGATTAACTGACCAGGCACCCTACAGCGCGAATACAGGGCTCATAACGTACTGCCGCTATTTCTTTCTGATATGTCTTGATCCTGGATGCTATAGAAATGCAGCGTGGTATTCACAATCTGCTGTATGTCCAGTGAGAGTCCCGGAGATTGGTTATATTTGCCGGGCTCTCAATGGATATAGGCACAGACCGTGATAGCCATGTGACTTTCTATGCAATGTTTATGATATGCATGCCAAACTGAAATGGGTGAACGGAAAGACACTGGATCTTAGCCTTGCTCAAAGTTGCGTCAATGACTACAGTAGTTCGTTCACGTTGACTACTATCACCGTCTCTTCCATATAGGTTGTCGTCGGCTCGAGAGCTTCCTTCTGCATTGTACCTCGACGAGAGACCGGGCACATCAGTAAGCAAAACCCGGGCTCATACACGAATGCCAACTCCTTCATGAATCTTCACTTGCAACACTTTTCGACGACTAAGCGATTACCGTATCGACGACTAAGCGATCGTCTCGGCATTGACTATTTATTCTCCTCTTCGCTCCAGTCCCTCTCGCTCTTTTTTCTTACACACATCCACATCTTCCCATCCAACACCACGCGCATTTTTGTTCGTGGTCTCTTGCTTGTCCCATTACATATCCACTCCCACATCTCATCCACTACAATCCACCAACCATGCCTGCCGACTGGAAGTCAATCGAGAACATCGAGCGCCTTTGCGCCGCCATCATCGCCTCCAACGGTGGTAAAGTGAGTCGTTTCTTCTCTGTTTTCTCTCTTCTCCCTTGCGCACTGTCTTCTAATCACCTTCACCTCTAGGTCGATAATCAGGCCGTCGCCCGCTACTTCAACGAGACTTTTGACGCCATCGAGAACCGTACTCGTCTCTACAAGAAGGCTGCTCAGAAGCTCGTCGAGGAAGCCGAAGCCGCTGGTCGTATGGATCAGAACATGAAGAAGAGTGCTGCTGGCGGCAGCAAGAAGTCCACTGCCACTCCCAAGAAAGGCATCGCTGCTACTCCTGACTGTAAGTTCCTCCACCTCTCTTCTGCTTTTTCTTTTCTTTGCAGACACTGATACGCATGCAGCTGTCAAGTCCGGTCGCGTCACCAAGCGTGCTCCCAAGACTCCTTACAAGCTCAAGCGTGCTGAGACTGATGATGAGGATGAGGACGAGGAGATGACGGGTACCGCTCCTGCTGTCAAGGAGGAGGAAGCTTGAATGGCACACAACTACTCGGTTCCTCTTGCGTTCCTGCACGAGAAAGTCTACGATGAGACGGTTTCAGGACAGGAAGAAGGTCTATATGATTAGGCCGGGTCCAGCGATGCGAAGCAAATAGGCATCAGTAACGACAATCAAAGAATTAGACTGCAAACATTTGTTAGTTTCGTGATGATTGTGTAATCTCAATCTTGAGAGAATGCAGCAAGACAAGAGCGCGCTTGTCAAAACGCTGTGTTTTTGACCATGTTTGCGTATGTGAGTGGCGAATGGCTCCTCAGGCGCGTAACGAGATAGTTAGACACACCTCTTTCAACTTGTTCAGACGCGCAGTATCTTGGCCATCGTGGGTTGAGTCCGTATCCTGTCAACCCTATATCTAATGTCCATCAGGTGCTCTCGTGTAGTGACCCGAGTACATTTGTCCGACGATGTGGCTTTCTCACATGTTGCACATTGTCAGAGATGTGACTATAGGTGTTCATAGTTGTTTGCAGATCCAGACATGTATCCAAAGAAAGCCTCCTGCCATGACGGGTCTCAATGGACAATGCTCCGTAGTTCATAATCTTGGTGCATTTCTATAGGTACATGTTGCTCTAGCTTGTTTTGGAGATCACACGCTTGGGTTGTCATGCTGGTCAGTAGCCTTGATGCTTGTTCCGTTTCGTGCATATCATCGTGACTTCTGTGTAGAACCGGTGACATTTCCAATAGTCGTCATAATAGATACACTCGATCTACAGAAACGCCAGCTCTATCACGCTATGCATTCTACAGAGAAACTCACAACTCGAAGGACGCATCCTATGCGCCTCCATGTGGACGAGGTGACCTTGTGCCGCCAGGATCCAACAACAAGTGTGGCTTGATGAACCCTTCGTCAATCCTCGAGAACAGGGTACCTGCGTCCTCGGTGGTAGCATTCATCAACTGATTGAACGCTCCACGAGCAGTAAGGTGGCTTGATTCTGCCTGGCCTTCCTCGACAGCTCTGTCATCAGCGTACGGAGTATCTTCTCCTGTCGCCGTAGGGAATGTGTCTCTGAGCGGTGATCGCCTCGCTGACGGTGGCAAGTCGAGCCCTGATTCATCACCGTCAGAGATGTCTCCGTTCTGGTCTGGATAAAGCAGACCTTGTTCGGCCGCGGCCTGCTCTCGTGCGCTTCTGCTGCTTGTTCTTCTGCCGAGTCCATCGCCAGGACGGATAGGAGGGCTGTTGGCATTGCTAGTGCTGTACAGAGCCGCTCTATTCGATCTGCTCTCTGCGCGTGGTCGCCCGTTGGCAACACTGGCAAGAGAGATACCTCCACCCAGACTTGCTCGTGGCATGTGTCCGAAGCCAGCTCCACCTTTTTTCGTAAAAGTTCCGCCGGATCCTGGCACCACTTCAATATCGAACTCGTCGTCACTGTCGATTTCTTCCACAACTCCAGTGCGAATCTCCAGGATTTCCAGCATACGAGCAGTAGTGCCACCGAAGATAATGACGGTCAACACTACAACGACTAGCACCGTGGCGCGTAATGCATATCCGTTGGGACCTTGTAGACCCGCAGCCAAAGCGACACCGACAGCACCACGAAGACCGGCCCAGTAGAGCATCATTTGATGGTTTTTGGGCAGGACGTCTGCTTCTTCACGACCAAGCTTACGAGCTCTGTACCGGATGACATAGTTGATTGCCTTGGACAGCGGAAAGACAGCGCAGTACCGAGCAACGCAGATACCGACAACAGTGACCAGGATAAATAGGGGCTTGTACTCCAGTCCAGCTTCGGTGAAGAGCGAAAGACCCAGGTAGATGAAGATGAAGTTCTCGGACAACTGCGCCATGACCTGGAAGATGAATTTTGTTGTTAGCTGAGTACGGCGGGACATGTTGTGGTAAGCATAGTGCTTCATGCAGATTCCGCAGAACAGCAGAGACACGATTCCTGTTGCAAGAGATTAGCTTTGCTCTGCCAACAGAAGCTGACAAGACTCACCGGACATGTGGATGGCGTTTGAGAAGAAGTAGCATGCATAGGCAATGAGAACGACGAGACAGCTCTCGATCTTGGGGAAGCGCCTGACCAGGGTGTACTTGAGCAAAAGACTCGTGCCGATACCAACAACCAAGCCAATCATCAAACTGCCAAAGAAGACCAGCAAGAAGACACCGATACTCTCGAAGAGACTCAGTATAGTCAGATGGCCCTTAGCGGCGCCCTCTCTGTACTTTTGAGCAGTCTCGAACAGGACAATGGCAATGGCGTCGTTGAGGATCGACTCTCCGAAGATGACGGTATATAGTTGTGGATCGACTTTATAAGTGTTGAAGATGGCAAGGATGGTGACGGGGTCGGTGGCAGAGAGGGTTGCGCCGACAGAGATGGCCTCGACAAAGGTGATGTCTAGACCTTCGAGAGGGATGCGCGTCCATACGTATAGGATGAGGCCCAGGACCATGGCAGAGATGAAGGTGCCGGCGAAGGCGAATGTCAGAATGGTCCCGATGTTGCGGAAGAAGTTTCCCTGGTGTAGTTCGTAGCCTGAGGCTAGAATGATGGGTGGTAGGAGGAGGTTGAAGAAGAATTGGTAGTCGAAGCTGACGGCACCGAGGACGGATTGGGCGGCGGTAAGGCGGAGGATCAGGCCAATGACCATTCCTAGGATCTAGTCAGTGGACAGTACGCAGACACAGGGTGCGGAAGAAGGAGTGTACCGGCAAAGATGGACAGCACAGTCTCATGGACGGCCTGAATCTTCCTCGTCTGGAGCATGTAACTGGTGAAGAGGGCGACGATGAGGAGCATGATAAGAATGAAGAGCGACCATGATGCAAAGATTTCTTTCTGGCCAGCCTCGGGCTCTGTCGCGTCGTGTCAGTTGTCTCGTTAGGTGGTGCGCATGGTGGAGGGATGAGTACCGTCTGGGTCGGCATCTGCAGCCTCGCGTTCTGGAAGATGGGGGTCAGTTCTTCTGTCATCAAGTCATGTAGGGAAGATAGCAGTGCATACTGAGGAGCTCAAAGACGGTATCGCGCAGTATTGAAGCCATGGTATGGATTGCGGTGGTGGGGCAGGTCAACTGCCTTTGGAGGTTGTTATCGCATACGCAAGTACAAAGATTCCTGTGACTAGGCACGATATATTTGCACTAGAACGCCGAAGGCTATGTGAAAGCAACAGCGCAGGATGGATTGTGCTATCTCTTTGGACAGGAGTTGATGCGACACTCCCTTTCTGCCTGGAGCTTGCACTCTGGACAAGTTGAAGCACGGCCAAACGGCCGTCGGCTTGCGGCGTGCGACTTGCGGCTTGCGTGCGGGAGAGGCGCGTCAGGTCCCCACAGAAAAGGAGGTTCCGACTTGCTTCGGCCCGCCGCTGATCGTGTGTCCATCACTCGAACAGTCACCCTGTCCTCGATGGCCATGAATCTTGAATCTCAAAATACGTCACGCTTAGCACAGACAGACGTGGTCACGGTGGGACAAGCACATGCCTGTTGAGCCGCCAGACTTGTGTACATACATAAACGAGGGAACTGCTCTCAGCTCAAAGAAAGAGCAACGGCCAGTCTGACGAAGCCTTTGTCGACACCGCCCAAGCACGCTAGTCAACTCTATCCCGCTATCATTCGATCCTCCCTACCGACCTGCTCACACACCTGCGCTCGTGATCATCTCCCTGTCACAGACTCATGCTGCTTGCTGTCGACTCTCTTGCCTACTAGTCCACCCTCTCCTGCGACACCTTTGTCCACCGCGAACACCTCAAGCAACCCGACACGAGTCTTTGTCCCTCCAAATCGCATGTGAATAAGGACCCCGCAATTTGATAATAGACACGACCAGCCACTTCACCGCATCTGTCGACCCATGTCAAACAACAGGCCTCTCGCCTCGCCTCGTCCGCGAGGCATTCTCAAAAATGCTTCATACCATCGTGATTCCTACGATGAGAGGCCGAGCGCCTCTTTGGACACTCAGAAAGAGCACGAAGACCAGGACGAAACCTCCCCTTTGATAGCACCAAGACGCGAAAGCGTCGAGTCTGCTCTCACCATTTCCTCCATGCCCTCTCCGCAGGACTCGGACCCTTGGAACAACCTCGCCTCCGAAGAGACAAAGAGCCAGTGGTACCTGATCCTCTTGACTCTCTCAATCGGTGGCCTCCAGATTGCCTGGTCTGTTGAACTGTCCAACGGCTCGGTAAGCTCAACTGTACTTTCGTCACTACCAACCACGCTGACCAATCGATAGCCATATCTACTCAGCTTGGGTATCAGCAAGTCGCTCCTCGCCTTTGTCTGGATCGCCGGTCCACTGTCTGGTACACTGGTCCAGCCTTATGTCGGCATCAAGAGCGATAGATGCCGCTCGCCCTGGGGAAAGAGAAGGCCCTTCATCATTGGAGGTGCCATCGCAACAATCATATCTCTTGTTTTGCTGGCGTGGACCAAGGAGATCGTGAGGAACTTCTTTGCCATCTTCAAAGTCGGTGCCGAGTCGCAGACTGTCCACGTCGTCTCGATCGTGTGGGCTGTCAGCTTCATCTACATTCTTGATTTCGCCATCAACACCAGTATGTGTACATGATTACTTTGCGTGAAAAGCTTAGCTAACCACGCTCTACTCCAGTCCAAGCTGCCATTCGTGCCTTCATAGTAGACAACGCGCCCACTCACCAGCAAAACGATGCCAACGCATGGGCTTCACGTATGTCTGGATTTGGCAACATCTTAGGCTATCTCTCTGGCTATGTCAACTTACCCAAGTACCTCGGCTTCTTTGGAAACACGCAGTTCAAGGTCCTCTGTGTCATCGCAGTTCTAGCCATGTCTATTACCGTCACCATCTCTTGTCTCAGTATCAAGGAGCGAGACCCAAGGCTTGAAGGAATCCCTCCTCCGCAAAAGGGAGGTGTCTTGTCCTTCTTTGTCGAGCTCTACCGCTCTATGAAGCGTCTGCCTCCTCAAGTCCAAAAAGTCTGTGCTGTTCAATTCTTCGCCTGGATCGGCTGGTTTCCCTTCCTGTTCTACATTACTACTTATATTGGCGAGATCTACGTCGAGCCATACTTTACCGAGAACCCTCACATGTCGCCCAAGGAAATCGACGCCACCTGGGAGCGTGCAACCCGTATCGGCACCTTTGCCCTCTTGATCTTCGCCTTCACGAACTTGGCTGCAGCAGTCGTCTTGCCTTTGTTGATCGCTCCTGGTTTCGAGCCTCCGTCGCCTCAACCTCATACCCCGCTCACACCTCGTGCCTTTACACCTACTACACCTCGCTCCATGACCGGCAGCGACTACTTCGCCTATACTCCTACGCACTCTACCAGTAAGCTCAACTTGTCCGAACCTAATCGCTGGGAACGCATCAAGAGTCGCATGCCATCTGTGCAGATGAGCGCCTTCACCCTCCGTCGTGCCTGGATCTTGTCGCACTTGCTATTCGCCGGCGCTACCTTCTTGACCTTCTTCGTCCATGACACAATCACTGCGACCGTTCTTGTTGCTTTCATCGGCATTCCGTGGGCGCTGAGCAATTGGGCTCCTTTCGCGCTCATTGCTGCCGAGATATCGAAGAGGGAAGCCATCCGTCGTAATGAGATTCCAGCTCCGGCCACTGCTGAGGGTCGGGCTCTGGCCAATGGTGATGACCCGTCCGAAGGTGCTGACCAAGCTGGAGTCATTCTTGGTATTCACAATGTCGCTATCGCCGCACCTCAAGTCATTGCGACACTTGTATCGAGTCTGATCTTCAAGCTTCTGCAAAAGCCTCGTGGCACACCTGGCGATGACAGTGTCGCTTGGGTCTTGAGATTCGGCGGTCTTGCTGCGCTTGTCGCTGCTTACTTGACCACACGTATCGCAGAAGAGGGTGAGGAGGATGAGCGATTGTAGATCGTGCACTAAGCGATACAAGCTGAGCTCTTTGGCTAGGTTCATGCATCACTGCTTTTTGGGAGTTGAATGGTTTGTTTTTTGAAGATACCTTTTCCGCGGCTTTTATTTCATTTTATACCACTCGTATCCCTCTAGTCCGTGGATCGACTACATAGCATAACACGAAGGAACGAAGCATGAACATTCAAGATTATCAATCTCGTATCTCAAGAACCGAACGTGTCTTGTAACTTATGCTGATGATATACTTTGCGAGACAATAGCCGAAGTTCTGGACACAGGAAAATTGCTCGACCTACTTTGTCTTGGACTCCCAAGACCGCTTTCGGCTGTCATTCCAAACGCTCTACCAAATATGTCCTCGGTGAAACTCTTCTGCATATCGATCTGGACGAATTGGTGTCTTCTTTCCTCAAGTGGATGAATGCCTGTCCAATGACCAGATGTCCAGGATTGGTCTAAACGTATTATTGGCTTACTTCTTCCTTCCGACTTGTCTTTAGTCGGACTCTGCTTCACTCCTGTTCGATCGGACTCGACTCTTCTCCTGCACTCTTCTCACTCTGGCTCTGCTCCCGCACTTTTCCCGTCTTCACTCTTCTCCATCTGGGTCGGTCTCTCTTCTGTCACCGCTCTTCCTGGTCTGCTCACTTACTCTTCTCTCTTTCCTCCCACGCACCACATATAAATTCTACTCGACCACTCTTCCAACTCTACTCCTTACATCCCACTCCACCTTCATCCACTCTCATCAACGCGTCTTGTGTTCAAGACACATCCATAACAACACATCAAGTCACGCGTGTCTCTTTATCGACGCGCACTCGACCTGACCCTTCTACCATCACAACAAGTACACAACACAAAACATCGGCACAATGGTTGTCAAGTGGAGCGCAGATAAAGACCAGTTCATCTTGAACCACCTCCTTACCGACACTAGCATCAAGATCAACAACGATGTTCTCGATGCCATGATCCAGACCTGGCGTATGTATTCACCACTCTCACATATCTCTCTCCTTTTCCTTCATCACAACCTCTCCTTCCCTTCCAGACTTGTCTACACTACACTTTACTTCCTCTTCGCTCTTCATCCTTGCACCTTCCACCCATCTTCTCCAACCTGTGTCTACATTTCCTCTATCCAAAATCAACATTCCCTTCCCCATGACTCTCTTCTTCATTTCTAATCTAACCGTCCAATCCCAGCTGCCTCCTTCGGCGCCGCACCCACCAGAAAGGCCTTGACCGAACACTTTGGCAAGATCCGCAAGACCAGCAAGACCCTCCTCGCAGGCGATGGCACTGTCCCCTCGACCCCAGCCACCACCACCTGTCTCT
>Ga0268251_10000671_pt1 | contig 10637 bp, 13 predicted proteins | sample AgamicAsMae_FD_200527 | JGI IMG/M metagenome (GOLD analysis project Ga0268251, IMG submission 200527) | Agave microbial communities from Guanajuato, Mexico - As.Ma.e (v2) (version 2) | ecosystem: Host-associated > Plants > Phyllosphere > Phylloplane/Leaf | place: Guanajuato, Mexico | collected...
GCTATGCCTTCTACATCCAAAGCAGTAGCAGTGGCAGCTCGAACGGACTCTACGCCGCAGTCAGCGCTGGCGCTGGCGGATCAGCCACATTCACAGCAAACAAGAATGCAGCGACCAAGTTCACGATCGACTCTTCTGGAGACCTTGTCGAACAAAGCCCTTCTCAAGGCTATGTTGCCACATTGAACCCAGAGCTCAATGCCCAGCAGGTGGGCTTTTATGCATACGATGGAAACAGCAGCAAGGGACGTCTTACGTGCTGGAGAGAGGGCGGAGAGGTCAGGTGTAACATGAGTGGAGTGCCCTACCAGGCTGCTACATGTGGGAATGACGGAAGACTCTACTTTACGAAGGCGGCGGCGGCTGGATGTACTGTGATCAAACTTGTACCAGTGGCTTCTTGAACAAGACGATGACGATTTACGAAGAATATACGAACAATAATCAGCATATTAGAGATTCCTATAAAGACGTGGCTAAGTGTGGCGGTGCAGCTCATCAAGGTGTAACATTCCCCGCAAAAGCGAAACACGGCAGAAGGAGCGTCTTGAAAGAACGCGTCAACGCTCAAACAACATCTTCATCCTTCCTTTCTTTGCTTTCTCTCGTCCACATGTCATTATCACAGCAATTTGATAATGTTCTCGCCAATCGCTATTGCCACTGTCCAGGCGACCATCATTGCTGCCGTATCTAATGTCATCGCACAGGTCCTTGAACAGCGCAGCAACGAGGTACAACCCTGATGAACATACTCATTGGGAAACACGTCACTAACATTGTGACCTGGGAAAGATCCCCTCGAGCTTCTCAACTCCAGACTTTCTGCGCTTCGTCATCTTCACATTAGTCACAGCACCGCCAAACTACCTCTGGCAACATGCTCTCGAGCGTCTCTTTCCCGCCCGCAAACCATCATCCCCTGCAAAACCAACACTGCCTCGTTACGAAGACCGTGAGTATGATGGACTGATAGACAATCGAGGTTCGCAGCAAGAGGAAGAATTGGTGACCAAGTTGGACTGGAAGAACACTATCACAAAGTGGTTGCTAGACTGCATGACACTGGGTGCATTGCTGAATGTCACTGCTTTCATCATCCTCATGGGCGTCATGAAAGGAAGATTGTCGAGTCAGATTGGCAATGCATTACGCACGGTATGTACTTCCGTCTCTTTGGTCTGCTGTGCATCAACTGCGCGGCGGCTCTTTCTTCTCTGCCGAAATTGACTACAACCACTACTTTCACAGGACACTTTCCCCATCATCTATGCTAGCTACAAGATCTGGCCCTTGGCATCGGTTGTCAATTTCACTCTCATTCCGGTCGAGAGAAGGATTGTCTTTCTGAGTTTGGTCGGACTTATTTGGGGCATCTATCTCAGCTTGACAGCTGCAAAACAGTGATGAGATTCCAGTGAATCGTTATCTCATGCAACGGACTTTTGTCAAGTCCAACAACGGAGGTACTCGCTTCATATGCAGAACAACGCTTGGCTCATGCTTTGGAATCAACATCCATGGTCTCAATCTGAGCACATCATCTCGGCGTAGCAACTTGCAAGCATGAACGTAGTAGGTTGACAACTGTGTATCTTGGGGCTACAGGGCATATCTGTAGTCAGGATGATAGTCACCATCCTTGCCAGCGCTGATCAGACGTTCCCGCTCCTCTTCAGTCATAGCGTCTCTCTTCTTATTCTGCCGTCTCATGTACGCCCACAATGCAACATGACCAAGAAGGGCCAGCAACACAGCGCCAAGAGAGACGCTCAATCCAGTCACGTACTTGCCATTGACCTTCTTCGCAAAGATTTGCCCAACGACAACACCTGCGCTGTTACCGAAAGCCTGGTTGGTTCCAACGGCGGTCGCACGCTTGTGGTAACCGGCGTGACTGTTCAGTAGCCATGCTGCGTTGAGACCGACAATGATGTAGATGCCAGGCGCAATGAGGAATATCGAGAAGTACAGAGCTCCTCGTTGAGCTTGTGGCACACCGAGCTGCACTGCATACCCAATCGCTGTCAACAAGGCGCCAGGGATCATGAAGTAAGCACGTCTCTGGAATCTGTCTGACATCCATGATATAACCATGTACGCGATAGAAGCCCAGATGTAGACCGGGACGGTGAGAAGTTGTGTTTCGACAGTACCATAGCCAAAACCACGGATGATGGTCGGCATGAAGGTGCTCAGTCCAAAGGAGCAGATATCGGCCATGAACTGACACCAGCAAGAGATGTAGAGCTTGGGGTCACGGAAAGCTTTCCTGACTTCTTTCCAATCGAACTCTGGTGCTCCGTTGTATCTGGCGTTCAGAGTCATACGCGCGCGCATGAGCTCTTTGTCCTCCGCAGTTAGGAATCTGGCCGTTTCAAAGTCGTTCGGCAAAAGGAAGTAGACGATGATCGCGACAAGCACACTGAGACAACCTTCCACGATGAACAACCAACGCCACCCTTCAAGACCTTGAACGCCATCCATCTTGAGCAGAGCAAAGGCGAAGAGTCCACCAAAAGCTCCACTTAAAGCCGCGCTGACAAAAAGATATGAGATCCTCAGCGCCTGCTCTTGGGGCATGTAGAAGGTACTCAAGTACAGAGCCAGACAAGGGAACATGGCAGACTCGAACAAGCCGAGCAAAAGTCTTGAAGCGTAGAGTTGTTGAGCATTGTGCATGAAGCCAGTACCGATGAGAACCACCGACCAACAGAAGACAAGTGCGGGTATCATCCTATTGGGTCGCAGCTTCTTCATGAGAATCGTAGAAGGTATCTCGCCCGCGACGTAGAACACATAGAACAAGGTGACAGCATCTAGATACGTCAGCACAGGCTTCAACATGCTACATCTGTACGGAGTTTGAACTCACTGCCATATTGATTCCCGACCAGACCGAGATCATGACCCATGCCGGCAGCTTGTGCATTGCCAATGTTCGAGCGGTCCAGATATGCACAGAGGAAGATGAGAGTGATGATGGGGGCAAGATAGAGATCAAGCTTCAGTAGCAGCTTCTTTTGGGCCTTGGAGTCGATGTAGACATCGAGTGTGCCGTCCAGGCTATCTTCGGCAGCAGAAACATCCTGGAGTGCCTTGGGCTTGTCGACCATATCCATGGTAGCTTTGGTTTGAAGTAAAGTGTTTGGGGATAGTAATGTATATCAGGGACTTCCGTCCATTATATGCTTGATCTCATGTCATGATTGAGGAATTGCCCAGTCCCGTGCAAGTACTGGTACAATGGTTGGAGATACGATTTGATATCTTGTCAACGGTCGGCATTGATTGCAGCTTCCATCCAATTGAATGTTTGGCCGATCGCCGCCGTAGCGTCGGCGAAGGATAGGCCAGTCGGGTTGCCAAGCGCCGTAGCGTTCGTCTCCGGACAAGCAGTACTGGATACATGCCGCAACCTTGATGATAACGATTGATGAACAATGTTGTAGCTAATGATGAATGCTGGCCTTTTACCCGCCGACTGATCTTGGACGAGTCGTGTCATCCTTTATATTACCAATATGTCCGCTGCACGAGAATCCCAAACACTTCACCTGCCTCTTTCTCCAGCTACGCCATGCTCTCAAAAACACCTCTCGCAGATACCGAAGGACCTGTCTGGCATCGCTTCGTCAGATTCATTGCAGACGACGGTATAGAGTACTGTGGACAACCAGAGTCTGAGGATGTGGATGGTGAGGAGTCCTTGTGCCACGTCCTTGGAGCATACAACTGATAGAGTTTGTGTAGTTGGTCTAGCGATGCTGACTGACACGCCCGTCATGGTCGATATACTCGATGCGAAGTCAGCTGTCGATAGCGACGCGAATTTCACAGGAGAGAAGAAGCGTGTTTCCAAGGTGAATGTGGTCAAGTCCATACCATTTCCGCTCGCTGATGGATATCACAGCTATTGTCACCGATCAGTGCCGCTCAAGCCGGTGCAATTTATTGCATCGGACTCAATTACACTGACCACGCAGTGAGAAGTTTTCTTTTGGCCGTAGTACGTGCACTGCTGACTTCATAACAGGCGGAGATGAACGTAGCTACGCCAGAATATCCCGAAGTCTTTCTCAAACCAGCAACCACAATTACCGCAGCAACTGGCTCGATAGTCATCCCGAAAACATGTCACAACCAAGTCGATGGAGAAGTCGAACTCGCGGTCATCATTGGCCAAGACTGCAAAGATCTCACACTCCAGAATGCGATGGAGACGGTGCTCGGTTATACTATTGCAAACGATGTGACGGCCCGTAAATTCCAGGCAAGAGGTAGTCAATGGGGGTTCAGTAAGGGGTTTGATACCTTCTGCCCACTGGGTCCAGTGGTTGTCAGCAGACAGTCTTTGCCTGATCCGAAAGTGCTGGGACTTAGGACAACATTGAATGGGAGGGTCATGCAAGATGGCCAAGCAAGAAACATGATCTTCAGTATTGAGGACATTTTGGTGTATCTGACAAATGTGAGTACCACCCAGCAGCATACTGATGTGATAGCCGCTGATTTGTCATACAGGGCCATACTCTGAAGAAGGGCACAGTGATCTTGACTGGTAACCTAGTGGTATTGGAGCGAGTTACGACCCTCCCATCTACCTCCAAAAAGGCGCGGATCTAAAGGTATCTATTAGCCACGGCTTAGGGACCCTGGTCAACTCGATCATCTGAAGGAGAATCAAGTAGTGTTGGAGGAGGTAAATCCACTCAAACTGTCAATCAGCCCTTCCCAATAGGTGAAATCCATAAGCTCTGGGAACTCATTGAAAGACCAGGGCTCCGTCCCTGTTACATTCAATCCTGTAGAGAGTCCTGATTGAACACCTGCAGTACATGATACATTCGAGGAATGAGGATGTATGCTCCCAAGGGCCAAAGCATGGTCCGAAAATGACCTTGTAAGCGAACCCGAAAGTACCGTAGTCGATGAATTGACTTGCGAATTAGCTGATGACTGACGTGCTTGCAACGTTCTTGCGATGCAGAGCTCCACCACTCTTGCTTCCGCGAGGCCAAATTCATTGGCCCAGGGATCGTGGTGTTGTTGGTAGCAGTAAGATTGCAGATCATTCAGTATACCTTCCGTCTGCGGAGCGTGAGGCGACTGGACTGCAATGATACCAAGTATGAGTGCGCTGTTTGAGAGCTGCTGCGTACCCAGATCTGCTTTGATGCGCTCGGAAGTAGTCGGATTGTGCAAAGAAAGCTTGATCTGTAGATCTGCACATGCAGAAGATATGCAGGCATCACGACTGTGCCGGAAGCGATCAGTGATACTAGACCGAAAGAGGAAAGCGCGGTGTAAGGTGATGCGAGCAAAGTGAAAAGCTGTATGGAGATAGTGACGATGCCACCGAAGGTAGCTGTATTGATGATCCATGCGTAAGTCAGCATCGATGCTGAAATAAGATGGCAAAGCGTCCTTCCAGAGCTGAAGAAGGTCTTCAATTTGCATGACTTCGTCATAGGATGCCGAAGAGTCGGTGGCGGAAGCGACACTAAACTGCATGTCATATATTCGTGTGATTATCCGGGACAAGCGATATTGGAATATAAGCAAAGCACTTGGGGTTGGACTCGTCTCCAAGTCTAATGGTCGAGCTAGGGCGGCGTCTTCATTCGACATATCATCCACCCAGATGTTGTCTATTTCTTTGAACACGCAATGCTTCTCATTGATAGAATTGGGCCTCCCGAGAGCGAGAGCAATGGTCACGTCAAGAAAGTAGAGTTGACTCCAGAGCCTTCGGCGGGTTTCTATGACCTTTCTCGGAAGTTGCAGGTGTTCCCCGTCAATATGCATCCCTTGAGCTTGAGCCATGCGAACGGCAAAGCTACCGGTGAGCCACGATTCAGAGATGCGCTTTGTGTAAATCAGGTAGCGAGTGATAAGAATACCCGCTCTGGTCAGGTCCGGGGACTCTCCGTAGAATGACGGAGCAATCACTAAGCTCTTCCTCGCTGACCAATAAAAGTGTAGTGAAGAGTCCTCGCACTCTCGTTGTGCTTCCACTGAGCATGGCTGTGGACAGTCTAGCAGTTCACCGAAAGCAAGAACGATGAACAACACCGAAAGCCATCGCAGATTAATGCTGCTCAGATCGTCACAACCTGCCTTGCGGTCCCAGAACTCTTCGTAGTGGCGCATGAACGTACTCTCGTGGACCGCATCGAATGTAACGTTTAGCTCGTCGAAAAAGAGTCGAATAAGCTTATCAACAGTTGCCTTTCGGCGTGGTAGACTTCCGAGGAGCTCCCAGAGCTGCGCATACGGTCCACGCTCCGATCGAAAGGGTTGAGTCGAACCACCTAGACGTGTCCGATGCGAATAACCGACATGAATACCATCTGACAGGTCTGAACTTGGGTTTCCCATGAGAGCCGCGGCCGAATGATGCCCGAAGTACGAATTCCCATGGTATGATTTTGCATCTCTCACCATGAAGAGCTGGCCTGGGCGAGAAGCTGATCCCTGGGTCACAGCAGGAAAAAAGTTCACCGGGCTCCTGGGCTCATGGATCTGAGGGACCTGAGCCGGAGCGATGGGATGTGCTTGTGAAGTTGGCGATTGCTGGGTCGAGTGACTAAGTCCAGCCACATGATGCCTTTTTGAAGTGGTCGGCCAGATGCAGTCGAGTGGGATACCTCGACGAACACAATTGGAACAAGGCTGCTGTCTGTTGCATTTCTGTTTCTGTCTATGACACTCTAGACATGCTCTTCGCGAGAGCACATTTCGAGGTACATCTGCTGGGGCACGCTCGTTGGTCAATGACTGCATGATTCGGACGCAACACTGTCTGATCGGTCGCAGTCGGCGCAGGGATCACTGACCGATGTTCTTCAACCAAGTGAGTGGCCGACGATATGTCTTATCAATGGCCGGCGGCCGAACCCCGATCCGCCTATCTTTGACTGACTCGAATTACTGACAGGTGCGGGGCAAAACGGAATGCTATTGCCTGAGCATCCTTGCAGCTTGGCACAGACGAGCATACTTCGACTCTCCAGGATGAAGTTGAGATGGAACTTGAGAATAGCGATGGTCAGAAGTGCTCGACCGTCTGACGATGGGTGTACGAGCACAGGCTATTCGAGACCCAATGCACTAGACTGCGACGACTTCTGCCGAGAAAGAGCGCATAGCCGCAGTGGTCGATGTCCTGTGTGGTCTCTCTCGAACTTTTGCAGTCGGAAAACTTACTTGCTTGTACAGCAATGCGTGACATCCCACGACCGATCGGGTCAGGCACGGAAGTTGAGATGAAGCAGAAAGATATTCCCGCTGTAAGGAGCGATCGCGACGCCTTCTTGTTGACATCAGTCACCTTCTCGATGACAACAATATTCGACTGAACTGTGCTTCAACGCTCTCCGCACGCGACCACATCTCTACCACCTCACCACTCCTCCCCGCGTGCTGAAGTTTGTAAAGCGTACGGCTGTAGAACGCACAGAACTTTCGAGAAACGGACAGTCTCCAATGAGAAGCGGCATCATGTGGAACATCTTTGTATACGTCACCAAGACCTTTATGGAAGGAGTGCGGTGAATTTCAGCACACGGGAAGGCTTTAGGCCTTGAACGCAAATGCTGATATGATGCTATCTCGACAAAGTCGTTCTGCTGAGCCCACTTTTGGCATAACGTGTCTACTCGCATGACCAAGTGTTTGCTGCATTGATATCTCCCTTTCCACTCCACTTTTGCTTCTTCGGCCAGAAACAAAGAGGTCTCTGTCTCATGACCTTATCCTGCAAGGTATCGTTGACCCACTTGGTCGCAACGATCTCGTTCGGTGCGACGCCCTTCTCCACCCACTCCATCATGGCGAGCAGCACATCGTGTTTGGCATCCCTGAATCCAGGAACACCATATGCACTAGATGAAAGTCCGGCTGCTTGATTGGCACCTGCGAAATACCAGGGAGCGTTTACAGTGCTGGAAGTACCGGCGCAATGTTGCATTCCAGGAACAAGGAAGAAGCGGTAGAATGAATCCAGAGATATGCCTTTAGGTGCCAATGTTCGCAGGATCTGTGAATGGAGATAGACGGAGCTTCCAGTTGGGATCAATCCATCGCTCATGCCGTGGTAGTGGAGGAGTTTGCCTCCACGAGCCAGGAAGGGTGATAGGTCGAAGTCATCGGCAGTTGCATTGCCAGGGTCTTGGACATCAGCTTGTTGGATGACGCCGTAGTCAAAGTCTTGCCACTGCCATTGAGGTCCGCGGCCAAGGAAGTATTTGACATAGTCAGGGCCAAGGTTGTTAGGTTGGTTGGTCAGGCCAGCAAGCAGCGGTACCCATTGGGCTTCGCTGCCCATCCAGAGGTGGGGGAACACGAATGTCTGGTTTGTGTCGACATAATCGCTATAGATCTGATGCAGGGTGTCCAATTGAGGAGAAGTGAGACACGATGTCGTTTTGTTGGGCGTGCAGAGGAGGAAGTCGGGCTGGAAATCGCAAGCATTTGGGTCAGAGACAATCGTGTCGACTACACCATCTGCGCCGTCGCATTGACGGATCACTTCTGCGCCAATGACGGGGAAGAGGGAGGGTGGGATGTGGTGAGCGGATGTGTTAGGTAGATTGTAGCTTCCGACTTTGGATGTCCAGGGCTGAAGGTGCTTCGTCCACCAGGCAGGTGCTCCGGCAACTACACCGTCAAAGTCCTCTGGGAACAGTTGAAGGTTCTTGAGACCTTGTCCTGGAGAAGCGCGACATGTAAGTCTCGTGAAGATCTAGTGAAAACAAGCAAACTTACTGCCGCCGGTAGAACAACCGCTGTAGTATGAGTAAAGGATCTTGTTGGAGTAGTATGCAGTGGTCAACTCCTTGGCCAATACGACCGAACCATGCATAGCGCGGTAGCCCCAATCCAGGACAGCATCCTCGTTGTTGTACGCCCATAATCCGTTGCTGGACACACTATTGTGCCCAGTATCGGTAGACATGACAGCATTGCCATAACCAAGGCCGGCAGCCTGCTCAAAATCAGTCTCTGCCAATGCTTGCGAAATTAAGACAACGTACCATGTCTAACCAGTTGATACCACCAGCAAAGCCGCCATTTCCGACGGCTCTGTTTTCCAGTCAATCTCTGCTTAGCGATCACAGGATGGGGGAGCACTCACAGGAAACGGCCATTCCAGTCATCAGGCAAGAAGACTCCGAAGCCGTAGTTCGAAGTGCCGTTCTTGACCGATACTTGTACAGCACATGCAGCACGTAGCTGGGTTGGCGAAACCGGATAGGCAATGTCGGTCTTGGGGACGGTGAAGGTCGAGTTGGCAGGCAACCATTGCGCGAAATCGACGGTAGCAATCGAAGGGAAGGCAGACTGCAACGAGTCCCTGTCGCAAGTGATGGCGAAAGCGCCTGATGTCAAAGCTGCAATAGCTGCAAGACGGGTCTGCGTCGTCTTCATGTTGGATATGTTACAAATGGATGCACAATGAAGCGGTTGTTCTGGGGAGCGGCGAAAGCGATTCTTATACTCTCAGTTCAATCGGCAGCTCGCAGCAGCGAAAATGCCGGGTATATCTCCCAGCCATGCCGTCGATGATGATCTGCAGGATGCCCGTCCAACTTGCTGCGTCGATGGCTTGAAAAGTGGAGTCGACTGTACTCTGTGTGTGGGGATTGTGGAGAAAGCAGGGTGTTTGACATGCACGAGATTCTCGTTTTCGACCTCAGACGTAAGCGCGATGGAAGTCCTGGCATATGAAATATGTGCTATCAACTAGGTGGTCGACACTGGAGATAACATGCGTGTTCATCGTTATATTGGGATGAACGCGGTGTGGAAGGACTCGACTGGTCTTGATGATCTTGACCGTAAAAAGCTTGTAGGTTAGGGCAGATGCGGACCTGGCCGAGGAACCTTCTTGCGGGGGTAATGTTGCCGACGGTATACAAAAGAATCCTGATGCTGGAATCACCTTCGACAGGTGATGATAAAGATAGTCAACTGGTAGCAAGTACCTAGTCAGTAAAAGAGTTGGCTGGTATCTTCAAGCTCACTTGACAGTTTCCGCCTCCTCAAGCATTGCGAAGCTCTACGTAGGTCAAAGATGTTGATGACCTGAGCAGGAAGACGCACTGCACGCTGACGATGCACCCAGTTATCTGTCAGTCATCCTTGCAGACCGTGTTATGCTCTGGATGTGCTGCTGTGAAACAAGTATCTTCTGGAAGGTCCTCATGCTTTCGCCGATGCGATCGAGCCACCGATCGTTAAGGGTGTACACGACAGTGCGTAAATTGAGAGAGTGGTGGAAAGTTCTTGTATTCTTTGGGTATCATGAAAAAAAGTGTCTACGGGCAGTGCTTTTTCTGCAGTTCCGGTCCAAATGCAGTATTCGTCTAGGTCCAATTGACCGCGCCAGGGAAATGGCGATGTACGTCTGCTAATGCGCAGGTGTAAAATACACCGGACTCCATTTTTGGCGTCTAGTCATGCTCGAGCCAGTGTCGTAGACGAATCGGTGAGGGCGTTACGGCGAGGGGTGGGTCGTGTCAAGGCTGATGCAGGTGGAGAGTTTACTTGAACTCGTTGGGCCAGCACTTCTCCTTGGTCCATGCATCGGGGTGAGTGCCAGCGTGCTGCTCAAGGACAGCAAGGTTGGAGCT
>Ga0268251_10000674_pt1 | contig 10611 bp, 14 predicted proteins | sample AgamicAsMae_FD_200527 | JGI IMG/M metagenome (GOLD analysis project Ga0268251, IMG submission 200527) | Agave microbial communities from Guanajuato, Mexico - As.Ma.e (v2) (version 2) | ecosystem: Host-associated > Plants > Phyllosphere > Phylloplane/Leaf | place: Guanajuato, Mexico | collected...
TACATGGGGGTGATGCCGGTGCCACCAGCGATCATAGCGAAACGGCTGACCATGTTGGGCTGGTAAGCCATGGCACCCTTGGGACCCTTGACCTTGATGGTGTCACCAATCTTCATCTCAGAAAGATGTCTGCTGATGTTGCCGGTAGGGTAGCTCTTGACGAGGACATCGAAGTGACCGGAAGTAGTGTCATCGGTGATGGGAGTGTAGGAACGCAGAATCTCCTTGTCGGCGGTGATCTCAGTCTTGGGGTCCTTGACGGGCAGAGTGGCAGCCAGTGAGATGTGCTGGCCAATGGGCAGACCGAGGATTGAGTTGGCGCTTGGGAGACCGAAGCGGTAGATGGCGGTGTTGTGCGACAGAACCACCTTCTCGGTCAAGGGGAATTGCTGGAATGTGGTGGGATCAAGCACCTTCTTGACCTCTGTGCTGATCTGTCAGTGCTGTTTTAGGCCGTCAGGTAGTCATAGGAAGACACTCACGGTTGTTGAAGAACTGGTAGCCGGCCAGAGCAGCGGCAATGGCAATTGCAACAGGCACCAAGGTCTTGTTGACCAGGGCAGCTCCAACGATCAGAATTGCCGAAGGAGCATAGACGCCCTGAATGTACTGGGGAGCGAAAGGCCCCGTGGGCTTGTAAGTGTGCTTCGACGACATGGTGAGTGATATGTGAGTCGGGGAGAGGGAGAGAGAGACAAGATTGAGATGTGCTCAAGAACACGCGACTTTCGAAGCTTCCAAAGGCTTTGGGGCACGGCAGATCAGGGTCGCGACCGATGGTGGGGTTGGTCCAAGATGCTGCCCGATCAGGGCATCATCTCCCTCTTGCTTGTGCTACTCGAGTACTTCTCTCTCACAAGCCTGAACGGCCGTATTCCGTTGTGTCTACAGCATCATGACTACAAACAACTATGCCTTTCCGCTGACGGCAATTGATCGCGAGATCCTTGCCATGAAGGACGAGGACTTTGCTCTCGTTACGTGGGAAGAACTCAAGGAAATCATCGGTAAATCTTCTTCAGTCTCGTTGAACCATGTTGCTACTTTACCCTCTGACAAACATCAGCTGCCAACCGTCTGGAAAAGTTGAAGCGTCGCCCCTCTGACCTACGTCGATATATTGCATGGTCGTCAGAGACCAAGGCAGAGTATGGCACTATTACCAACTTCGTCGTTCAACAGCGTCTGCACTGGACTCCTTTGCCATCTGCGACTCCTGGTGAGCCACCGAAGTTTGAGTTTCGTGATCCCATTCCATTCAAGGTCCAGGACGACTTTAAAATTCTCAAGAATGACTGGCCATATGGACTGGACAAAGGCATCGTTCACATCTGTGTTTGGGTCAAGACACCTATCGAGACCGACGACAGCACTGGTGATGTCACCGACCATTCTAGGCATCTGATCGAGGAATTCGTCAAGAACACCTTTGCATCTAAGTTAGACACGGTGTTTGGCACGGGCAAAGGCAAAGATCACGTACTCTGGTTCAAGAACTGGGTAGCACTGCAAAGCGTCCGTGGTGTCGATCATATCCATGTCCTGGTCCGTGACGCCCCGGAAAGCCTGCTGGAAGACTGGACCAAAGAGTAGGATAGCAACATCTGGAGGCTACACCATTCGTATGGACCTTTTCTCCAACCCATGATGTTATACACAACCAGCAAGATCATAATGTATAGACATGATAGAGCACAGCATATTATTATCTCCCGCCAACCCTACAAACAGCAGAATCTCCCATTAGCGGACGGGCCGCTGGCACACCAACATGGCCGAAATATCTTGCCATTATCGACGAGGGCATCTTCCCAAAAGTCGACTGTAGGTGCCGCACTCATGGCTATGAGCGGCTTCGGGAACAGCGTGATCTCCGCGACACTGCTGAGTGTATAACACACCAAGCATGAACATTAGACAAACATCTTCGACCAAATCACACTACAGACTACTAAAGTAATCGAGAGCGCCCGACCAGTTTTCTGGAAAAGCTGTCGGTCCCGCTCGGTTCATGCTGCCTGAGCGATCAGGCGTCGAATCGAAGCTGAACCGCGATGAAAGCTAGAGCAGGTAGGTACATGTGTTTTCCAAACACCGATTCACTCTCGACTTGCTCCATGTAGGTGATCTGATCTTGTCTATCACTTTTCCAAGTGCTTTGCCTCTACAGAGGACATACTGGTAGGTCTCGTCTAGGCACCCCTGCCGAAATCCTGTGATAAAACAACAACTTGCTCAAATGGACTCTCACACCATGAGTCACTGTACAATGACTGTAACAGCACTTGTATATCTACAAGAGTTTGAATCCCGTTCTTGAAAACAATACTTTCATCAAGCTCCCAGAACATCGTGATCTGGCTCGCATCAATCACAGAATCCACCCATCAAGTTCCAGGTTTACGGAAAATCTTGATACAACACAACCACCACTGTCTTCTATTACAAAACAGCCCTGTCGCACTCAGACAACAAAAAACCATCCACCATCGAAGACAACCATGGCATCCTCTTCGTCCATCTCAGCATGCGAGTCTACATCCTCCATCACAAGAGTTCCAGAGAAAGAACCCACAACCTTCCTATCACTACCCATCGAACTCCGCACAAAAATCTACAGACTCTCCCTCGCCACCACATCGCCAGCCATCCTCGCACAACCACTCATCACAAGCAACACCTGGTGCCGCCATCTCGCGCCCCAAAAACCACTCTCAAACGTCAACCTCCTACGCAGCTGTCGACAAATCTACCTCGAAGCCAGCCAACACGCCTACTCCCACCGCACATTCAGCACCGCAAAACCCTGTAAACTCTGCTTCAGCAACTTGTCACTCAACGATTCAGTTGCACTGCGAGCGCTGCAGCAATCTACAATCCATAAGATTCAAGTGCTGGAGTTGAGAGTCAATGTTGATTGCTCCACTAAACTTGCTTTGTGCAAGAAGTTGCTCAGGACGCAGATTCAACTCAATCACACTGGAGATATGCAAAGTCTGCGGCGTCTCGTCATCAAAGTGGTCTTTTTCAGACATGACTTTTCACAGTTAAGATATATGATCTTCGCAGCACAGTGTCCGAGCTTCGAACGCCTTTTCACTCAGGTCTATAGCTTGGTGGCTGGATCTGTGGAGGTGGATTGGCAGGTTGAGATCAATCAAGCAAAAGACATAAAGGACACTAACAAAGAAGAGCTGGAAAGGGCAGGAACGGATGAGTTGAGGAAAAGGGCGGAGGAGTATCAGTGTCTGCAGGGGGTGGGTGGAAATGCAAAACTGAAGAAGCCTAGGAAGAGAAAGGTGGTCAAGACTTCATCCTCCTCTTCCTCTTCGCATTAGTATCAGGAATGTTTGTTTAGAACGAGGGGCAAAAGAAGTGCTTCAGAATAGCATGCTATATACTACGATTCATGTTCCCTGTTGTGTATCTACGTGAATATTTGGCGTCGTAGATTCTTCGGGCCTTCCTAAAGCCACTTTCGACCTTCGAAGCGAGATGGGTAGCGTTTGACAGTAAGCAGAAAAACTTGGATTCTAGATTCGGGTATATCAAGAACAAAAGCAGCAGAGAGGAGTCCTTATACATCCAACAAAAAACGCCCCGGGAAATGCGAACGTACCCATCAATCATACTGGCACAGAAACTTGCGGGTCGTCATCAACTTCCGACAAAGTTTCTGGGCTGGCTTTTGAGTCTTCCCACTCATCAACCTCTGGTTGCCGCCTCATCTGCAACGCACCACCCTTTCTACCGAAAAAGTCATCAGTGTGTAAACCCCTAACATCCTCAGCTTTGATGGCTTTCATGTTCTTCCCGCTCTTCTTGCTTTCACGGATGTATTCCCTCACGGGCACCATAGCTGCATCTCTGCAGGCCTCTTTGATGTCGCTACCGCTCATACCTGCGCTGACTTTTACCAAAGTGTCGAGGTCGAAGTGAGGGGATAGACGAGTATTTTTCAAAGTCAGGGAGAAAATGGAGCGGCGTTGGGAGGCTGAGGGGAGGGAGACGGGGAATTTCTTGGGAAGGCGGCGGAGGATGGCTTCGTCGATATCCTGGATTCGATTTGTTGCACCAAGAACACAGATGCGTTGGGATTCGCCGAGAGAATTTGAGGAGGTGAGGCCATCCCATTGGGTCATGAATCTGTTTGGTTAGCAATGTTCAGTAGGTGAGGTTGGAGGGGTACGTACTCTGCCTTGACCATGCCGCTGGCTTCGTGTTCTCCGCTGCGTCTTTGACCGAGCACAGCGTCAATCTCATCGATGAAGACAATGCTAGGTTGCAGTTTTCTTGCCAGACTGAATACTGCAGAGACGAGCTTATTGCTGTCGCCATACCATTTCTCGGTCAGGGTGGAGATGTGCAGGTTGATGAAGCAAGCACCACTTTCATGAGCCAGAGCCTTCGCAAGCATAGTTTTTCCACAACCAGGGGGACCGTAGAGCAGGACACCAGAAGGAGCAGAGAGAAGAGAGCTGGTTGCAGAGTAGAGGTGAGGCATGGTAAGAGGATAAATGACAGCCTCGCGCAGTTCCTCGATAATGTCATCTAGACCACCGATGTCCTCAAACGAGACGGGGATCTCCCACGGCGCAACAACTTCCATAGCGATAGTTTGTTCGTAAGGGGTGAGAACCATGTTCTCTTTGCGCTTCTCCCATTCCACCTTTTGGTCGTAGTCATCGTCATTCTCGTCAAAGTCGTCGTCGGGGGAGCTGGCGAAGATGGATGATAGACGGGCAGAGGCAGCTGAAGCTTTCTTTTCGGCTTCAGATTTGGCACCAGCTTCAGGATCCATTCTTGCCAGTAGATTTCGCATGATGAAGAAGGCCATGATGGGCTACTGCGGTGTCAGTCATGGTCGCTTGTGGTTGGAGCCCAGACATACAGCAGCAGCCGCGATGGCAATCTCCTGAACAATGGTCACCCATCGTCTATCTCCGGCCATAGTTGTCGAGGCTATCCAAAATGTTTACAGGTCGTTGAATGCGATCGAGTCCAGTGTCGAAATCACTTTCACATGCGCAATTCCATCATCCGTGCACGGACTCTGATCGAGGAAGCCGTTCATTCGACTCGGATCAATTTACGCGTGGCGCGTCTTCCGTGCCTGCCCAATTCTTGTGTCCTTTGGTCTCGCATCTCCCCATCGAACATACACTTATATCACAAAGCATACACAATATGTCTCCATCAGCAACAACAGAACTCGGCCCTGCTAGCGGCCCCGATGTCCAACTCAAGCCAGAAGAGAAACCCACACACAAGGCTCCCCGCCAACATGCTTCACACGAAGAATATCAATACCTCGACTTGATTCGTGACATTCTCGAAGAAGGAGAGCACCGTCCAGACAGGTACATGATGCCTCTATCATGCGACCAATGCATCTCTGACATCTTTCCAGAACCGGCACCGGCACATACTCCATCTTCGCCCCCAATCAACTCCGCTTCCGCCTCTCCGACAAGTCTACCGGAAAACTCATTCTACCTCTTCTCACCACAAAACGCGTCTTTCTCCGCGCCGTCATTGCCGAACTTCTCTGGTTCGTCGCCGGAAGCACCACCTCAACTCCTCTCACCGAACAAGGCATCAAAATCTGGGACGGCAACGGCTCACGCGAATATCTCGACTCAGTCGGCCTCTCACACCGTGAAGTTGGTGATCTCGGTCCTGTCTACGGCTTCCAATGGCGTCACTTCGGTGCAGAGTACAAGGACGCAAAGACTGACTATACCGGACAAGGTGTAGACCAACTAGCAGAGGTCGTGCACAAGCTAAAGAACAACCCCTACGATCGCCGCATAATTCTCTCCGCCTGGAATCCCGCAGACCTCAAGAAGATGGCTCTACCACCTTGCCATATGTTCGCGCAGTTCTATGTCTCGTTCCCGAAGGACGCAGCTACCAGGGCAGATGGCTCCAAGCAGGGAACCCTTCACTCTATCCTCTACCAACGATCTTGCGACATGGGTCTGGGTGTTCCGTTCAATATTGCCAGTTATGCTCTTCTCACACACATGCTGGCAAAGGTATGTGACTTGGTACCTGGCACCTTTACACATACTATGGGTGATGCACACGTCTATGCCGATCACGTTGATGCTTTGAAGCTTCAGATTGAGCGTGTGCCGAAAAACTTCCCTGAGTTGGTCATCGAAAAGTCTGATGATGAGCTCTCGATCGATGGATGGAAGGTTGAAGATTTCAAGGTCATTGGATATGATCCTCATAAGGGCATCGCTATGAAGATGTCTGTATAGGTGTATTGTTATGAATGCGCAATGCTATGCGAAGCTAATCTCAAGCGAGTCTGTGTTCACCGCAGAGTTGACACATTTCAAGCAAGTCTGATCAGTTGTAATGAGTGTTGATATAGCATCAAGAAAGACTCTCACGTCCAATGAATGAATGTTGATGCATCCCCCAGAAATACCGCTGTTCAAGAATATAGACCACCATTTGTCTTCAGAGTAGCTCGAAGGCTCGTAGTCCGAACCATCTGATCCATACCGATACCCTTCTCGAGCCGAAGTCCCATCTCACAGGACGTTCTTGCCGTACGACTGCATACAGCCTGGTATGAAGTGTCAGATGCGTTCAATCATCCTCGAACACGATATACGACTCACCACATGGGGTCCAGAGAGATATCTCGGGTCTTACCAACTGGAGATACTAGTAATAGTCGGGTTCTTGGACCCAAATTCGAGCGAGTGCGTGCCAGGATTCTGGAAGACGTTGAGCATGTACTTGTCGGGCTTAGGTTCATCTTTGTCGGTGAAGAAGTAGCAGTAGGTATCCTTGCAGTTGATGGTCAACTTGTATTTGAAGGGTGAATACCACTCTGCTTCGGCGAGCTTGTACCAGGTAATGGCTGTTCTTCTCTGGACATCTTCGTCAGGCACCCCCTCAGTACCCAACTTCCAATTGACGCGTACGTCCTTGAAAGAGGGGCCGCTGGCTTCCGTCTCGTTGGCTTCGTCGGTTGGCTTGTCAGTAATGTCGTAGTCGGCAGCCTTGACTCTGTACTTCGCGCCACTGGAAGACTTGAGTTCCTCCCAGCCAACGTTTGCGTCTGCAGGGATTGAAGAGTCGGTCATGATGAAAGTAGTATATTCAACGTGAGTCTGAGGAAGTGGAGTGCTTGATAATACAGTTTCGAGGGAGTTGCTGCGTCTCTTTATACCCGGGCACACCAGCATTGGACTGCTTCGCGTTATCCTGCATTTCTCAGCTCGAAATCGTCGGCACAGGGTCTTTTCAGCTACACCTACGGGATCATCACGATCTCTCAGCAATGAGACCTTCATCAGCCTATACTGGTCCCGTTATACCTCTTCAGCTGGGACATGTTGGTAAGAATGGTCATGGTATCACACCTCCAAGACCTACTTCGGGGTCGACAGTCGATACAGATTCATCCCATTGGCAGGTCAAGAGAAACTTTCAGCTGGTACTGTGTGATGGTATAGGCTGAGATCGTCTGCTGGATGAGCCAAGATTGTGATATTGAATTCTCCAACATGGAGGTCATCACATATCACATGAGTGTGAGGTGGGGTCGCGGCCTTCCGAGTGGCTCGGTCCGCCCGATGACAGCCAGCCACCTTTCTTCCTTCCTTCTTTCGAGACCTCATGAATTCTTGCTTCTGCATAACCGAACAAGATGTACTGCACTCATCATCACCCTCCAGCCCCTCCGATGTTGACCTTTTGGCGATCATGGGCCCTCGCTTCGATGCACTCGCTTGCAATGATAGCTCATCTCTCGCAGACTATAATATGCCAGATATGATTCATGACATCGGATAATGGTACGTACATGTATTGATGGCCTCCGGTGCTCGAGGACGGATCCCGATCCTGATCCTGTTCGCGTGTTTCAGCTCACCATTTCGTCGGCTCAGTTTCGTCCCATCAGAGTACGACTGGCACCAAGGGCACTCTGATCAAAGCGATCCATATAACCATCATCATTGATACGACAGACCTTCATAAGACCCGGCACTCATATCCTTGCTTATCCTCATTGACCGCTGAGCGATATATTCAAGCGACTATCGACTTTCGCAGAATCTTTTTGTGTCTTGACCTCATTTACTCGACCAAGAGCTCGGAGATCGAATTGTTCGAGATGACGGACATTACTGTCAACGGCAATACCATTGACCCACAAGAGTATGTGTCGCAGGATGCAAAGAATCATAACTTCATCTACATTCAAGGCTACCATGATTTTGACATCGATCAAAAGCTGCGATTGGTGGAGATGCATGTCGAGATCCAGGAATATGTTGCTCAACATACATATCTCTGCCGCTACACGCCAGAGGATCTAGAGACTGTTCAATCGCTACGTTTCGTCAAGTCTGCGAATATGTGAGTATCTATTCGGATACCTGGTGTGCGATCAAGTGCTGACCCCCGAGTAGCTTCCATCCGGAAATCAAGGCAACCGTGTCACTAAAAGCTATGGTCAGAAGAGAAATCGATCGTGTAGACTACACGGTGGATCTGATACTTCACGACAACCCAAACCTTTCCTCCACTGATCTTGCACCATATGTCGCACAGATAGCAGACGTTCAGCTCGATCGGCTGGAGATTCTTTCAAACAAGATCAGACTCACCGTACATCAAGACAAGATTGACGATCTCGCAAACCTTGACAGTATCAACAGAATAGAGGAGGTTCGGCCTAAGGAGTTATACAATGATCAGGCCCGCGCGATCCTTCAGGTCGACACGATTTCCTCGTTGGATGAACACCAAGGAGCCGGTCAGATCATCTGCGTTGCAGACTCTGGTTTCGACCAAGGTTTGGGAGATGACACCGCTGAGATCAAGATACACCCAGCATTCAAAGGACGTATCGATCGCTTGTTCGCTTTCGGTTCTGATAGTGCTCGTGACCCAACCGGACACGGCACCCATGTCTGTGGATCGATTTGTGGAAGCGGCACTTACAAGAATGTCGAAGGACAAGAAATTGAGATCAAAGGTACTGCACCGGCTGCAAAACTTATGGTTCAATCGATATCAGTCCGGTCCGCGAAACGGAGTAACTGGGTGATCAAGCCACCCTCTGATATCTCCACGTTGTTCCAGGTCCCATACTCTCTGGGTGTTCGTATCCACACCAACTCTTGGGGCGATACGTGGGACCCAAAGACTGGCCAGCTCGGCTATGACCAAGATGCCACTACCATTGACCGATTCATCCACGAGTATCAAGACTTTGTGATCCTCATTGCAGCTGGAAATCATGCGCAGAAGCCCAATGCCGGCAACAGTCAGATCGGCGACAACAGTGCAGCCAAGAACTGTATCACCGTCGGGGCTTGCGGCTCTACACGTCCAAATGATGGTGATCGCTATGACCCTCATCCACGGGACCCTCCTGTAGATATACCGGTGGCCAGCGACGACACAGCACGATTCAGCAGTAGAGGACCTACCAAGCCCAGTCTAAACACTCAGGGCCAGATCATCTTCCCTGGTCGTATCAAGCCCGACATTGTGGCCCCAGGCGTTGCAGTACTCTCAGCAGCTTCACGCGCGCTCGATCTCAAAGACTACGTCAGGGAGAGAAACGGTCCATCGAGCGATAGAGATTGGCTTTACATGTCTGGAACGAGCATGGCAACTCCACTCGTTGCCGGCTGCATAGCTCTACTTCGAGAAACACTTCAAAAGATCGGGAAACAGCACCCTAGTGCAGCTCTGATCAAAGCTATATTGGTCAATGGCGCCGTGAATCATTCCAGTCCCACGGGTCCTGGTTTTGACAACGAGCAAGGCTTTGGACGTGTTGATATCAAGAGCTCCCTTGCAATGATAGACCCATCTCCTCTATCTGGCTTCGTCGAGGGAGGAAGCAAACTAGAATCTCACAGTACCTATGATGTCCCTGCATTACGCGAACTCCCACCTGAAGCAAGAACATGGCAGAGCCCAACAATCACCGTCCCAAAAGGTCGATATCAGCTGCGCGCCACCCTAGTCTACCCCGATCCACCTGGCGAGCGCTTACAAAACAACGTCAATCTTATTGTCCAAGCGGGAAATGAACAACGATATGGAAACATGGGTGATGCACAAGGTTTTGACAACACCAGTAAGTGTTTTAATCTCTGCAGCCGGGATCTTGAAATGCTGATTCACGTATAGATAATGTTGAAAAAGTCATTTGGGCAGACCTCAGTGATGTCGAAGTTGTAATCATCGCAAAGGTTCAGGCATTCACAAATGTATTTGCTGATCAGGCATTTGCTGCTGTTTGGGATGTTGCTGCTATGTAAGTCTGAGATGATTCAGAAACCATTGTTTTGAGTTTGATAGACGGATTTTTTCGTTGGTGAATTCTATGGCTTTTGTGCTCTTTTGCAGTTTACTTAGAAGTCTCGTGGAATGCAATATTTTTGAGAGAGTTGATGTTGTCTACTACACTTTTCCAATGGATGATACAACGAAGAAGATGGGATCGAAACGTGGTTTGCAGGCCAGAGACTGGCAGATTACTGCTTTTCTTGAGGGGCTGGAAAAGAAAAAAAAAAGTTTGATTGATGCCGTTTTTGGCATGTTGCTATACTGTAACTAAAG
>Ga0268251_10000675_pt1 | contig 10603 bp, 7 predicted proteins | sample AgamicAsMae_FD_200527 | JGI IMG/M metagenome (GOLD analysis project Ga0268251, IMG submission 200527) | Agave microbial communities from Guanajuato, Mexico - As.Ma.e (v2) (version 2) | ecosystem: Host-associated > Plants > Phyllosphere > Phylloplane/Leaf | place: Guanajuato, Mexico | collected...
ATCATGACTCCTGTGCAATATGGACACTGTACAGACAAATGCCGTAGATCTACTGCCTCTTGCGAGATCTAGACAATCTAGGAGGCACCAAGACCGCTGCCGGGCTCTTCGGCAGCGCTTCTGTCGGACTCGGAGTTGCGGTTCTGGGGACGGCTAAGAGCCTCGAATTGACCTGGAGTGTCGGGTCAGTGGATTGGTAGAGGTGGAACGCAGGCCCGACTTGTCTTACGCTGAACGAGGTTGAGACGGGTCTGGTTGGAACCGTCCTGAGCCTGGAAAGTGTCCATGCGAGCATCGGCCTCGAGGTACATGAGGGTACTAAACAAGCATCAGCATTTCTGAGCGTATGCAGGCTTCGTCGCGTAGTGTTTCTCACCCCTTGGGCAAGCTCAGGAGCAGATCTCTGCCGGGACCATCGGTGAAACTGGCGACTCTGAACCAGCTGGTTCCTCTCTCGCCGTTCTCGTTCTTGGGGCCACTCTTGACACCCAGAGCGTACCGCACCATCTCGCGGCCGGTGGATGTGGGAGTGAGCTCAGGCTGGTCGGCGAGACGGCCGATGAGTTGCATGCGGGCCAGCGAGTGGGCGGGCGAGGTCGAGAAGGCGCGGGCGCCATTGAGGACGCGAGGGGCGGAGCGAGCGGCGAACATTTTGATGTGGATGGATGTGTACAAGAGATGCAGGTCGAAGCTGTCAAGCTCTTGGGTCTGGGAGACGCGACGTGATGCTTGGCATCAATCAATCAATCAAACGCCGACCGCGGTAACATGCATCATCTCCATACCATCTATACCATTCCCGGCACAATCTATACAATCTCGATCCGAGCAATGATCCAACCATAGCCTCATATCAACTCTATGGCCTACGACCCTTCAGGCGGCTATGCTGCCGCCGCCAGCAACATCCCGGACGCCTTTGACCCCTCGCTGCCCGTCTTCGATGTACAACGAGTCCAGCTGCGCTTCGATATATCCTCGGACTTTGTCGCTGCTCAGGTCGCCAACAATGTCTTGATCCTTGCCCTCTCTACAGGCCGTATCCTCCGATTTGACTTGGACAGTCCCGAAGACATTGACGACATCGACCTTCCCAAGAAGCCCTCCGAGATTGGCCTAATTCGACGTCTGTTCCTGGACCCTTCGGCCTCCCATCTGGTTATCTCGACCACCCAAGGCGAAAACTATTATCTACATACACAATCCCGAACCCCGAAGCCATTGGCCCGTTTAAAGGGCGTGCAGATCGAGTCCATTGCTTGGAACCCTTCACAACCAACTGCCTCGACCAGAGAGATCTTGATTGGTGCATCCGATGGCAACGTCTACGAAACATATATCGAGCCTAGCGCAGAGTTCTACAGAAGAGAAGAAAAGTACCTGAAGACCTTATACAATGTACAAGATGGTCCCATCGTTGGTATATCCGTCGAGATATCCTCGGACGTACGTAGCGTCCTGGTAGCCACTTCGACGAGATTGCTGCTCTTCGTCGGGAAGGGTGGTCGCCAAGATAGTGGTTCCATCTATCCTAGGCTTCTCGAGCGGGAAACTCCTGTGGTACATCATCTGAAAGATGCGACTTCAGGTCCATCGACTTTGGTCACTATCACAGAACCGGCAGATGCCTCTCTATCAGAGTCCGCGCAGGAAAATGTCTTTGCTTGGCTCAACTCCCATGGCGTGCTTCACGGGGACTTTGATGCTTTGGTACAGACCGCAGAGACGAGTCCTTTTGCTGCAGCAAAGTTGCTATCAAAGTCGGTAATACCTCCTTCTCAAACCTCTGGTGGTCGAAGCAAGCCTTCCTTGGAACCCATAACATCCATTTCCTTGACACAGTTCCACATACTTCATCTTGTTGAAGGTCGGGTCGTCGCAATCAACAGACTTGATGGCAGCTTGGTGTACGATCAGCTTGTCTTGGAACCTGGAAATGCACCACTCGGTCTCTACGCAGACCACAAGAAGAACACATACTGGCTGTTCACTCAACGCGAGATCTTCGAGGTCGTCGTTACAGATGAGGCTAGAGACGTTTGGAAGATAATGCTCCGAAACGAGCAGTTCGATGCAGCATCGCGCTATGCTAAAACTGCGGCGCAAAAGGATGCTGTCGCTACCGCGTCTGGAGATCATCTTGTTTCCCGACGCCGCTTCTCGGAAGCTGCGGCAGTATATGGCAGAAGCACGAAACCATTCGAGGAGGTCGCACTTACTTTTATTGACCAGGGAGAACAAGATGCTTTGAGAAAATACCTCTTAACAAAACTCTCCGTCCTTAAGAGATCATCAACTATGCAGCGAATCATGGTTGCCAGTTGGTTGGTCGAGCTTTTCATGGCCAAATTGAATCTTCTAGACGACACCATCTCGGCGAAAGCGGAAATCTCTGAGGCAGCTCCGATCGCCAATGTGCAAGAAGATCTTCCTTCAATGCGCCGCGAGTTTCAAGAGTTCGTTACGAAGTACAAAACGGACCTGGACAGAAAGACCACCTACGAGCTGATCAGCAGCCACGGACGAGAAGAAGAATTGCTCTATTTCGCCAACGTTATTGACGATTACAACTATGTTCTGTCATACTGGGTGCAAAGAGAACGATGGCAAGAAGCCATGTCGGTTCTCAAAAAGCAGACAGACCCCGAAATATTCTATCAATACAGCAGTGTTCTCATGACGCACGTCGCTGTTGAGCTTGTAGAAGTCATGATGCGACAAAACAATCTGGAGGCCAACAAACTCATTCCCGCTCTGCTCAACTACAACAAGACGGCAGACGTTTCATTAAGTCAGGTAAGCTTTGGAGAGTATACGAGGTGGAACTTTCACTAACCAGATCAAAAGAACCAAGCTGTTCGCTACCTCCAGTTCTGTATCAACCAGCGCCACTCGACAGAGACTGCAGTCCACAACACCTTAGTATCAATCTATGCTGCACATCCTACCCAAGACGAAACTGCGCTCTTCCAGTACCTCCAGACGCAGAGTGCCTCGCATGAGCAGAACTACGATGCAGACTTTGCGCTTCGCCTTTGTATTGCTCATGAACGTGTCCAATCATGTGTACATATCTACTGCACAATGAATCAGTATGCTCAAGCTGTGGACATGGCACTCAAGCACGATGAGATGGATCTCGCTGCAAACGTGGCTGATCGACCCGGAAACGACCCTGCTCTGCGCAAAAAGTTGTGGTTGAAGGTTGCGAAGAAGGTCATCGGTCAAAGCAAAGGTATCAAGGCAGCCATGGAGTTCCTGAAACGCTGCGAGCTACTGCGTATTGAGGACTTGATCCCCTTCTTCCCAGACTTTGTGGTCATTGATGACTTCAAGGAAGAGATTTGCGCCGCTCTCGAGGAATACTCACGACAGATAGAGGGCTTAAAGCGAGAGATGGATGAAAGCGCAAATACTGCGCAGCACATCAAGCAGGACATTAAATCTCTCGACCAGAGATACGCAATCGTTGAACCTGGCGAAAAATGTTGGAGTTGCAGACTTCCTCTGCTGATGCGCCAGTTCTTTGTGTTCCCTTGCCAGCACTCTTTCCATGCTGACTGCCTTGGCAAGATGGTACTTCAGAGCGTCGGAATGGGCAAAGGCAAACGCATCAAGGAGCTGCAGACCGAAGTTGGACGAGCTGTTGTCACGGGCAAGAAACGAGAACGCATGGTCAAAGAATTGGATGCGCTGGTCGCAGGTGCTTGGTAAGTCAAGTTCTGCTAGTTGTACGAGCAATCTGCTAACAGATCAACCAGTGTACTTTGCAGTGAGATGGCAGTCAAGCGTATTGACGAGCCGTTCGTGACCGCCAACGACAACAAGAACGAATGGTCCATCTAACATCGAACTTCAATAGCATCACCAATACCCCTTGTATACAAATGTAATTTCCAGCTGCTTCAGCTATTCCTCGGCCAACATGTGACAGTCATTAGTGTGGTGGAACTCGTGAACTTTCGGCGGGCGCGGAAAAACCTGAACTGCACCATGCTGGTGATCTACATCGTATCGAAAGCGTTCTTCGAAAAACATGGCAATATCACTTGCCGTTCGATCGGTTCCGACGGATACGGCTTCGCCGCCGGCTGTGGTCTTGTCAACCAGAATCGGGCCGAACAAGAACACTCCACCACGGGACTTTTGAAAGTGTCACCGTGTCACCCGTGATGTGCCAGAAAATAATCCGGAGACCCCTTGTCTTGCTCCAAGGGAGAAAAAAGTGGTGCTTGTGGTGCAGTGGAGAATTTCTTTGCACACCCCACGCTTGCTCCGGCTAAGCACGATCTAGGGCTGTGTGGATGTGAAGCCACGCTGTCATGGGGATGAGGCTTCAGGTTCGTCGAATGGCTTGACATATATGACAATATTTCACCAAGCAGACAGACGAGGGAGATGCCTAAGTAACATCTTATCGCGTGTCAGTCTGACGTTCCTGCTCTTTCGGAAGTTCGTATAAATGTCCAATGACATGATAGATGGAGGTTGGCGCCACTGCCAACAAAGATGCTTGTGCGCAAGCCAACCGCGGACAAGGCGTAACTTGGCGCTTGCGATGACGCTTTTTTTCCTGGTCGGCCATAAGATCTATCTCCCAGGCGTACCACCTAACGTCGTACGAAGGAGCAAGTGCTAACGGAAACATTCCCTATTCTTATATTGGTTTTGCTCGTCGTCATATGAGGCTTAAGGGTCTTGTGACGGTCAAGGTTCAAGAGAATGTTGTACAGATTCGAAGTCACTTACGTTTGGAAGGGTTGATTGCCAGAACAGACTCATACTCTTGACAAGTCCTGTGTCTCTGGCGCATAACGCCCTGTCTTCCGTGATAAAATCTCAAACTAAAGCTATGTGGGTCTTCAATCACCGTGCCACGTTGGAGTCGGAGTCACGGCTCTCGATATCTTGGGCCGCTCAGTAAGATCTGCGCGAATCCCTCGACTCCGAGAGTCCAAGTCCACCTGCTGGGTGACATCATGCTCCTTCCTCCAAAAACTCAAGTCGCCATATAAGATGGCAAGATCATCCACTCTGTGTAACTTCCCCGGTCTTATTTTCCACTTCCCCAGTATCCCCAGCATTCATCTGACGGTTTTCTTTTTGGCCGTCAGACATCTAGATTATACACCTCGACTGCGATAAACATCCTCGCAGGTATAGACTATAATATCTAATATATTGCACGACACTCAACATGGCCGGCATGTTCGAGAATGAAAAGGTCGAGAACCCGGACTCGTCTGAACCCTCGATCGAACGCAGAGTCGACAACTCCGAAGTACCGACCCGCAAGAAGGAAACCGGCAAAGATTACGACAACGGCGACAAGATCATCTTGACAGAAGATGATTGCTACGAACAGCTCGGTTTCTGCTTCCCTACCTGGAAGAAATGGACGATTCTGTCTGTCATCTTTATCGTCCAGGTCTCGATGAACTTCAACACCAGTCTTTACAGCAATGCTATCACTGGCATGACTGAGGAGTTCAACATCAGTGCCCAGGCCGCCCGCTGTGGTGCCATGATCTTCCTTGTCCTCTACGCCTTTGGCTGTGAGCTTTGGGCTCCCTGGTCCGAGGAGCTCGGAAGATGGCCTATCCTCCAGCTCAGTTTGTTCCTCGTCAACATCTGGCAAATCCCTGTTGCTCTTGCAAAGAACTTTGGAACCGTTATGGCCGGTCGTGCCCTTGGTGGTCTGTCTTCCGCTGGTGGCTCTGTTACTCTCGGCATGGTTGCCGATATGTGGGAGCCCGATGAGCAGCAGTACGCTGTCGCTTTCATCGTCTTCTCTTCCGTTGGTGGCTCCGTTCTTGGCCCCGTCGTCGGTGGATTCGTCGAGCAATATGCTGCCTGGTATGTCTGATGTCTTGAAACCAACACTCTTCATTCTCTAACAACTCATAGGCGATGGAACATCTGGATCCAATTGATCTTCGGTGGCTTCGTACAAGCTCTCCACTTCTTCCTCGTTCCCGAGACCAGAACTAGCTGCATGCTCGACAAGATCGCCAAGAAGCGTCGCAAGGCTGGCGAGACCAACGTATACGGACCTACCGAACTCATTCCCTGGAAGGACCGTTTCTCTGCAAAGGAGATTATTCAGACCTGGATCCGACCTTTCAAGATGTTCTTGACTGAGCCCATCGTCCTTACTCTCTCCCTGCTCTCTGGTTTCAGTGATGCCCTGATTTTCATGTTCTTGCAGTCTTACGCTCTTGTCTACGACCAGTGGGGTTTCTCCGCCTATCAGATTGGTCTTGCCTTCCTGCCTCTGCTCATCGGATACTTCATCGCATGGTTTTCATTCTTCCCCGCCATCGCTCGTAACAAGAGACAGCGCCGCGAAAACCCCAACGACGAACATGCCCAGTACGAATCCCGTCTTTGGTGGTTGCTGTTCACCGTCCCTTGCCTTCCTATCGGTTTGATCGGCTTTGCTTGGACCAGTGGAGGACCCCCAATTCACTGGATCGGTTCTATGGTTTTCAGTGCAGTCATCGGTATTGCCAATTACTCAATCTACATGGCGACCATCGATTACATGATTTGCGCCTACGGACCTTACTCAGCCTCTGCCACTGGTGGTAACGGATGGTCTCGTGACTTCCTTGCTGGTGTGCTGACTGTACCCGCAACTCCGTTCTACACCAACATTGGTGGCAAGCACCACCTTGAATACGCCTCGACCATTCTGGCTTGTATCGCGCTCCTTCTTGTCGTTTCAGTCTACGTCATCTACTGGAAGGGGCCTGTTCTCCGCAAGCGTTCGCCCTTCGCTCAGCAACTGTCTTCTGCTCGCGAGGAGAATGGTGGAAGAAGAGCTTCGGCCATTTATGGACCTAGCAGACAAAACTCATTGACTGCATCGGTCAAGTCATCAGCATCTAATAGACAGTCTGTCTAGAATTGGATACAGGAGGATGCGTTTTGTAATACTACCCACGACTTTTGTTCTATTGTTTTGTCGTGAAAGACTAGATACCCCATTTTAAATTTTACTATCTTTATAATCACCTCGTAATCCATCCATGCGACTTGTCTCTTATACACATATTGCACATTGCTGCATCTCCGAAATTGATGAGAGCAGATGTATCTAAAGTCGATCTGCTCTTGCTGAGGTACACAAGACTCGATACCGCTAGCGGTAGTTGGTCAAGCTTCTTCGGACTTCTGTCACGACGTGCGAAGTCCTTGTACTCTTGAGCGCGTGATGGCTTCTCGGGCGTTCTGTAAGAGTCGACCATTTGGCCAAATAGGTAGACGACAGATACTGTTGAGCGGCGACGATACCAAGAGGATCAAGTCGCTGCTCGTAAGCGTTTTTGTAAATGGTCATCAAAACCAAACGAGTTGCGCGTAGCATAGCCATGGTTTGACCCAAGGGCCATGGGCGCGAATGGCGTATATGATGTACGGCCATGAAAGTTGTAATAGCATGTCTCTTCTGTGTCTCCAACCTGATGCGGTGTGGGGGACAGAGCAGAAGAGACTACTTTCGGATGCGAACTTTTCCGACCTTCTGCTGACCCTCTTTCGAGTTGTCATACTTTTTGGGCGGCGCAACCCATTCCTCTTTCTTATCTTTCCAGAAGCCCTTGCCGTAGCTGACAAGAATCTCCTCTCCCGGTCTGATTCCGTTCTTCCTCATGCCAGTAGTGCCAGTTGTGACGACGAAGATACCGATCCATCTCTCCCACTTTCTTTCCCCAGTCTGGACCCAGATGTCGCGGAACTCTGCATTGGGCCTGTCTGCGATGCCGCGGTAGTCGTTGATGAAGCGAGCTTCGTTGCCGGACTTTGCAGCATCTTGGGCGAGATCAAGGTCTCTGTCTAGCGAGATGTCGTACTCAGAGTCCGGGTCGGTATCCTTGGGGTTGTTTGTATGCATGAGACCGAGGTAAGGCAGGATGAAGTTGCCAGGATAAAAGTGCTTCTTTGCGGCTAGACCAAACTGGCCGTTGGCGGGATGCTCGGGGTCATTGAGAGGGACGATGCGGACGTCGGGGTTGGGAAAGGCGAGGTTTTCAGCGGAGAAGCGAGTGAAGGAGGCAGTGGCAACTGTTGGAGTGTTGAGGATCTTGAGAGCGAGGGGAGAGACGGCGGGTGAGATTTTGGGACGGCGGAGGTATTCGATGTTTTCGGGCCAGTCGACGGGCAGCTCTTCTTGTAGTATTTCTTCTTCCTGTGAGATTCCCTCCTCTTGGAGTGTCTCTTCTTGTTGCGACATGATTGCTGGTTGTCAGAAGGAGAAGATCAAATTGGCGCAAAAACTTCTTGACCTCGTCGCGGAAAAGCGCCGCTCGAATTGCTGCCCCGCTCGTTCATCCACACTTCGGCCTGCAGATGGTCTGGACTTGACTTGTTCACAGCAGCCATGGACAACGTCCTTTCGACGTCGGCCGTCGATGCCCAGGTCGAAGCTCTCCGCCAGCAGATTCAGGCTACCGAGGACCAACTAGCCCAACTACGTGAACAACTGGCCCATGCCGAACAGGTCCAACACCGCGCCCGAGATGCAGGCAAGCTCGAGACCGACTGGCAGCAAGAGATCATGGGCGCCCTGAACAATCCTCAGCACCAGTACTATCAGGAACCCGACCCGCAACAGAGATTTGCTCTCAGCAATCCCGAGTTCAAACGTTATGCTCGCCAGCTCATCATGCCCCAGGTCGGCCTGCAAGGTCAACTGCGATTGAAGGCTGCCCGAGTCCTCATCGTTGGCGCTGGAGGCCTTGGTTGCCCGGCTGCTGCATACCTCGCTGGCGCTGGCGTCGGCACTCTGGGTCTGGTAGACGGCGACACCGTAGAAGAATCGAACCTCCATCGTCAAATTGCCCACTCGACCGATCGTGTCAACGTTTTCAAGGTCGACAGTGCAATCACTTATCTACGCGGTCTAAATCCTAATATCATCTATATACCGCATAGAGCTCATCTTACTCCTTCATCTGCCTTGGATATCTTCTCCAACTATGATTTCGTACTCGACTGCACAGATCATCCTACTTCGCGCTACCTTATCTCGGATGCCTGCGTCTTGTCAGGGAAGCCTCTGGTATCAGCCTCGGCTCTGCGCACAGAAGGCCAGTTGACTGTTCTGAACAATCCCCCGCGAGCTCCTGGTGCATCGGATGGCGGTCCTTGCTACCGCTGTGTCTTCCCTCGTCCACCTCCTGCTGAATCTGTCGTCAGCTGCGGCGAAGGCGGTATCCTGGGACCCGTCGTAGGCGTCATGGGTGTCCTCCAAGCCCTGGAAACTCTCAAACTCATCACCTCTGCTCCAGACGCAGCAGCGCCTCCGCCATCCCTTCTTCTCTTTTCCGCCTACAGCATACCTCAATTCCGGAACGTCAAACTGCGCTCAAGACGTGCTGACTGCGCTTCATGTTCTGCAAACCACACAGTCACAGAGTCCAGTCTGACTTCTGGATCAATGGACTATGTAGCCTTCTGCGGCGTCACAAATCCCGTCGATATACTGCCACCTTCATCCCGCATCAGTGCCGGTGATCTTCTTTCTGTTCTTGCATCTGCATCGCCTCACGATGACGAAGGTCCAATTCTCCTGGACGTGCGCGATCCCACGCAATTTGAATTGTGCAGTCTTCCCAACAGTATAAATTTGCCGTGGCAAGGCTTGCAAACTCGTCTCCGCGATGACAGACAAATCATTGAAGACCTCAAGGGTAGAGATGTGTTGGTGGTCTGTAAACTAGGCAACGACTCTCAACTCGCTGTTCAGATGCTGGCTTCCACAACCCCGGAAATCAACAGCATCAAAGACGTACGAGGAGGTTTCCGCGCATGGAGAGATGAAGTCGACTCCGAATGGCCTGACTACTAGATCTCGAGTATTATACCCCGATTTGCGCAAAAACGATAATGCAATGCTTTTTTCTTCCAACATCACCCCTCAATGTTGCTTATGTGTACCCAACATGCTTCAACCCCTCAATCATGCCTCCACTCATCAACGCCCACCTCAACACATTAACACCCTGCACCTCTCCCCCCGCCGCAGCACCAAAGCCTTTCACAAATTCCTCTGCCACCCTCACACCCCTCAACACTGCTTTTCCCTCCTCCGTCTTTTCCAACTCGCCTGCAATCCAATCTTCCAATTCCTTTTCCTCGCCAGATCCAATGATAGATTTATTCACGCCGGCAGCAAAAACGATCAGAGACTTCAACGCCACAGCTGCCTGAGCAGCAAAGTTCCTGTACCGCAACCCTTGATTGCAAAACGAGATTTCTGAAGATACAGGTAAAATGTCAGAGTATTCGATAAAGACTTCTGTCCATTTGCGCAATTCTGTTGTGGAAAGAATGCCCTTGTTGACATGTTTGAAGTTTAGTTGTTTGAGTTTTCCGCATTGATTGTGTCGTAGCCATGATAGTACTTTGATTAGGCATGTTACGCCGTCGTCGAGGGGGGAGCGTAGGTCGTAGGTAAATGTGTTGGTGCTGTAATGCAGAGGTAGAGTTTCATTGCGTAGGAGAGAGCAGGTGTGGGAGAGTGGTGGTGAGATCCAGGTATTGTGGCTGCAGTATTGGGATAGTAGATGTGAAGATGAGGAGTTTGGAAGTAAGTATGAGT
>Ga0268251_10000676_pt1 | contig 10594 bp, 9 predicted proteins | sample AgamicAsMae_FD_200527 | JGI IMG/M metagenome (GOLD analysis project Ga0268251, IMG submission 200527) | Agave microbial communities from Guanajuato, Mexico - As.Ma.e (v2) (version 2) | ecosystem: Host-associated > Plants > Phyllosphere > Phylloplane/Leaf | place: Guanajuato, Mexico | collected...
CATGGGTGTTCGTCAAGGCTCTAACAACGGGTATCACGGGACCCGCTGAGCTTGAGCAAAACTCGGAAAGTATGATTGGACAATAGCGAGGTTTTACGAAGGCTGTTCGTAAGTTCCAAAACCTTGACGCGACGTCCAGCCTGCTGGAGGCTGGGTGTCAGCCATTGGATAAGCAAGATTGGTCGAGAGGGCAACATCTCCCAGCGAGCAGCAAGCTGGAATGGTTGGTGTGCTCCACACAAATCGCGAGCTCCGCCACCGAGACCAAGAGAGCTAGGGCAAATCTTGTTTGTTTGGGGACGGGAGAAGCATCCCGGACGTTGATCTGAGCCACGACTGGGGAGATGGATAGAATTATTGGACTCTCCTGACAGAAAATAGATGGGTAGCGAACAAGACTAGGCGCAGTACGAAGAGGAAATTTGGAGAGCTTTAGTTGAGCAATCAAATCGTTACTGATAACGGACATGTAATTGATCGAAAGGAGAGTCAGAACGATGCGAGATTGCGGTGGCTGCAGGGATGACATCCAGCCGAAACAGTTCGAGCGCACCGGGATACGTCAAAGCGTCTGGCCAGCAACAGAGCGAAAGCACGAGATCGACCATCACATTTTATGACGGCGGGACGTGAATGAGGTTGGCAGAGGCAGAAAGGATCGGATTCGACGACGGGATTGCGCGCAGGCTTGGATGCTTGAGTTTTCAGTGGGGAGGGCACGCGGATTCTACACGTTCGCCACGCAGGTTTTGATGCTAAAGAAAGACAAGAGCTTCCATTCCGCGGCGCTGTAGGGCGGCCAGAGCCTGGGGAAACCTGATGTTTGGTGGTGGAGTTTGTCGGTGGTGGTGTTTGTGCAGGAAATAGCCGCGTAACGATGTTTGCCACTAAAATGGCACTAAGGACTTGGCTAAAGCTCAACCCAGGGCGGACATCTTTCAAAACAACCCCCTGCCCGGCCCTCTCTTTTCGCTGCCACCTTCGCACCTTCCTCTCGTTGTTTCCATTACGAGTGCTTTCATTCCGCAAAAGGCCGCTTCTCACATTCGCTCTCACATTTCTGTTGCATTTGGTCCTTTCCACTTGCACTACACTTATCCCAGCGCTTCTTCACCTGCAACAGTTTATACACTTTCAAGGTATGTTTTCGGCCGCTCTCTGCTTTTGCAAACACCCTTCTGTTTGTTTTCGACACTCCTCGACTTGGCCCATCTTGTGCACTCCTCATTGAGTCGCTCGTGGGACTTGAAAAGAAGTTTCGGTTGCACACCACTCCCTCTTCTGTGTACATATCACAACAAGCCATCCTTACTGACGCGCGGCCCCTCAGTTAATACCCTCTCACAATGTCGATGAAGTACCTTGTTCCGGCACTCGCTGCCGTCGGCGGTGCCTACGCCCAGAGCTCTTGCAGCGTTTCCGGTACCACCACCATCAACGCTGCCGCTGATGCCTCTGCCCTCTCCGCCTGCTCCACCTTCTCTGGTTCCATCGCTATCGCCTCGGGCCTTGGCGCACCTGTCTCGATCCCTGGTGTTAGAAGAATCACGGGAGACCTTGTCGCAACCAACAACTCCCAGATCCCCTCCATCTCGGCCGACAGCCTCCAGACCATCGGTGGTGCTTTCATCCTCAACGAGCTCCAGATTCTTTCGACTCTGTCGTTCCCCCAGCTCAGCCAGGTCGACTCCATTCAATGGAACGCCCTTGCTGGTCTCCAGCTTCTGTCCTTCACCACCGGTGTCCAGCAGGCCAGCGAGCTCAACATCCAGAACACTCAGCTCCAGACCCTTGACGGTATTAACCTTGCTGTTGTCGACACTGTCTTCATCACCAACAACAACTACCTGAACGACATCTCTATGCAGCTCGGTAACATCACCAACTCGCTCAACATCGAGTCCAACGGTGGCAACGTCTCGGCCATCTTCCCCAACCTGATCTGGGCCAACAACATGACCTTCCGCAACGTCTCCCAGATTGCCCTCAACTCGCTCGTTTCCGTCAACGGCTCCCTCGGCTTCTACTCCAACGAGTTCGAGTCGCTGCAGTGCGCCAACCTTACCACTGTTGGTTCCAACAAGGGTGACTTGACCATCGTCTCCAACCAGAACCTCAACAACGTCTCCTTCCCTTCGCTCAAGAAGGTTGGCGGTGGTTTCTCCATCCAGAACAACACCGAGCTCATGGTCATTGACGGTTTCCCTAAGCTTGCCACTATTACTGGCGCTTTCGACCTTTACGGTGACTTCACCAAGTAAGTTTCTCAGCATGATCAAATCACGACTATTTGCTAATACATTGCAGCGTCTCTGCTCCTGCTCTTAACGAGGTTGACGGTGCTTTCAACATCCAGTCTTCTGCCCAGCTCGGTGGTTGCGACGCCTTCCAGAAGCTGAAGTCTGGCTCCCAGATTCGCGGCAAGTACTACTGCAACGGTACCGTCGCTAAGCCCTCCGGTGTTGGTTCCAGCCCCAGCACCACTGGCTCCGGCTCCTCCAAGTCCAGCTCCACTGGTGCCGCCAACGCCATGTACATCCCCACCGCCGCTGCTGGTGTCATGGGTGTCGTTGCTGCCATGTTCGGTCTTCTGTAAACGGGTCTTTACTTGACTTCGTGTTGATCCAATTGCATGGCGTTTCGATTTCATTTTCTTTGTCTTGCGTAGACTAATCCACGGGACATTTCCAATCTATTTCAATGGCCCGAAGGGTTATTCTACTCACATACCGGCTCTGAGTCTCATCTGAGCGAAAGCATTCTTTTAAAATACAGGATAAGCGTGCATCGAGTGGTCTTCTTGCTCACAAATTTTATTTCCTTTTTTCTTCTAATGGCTTCTAACGAGTTAGGCGGACGGTGTTTATTGTAATAACTCTTATTATCGTATGAGATTCTTCGTGTTCATACTTCTTCAAAACGATCTTGTTAACCCGAACGCCAAATTTCGAGAAAGATTTCAGGTACTGGTTGTAGATTGAAATGTTCAACCTGAGACGACCAGTGCATGAATAGCCGACGCGATGTCTCGCGCAAGGGATTTTTTGACTTTTCACCAAAGGGATGCACGCTGAGCTTCTCTGAACGTCACGCCGTATCATAAACAATTGTCAATCTTCCCTCTGGTTGTTTTCACGGTGAGTGATGGTCGGACGTCTTCGATGACCTCAATCTTGCACCAATCAAACTTGATCCAACAATGTTACTGCATCCAACCGGGGACCATCAACATGAGGTCGGCGAACAGGCGCGTCTGCATCATCTCGACATAGCCAAGACGACGGGACAAATGTGCACTCACGACATGACAGTATGCATCGGATGTTGGCAGCCTGCGGGAACTGTTTCATCAGTCTTCGGCGTCTTGCTTGTGCGACCCCCAGCACTATCGGCGCGCCTGCCAAAAAGAGAAAACGTATCAGAGACATCTTGCGCATGAGCTTGTTTATTGAAAGTGGAGTATGCATGAGCAAAACGCCTCTTTGCGAGGACGGCTGAACCAAGCGGGGAGTGTCCGGGATGCAAGAGCCGACAGTCATTAGTTACGGTTGCACGACACTTGCAGTGCTCCTTATTCAACAACCGCTCTCGCAGACCGACCATTGACTTCCGGCAGTTAGTTCATCGTGCATCAACCTGGTCAATGCCCTCAAACGATTGGACCATTCATACCTGCGCTTCCTGGAAGTAAGCATCTTACATCGGAACAGCAGACCTGGTGGTCTTCGCTTTCTAAAAGCACGACTCGAGCAAGCCAAGTCCCACCGCGTTCCAAGAACTCGGTCAGGCAGTTTGATGCATATCTCCCGACTCTTTTCAGCCTCTCCATCTCCACCTCGATCAACATCGGACGCCGTGTGGATACTCAGTCTTTGCTCAGCGGTTTGGGTCAGGTTTATTTGATGCTCTAGAACAGACGCACGCTCCTGGTTGTGGCACAAAAAGTCTGGTGTGCATTTCCGCTTGCAGTTCGCATGGCAAGGTCGATGTTCAAAGCAGATACCCGTCCAGCAACGCCATTTCGATAGCATTCGAAAGAGCGGTATACACTGTCTGCTTGTCATGACAGGCAGACAAGGGACACTCGCATGACAGCTATAGTGCAGATGACCTAAGATGTCAAGCACTGACGGAAGATTTTCCGATGTTTGCGGCACAGATTCTCTCCTCATCGATGGCGGCGGCTCTCGGATCTAATCCGCGGCGGCAAGGGAGTCAGAACCTGGGTGCCGGACCCTCACATCGACAACAGCCTATCGCAAACATGATAAGAGATGAAGAAATATGGATCTGGTCAGACATCTCGAGCTAGCGCTCGTTCTTTTTTGCAAGCCACCAACCAGTCAACTTCCTCGGCTGATCTTCTGATCCTTCGAGTCTGATATATCATATTTTGCTCTGATCACAACTGCTCGTGCCCGGCTAATATACTCCTATCCCTCTGCTGCGCCGCGCGCGCAAGTTTGGACGAATCACAAGGACATGTCTGCGCAGGGCATGGAGTCAGGCCCGCTCTAACAACCGCCGCACCACCGGCTTCTCATGTCCCGTTGCTAGTTGCATCTTACAGTACGATATGCCCCTTGACGGTATGCATTTGCAAACCGGCATGCAGAAGAGTGCCTCACATTGATTTTGATGTCTTCTTCTGCAGAGTCTTCGCGCGTATGAACGAGAGTGGACTGCTCAAGAAGCAGCGGTGAAGAAACATGACGCATGCCAGCAATCCCAAAGATGGAAGGCCACTGGCAGTTGCGTGACTCAAGAAGATCTGGAAGGAAGCCGACCAGGTTTGCGAACTGTGTCCCTGCAGATTAGGCTCAAGCGTCAAGAGGCTTGCACCAGTTGGATCGTCTTGTTGGCCTTTCGGCACAACCTGTAACTGCCCTGAGCGGCAATGGCTGCTGTTCTAACGTTAGTGTATGCTGTGTCCAGCGCTATACACTGACCCGGCATACGGTAAAAAGTGACATGATGGAGTAGACGCGATGCCGACCATGTCCTGAGCTTCTGTTAAGTATATCAAGTCGGTAGATACCTTCCTTTTCATCTTCATCCTTCATCATCCATTCAAGATCACAGTGCTTCAATCGGCTTGGTTCTTTGCTCAATTGCTCATCGTTCTTGTTCTCTTTTGGGTTGGCTCTCTTCTTTGACTTTTGCTTTGCTCGAACGTGTTTACTATCACATCGACAAAAGTCAAACACACAATCTAATTTTACATACGACACTACACAATCCTTCTTCAGACTTCGACTATCATCTTGATCTCGGTACAACGATACCTTACCAGAACATATCAACATGGTCTATGAGTCGTCAGTCTCTTCAGCTTGAGCAACGCAAGAGTCATGGAGGCTAACACAATGCAGACATAACCAGGCTGTCTTCGGCCGTAGAGCAGTTGACCGCGTCAGGCAGGTTGGAGATCATCTGATGTCTCGTCCTGTGCATGTTCGAGATGATATGGCTTCATCTCGAATGCAGCCAACGACTGGTGCTTCCTCTGTTCTGCATCACCAGAACGGTCTGCCTACAAGACTGGCACCTACACTCCCGTCCTTCAAGCACCTTGCTGAGGTCGCTGATCAGTCGACCCTTCAATACTTGCGCGCTCCTTCTGTTGGATGTGACTACTTTCCGGTACCCCTCATCGGAGCGGAATCTACGCTCGTCTCGCCCCCTGAGTCCGTTGCGTCTCCTACCCCGACACCATCCAGATCCGTATCTCCAGTCGCGGGCAGAGCAACTCAATCTGCTAGCCGGTCCAGGAGACAGAACCCTTCTTACAGAGTCGGGAAGACTACCAAGTCTAGCAAGCGCAAGAACTACTCCGACCCGGCCAAAGCACAAGAAATTGAGAACAACAGACGTATCGAGGCCGCCCAACGTCCCTACAAAGAAGGTGTCCGAATGTCTGTCGGCCACCACCCTTTTCCTTACTTTGATCACAAGTATGCACCTTGCGAGGCCAAACGCGCCAAATCGTCAACTGGCAGCAGCGACCCCAACACCCGCCACAACATGGCACAGACTCATCTTCGAGCTGAGAAGGGAGGCTACAGAATGGGTCTGCAACGTCTTCTCCTCGGTCCGTTTCACTGGAAAGGCCTCAAGATGCAGACCGTGGTCAACGCAAAAAGCAGCGGCTTGTTGTACGAGGAAAAGGATATTCTGCAAGGAGGTACTCACATGGTTTCGTTCGCCTTGATTTTCATGCATAGGCTCTTCGGTCAGGAAGGTATGCAACAACTCAGCACCGTACTTGATCTGTTCGAGCCGGAGGATGTAGGACCTGCAGAAGTGGTGAGAGATGAGCGCGACGACGACAAGACCTACGAGCTCAAGTGTCAGGCCGCGAGAATCCAGATTATCGAACAAGCACATCTTCCGCTCGGCTTGAAGCATATCAGAAGTCGAGACGAACTTCTTGATGTCATGCAGCATAAAGTCATGCCGATTGCCAATGACTTTGGCAAAAGTGTACTGCAAGAGATGTTCTTCCGCGAGCCCAGAGAGAATCGCGCTAGACTTTGAGTGAAGAGGGAAGGCAAACTGATTTTGGAGATGGCATGATGATTTTAACGACTACCCTTTGTTTTGTTTTTGTTCTGGATGAGGTTTTGCGACGCTTCAAAAGAAAATTGGTTTATCAAAGGAGGAAGTGAGCGTTGTTCCGGCAGCATATTTACTCCAACTCTACAGCATATATTGTACTTTAATAGATCAATAATGATTGAATCTTGTCAAAATCTCCGATGCAATGTGATGTTATTGAGATGCCTGACTCGAAGGCCGGAGAAGAAGGCATGGATTAATTAGGTGGCTTTGAGCAAGAAGAGGATGCTGGGGTCGGCGGGATAATCATTGCCGAATGAGGAAACAACGACTGTGGCAGAGACAAGAGGCCAGCCGTCGTCGCAACAGGAAGCAACGATTGCAGACAAAACTCGCAATTCCCCTAGACAAGGCCAGAAGGAGCTGAATATTCGAAGAAGCTCAAGCATCTCCCTCGCCCCTTCCTCGACAATCTCACAGACAGTAGCTTGCCAAGGCGTACCTGCCAGATTCCAAGCAAGCCAACGCTCTTCGGGATCCCTGAAGCGCCAGCCAGCGAGCGCGCCGACGAGGTTGCTGTCATCTCGACTTTCCCGCGACAGGCCGCCTGGTTTGAAGTGGTCATAATTGCATATCGCCATGCTTCTCCCAAAGGACGGCGTATCATGGAAGGCGGCACAGGCCAGGCTGCCTCCGACCAGAGCTATATGGACTTTTCTCACACGCACCCGCTTCCTGTTGGTCGTCGCCATAGTCGGCCTCGTCATCTTGTTATGGAGGGGCGTCACAGGCACCGCCGAGGACTTGCAAAAGTAAGCTTGATCTTCTCTTAGAGTCGCATGCGACAGATGATCTCGAGGATCTCGGGGTTCTCGACAATTGCTGCGCGCTGTAACTCCAGTTATCTCTCCGTCGACCATGCTGACCCGTCAGGTTCTACTGTTTCGGCCCAGCCAAATCGCCCATGCAAATGACACCCAATGAGCAAATGCTATGGACCGGAAGCCTGCAAACTCCCGTCATCTTCAACCACCACGCTCCCGTCGAGATCAACCACACCACCATCAGCAGTGTCGACCTCAACCCCATAAAGAGCACGAGACAGGCCATTGACAACAAGGAGCGCGTTCTCCTCCTCACCCCTCTACGCGACGCCGCTCCCTACATCAACGATTACTTTGACCTCATCTCGCAATTGACCTACCCTCACGAGCTGATCGACCTCGCTTTCCTCGTCGGCGACAGCACCGATGACACCCTCGCCGTCCTCTCCAAGGAACTCGAGCGCATTCAAAGTCGCCCCGACTCCATCCCTTTCCACAGCGCTACCGTAGTGCAGAAAGATTTCGGTGTTCATTTGAGCCAGAGTGTTGAGGATAGACACGGTTTCGCTGCGCAAGGTCCTCGTAGAAAGGCCATGGGCAAGGCTAGAAACTACCTTCTCAGTGCTGCTATGAAGCCTGAGCACAGTTGGGTGTACTGGCGTGACGTCGACATCAAGGACAGCCCTTCCAAGATCATCGAGGACTTTATCGCTCACGATCGCGATGTCCTTGTTCCCAGTATGAGCACATGTTGTTTTATCTCTCGAACAACTTACTGACTGCATCACAGACGTCTGGTTCCACCGCTACGAGAACGGTCGCGACATTGAAGGAAGATTCGACTACAACTCGTGGCAAGAATCCGAGAAGGGTCTCAAACTAGCCGCAACCCTCGACAAAGACACCGTCCTCGCAGAAGGTAGGCCTCTCTACATCTATCTCCTCTCTGCATCTCTCACTGACTCTCCCTCTTCTCAGGCTACAAAGAGTACGACACCGGCCGCACCTACATGGCCAAGATGGGCGACTGGCGCGAAGACAAAGATGTCGAGATCCCCTTGGACGGCATTGGCGGCGTCAACATCCTCGTCAAAGCCGATGTCCACCGCAGCGGCATCAATTTCCCTGCCTATCCGTTTGAGAACCAAGCTGAAACCGAAGGCTTTGCGAAGATGGCCAAGAGAGCCGGATACGGTGTCTATGGGTTGCCAAATTACATTGTGTGGCATATCGATACAGATGAGAAGCCTGGAAATGCGTAGTAGAGGTAGATGAGAAGTGTTTGGGAGCTCTTTTCCAAAGGGATGAAATGTGTATTCTTTTTTTCTACTATCTTCTTTTCTTGATTTATCTTCCTATCCTTCGATTGATGGGTTCGTTCATTGGCGTTCCTGGTGTTGCTCTTGGATGTGAGAGGATGTTCGAGAGTCGCATTGTTAAGCAGAATGTAAAGCAAAGCAGAGCAAAGCATATAATGAATTAATTACAACAGACAAAACATGTCATTCCACCTGCTTTTCTGATTAACATGCATTCTATCGTGTTTTTTCCCTCGGCTACGTGACTTTCCCTGCTACTGTCCACATTCCTTCCTTTCCAATTCGAACTTCTGCCTTGGTGTTTTCGTCCTCGTTTTTATTTTGCAATACTTCCCGATCTGGTGCTTTGTTTCCAATATGACTTCTTGTTTGAATCGTGTTTTCTGATATCTCATGTGGTCTCTGGTTATCCTGTCTGTGTTTGGGAACACTTTCGCACCAGCAAGATGATTCTGTTTTGAGTGCGCTGCTCTGTTCACCTATCTGAAGACCTTATGATAAACGATCTGTGGCGATAGGATCCCTCTCTGAGTGTACAAGTGCCCTGATACGTAGAATTACAGGAATGCACAATGGTCTCGCGTAGGACGATAGTATCCATGGAGAAAGGGATACACTCTCGGATCTCTTTGGATACATCTCTTATTTCGAGATCTTGGTGCAATTTTGTAGCAAGAAAGATGACGATAGGAGCACATGGGAAGGTGTATGGTCATCCAATGTCCTGGTGTCTTCTTCTATTCTGTTCTTCCTCTAGTGTATTGCGCTATGTCCTTTCTTTGCAATTCATTATTTCCTCCCAACTTGATCTTCTTATCCCGATCCTTTTTCTCTAATGTGATCGTTCTTGGCGATTTGGCTGTTCTAGCTGAATCTATCGTTCCTCCCAAATTGATCGTTCCTTTCTGTTTGATGAATTGTTCCTGCGCAATCTCGAAGGATGCATATCTTTTGTTTCTTGTTTTCTTCCTCTCCAATTCAAAGGCTCTGCAGTCACAGGTCATCGCTATGCAGAGATTGATGTTCGTAGTTCGGGTATCCACTGAGAGAGATCACCTTTTGTTCTCTCCATGGACTGTTGAAAAGCCAGGCAGACGTGGTCTTGCATTGTGATAGTAATTGTTCATCATGCTGAGTGCGGTCGAGATAGCAAACGTCCCCATCACCCCTAAATCAGTTTTCGACCTTCTGAACACCCCTGACGATTTCGTCTTGGACGACTCCGTCGTGGACGATCTTCTGGCGCTTGTGATCTTCTGCGGCTCTCACATAGTGCGCCAGATCCAGAAGCTTGTCCTGGATGTCTTCACCACTGAGTTCGATTGAACCTTCGCCATCGAAGAATCTCAGCTTGAAGCCCGAGTAGTCGCAGGGGATGCGTCCAACTCCTGGGTAATCGAGGTAGCGCATCTGATCGTTGCCCCATGTAAAGTCGATGCCATATGTGATTTCGCTGAGTCTGCAGTACTCCAGGTTGGGCAAGCGAGAGATGGCTGAGATGGTGTCGCTCCAGAGGTTATGGCTGAGATGGCCTGTGTGTGCGTGCATCCTGGAGAGGTCGAGATGCTTCAGGGGTGGGGCCAAGACTGCTTGGAGACAGCCAGGGGTATAGTTGTCAAAGAGTTCGACCTTAAGGGAGGTGACTGGCTGGGTACCCAACCAAGCGTATGAGGCATCCACAGGGGTATTGAAGCCAGCACCCATGGTATTGCCGCCGAGCATGATGTCACAGATCTCGACGCTCTCTGAGGTGCTGTTGTAGGAAAGTTGAGGGGTTCGGGAGCGATCCAGCTCTACACTCAGGGGCCTGAGGCTCGACTGGAGGATCTGCCACATGAATTGTTGGATCTGGAGTTGTGCCCAGGGGTTATAGGGGGCGAACAGGTCCATCTT
>Ga0268251_10000677_pt1 | contig 10577 bp, 3 predicted proteins | sample AgamicAsMae_FD_200527 | JGI IMG/M metagenome (GOLD analysis project Ga0268251, IMG submission 200527) | Agave microbial communities from Guanajuato, Mexico - As.Ma.e (v2) (version 2) | ecosystem: Host-associated > Plants > Phyllosphere > Phylloplane/Leaf | place: Guanajuato, Mexico | collected...
ACATCCCGCTGCACCATCGACCAACGCACGCGCCCCTGAAGAGGTAGACGAACTCGATCCAGAACTGCAACAGCGTCAACTTGCATCTGAGTACTATCGCCTACGCAACAATATCATCCGCCAACAAGGCGGTTTCAAGGAGACAGAGGAAGAGAAGGACGACCCCTTGATGGAGCAGTTCCCTGATGGCAAGATGAAGAAGGTGAGTAGATTCAAGGCTGCCAGGATGAAGTTTTAGACGACTAGACAAGATAAATGGCTACTTGCTATTCCCATATACCTTCCCAGATAGAACACTACACACTGCATGGAACGTCAAAAGTCTGTCCGAAAGGATGGCGAATGTGGAGGCGGAGAGCTCATTCTGCCTTTCACTTCACCGACGGTTCCTAGAAGAACGCCAGGGCTCTCTGATTCGGCGACCTTTTCCTCCATGGACGCTGTATCTAGTTTCGTCCTCGACATGCAAAGTGAACTTGACAGGAGTTATTAGTTGAAGAAGTGGATTTTTGATGACATGAAGCATAAGAATACAGATTTGGTCTTTGTGCAAAACCAAATTGGCCCACCAAGGTCTTTTTCTCTCTGGTGATTGTACATGAATTTCGAGGAGTGAAGAGGAAGACAGCGGCCCTCGCAAGGCGCCGTGTCGTTGTATGGGTGGGGAAAAAAAAAGAAAGGACAGCCCCAGATCAAGAAGAATGATGCTTTTCGCTCCAAACGCCGAATATACCCGTATATAGCACAAGTGATGACAAGTTCTCTTTCTAAGCGACCATGGCCTTGGGGGCGCCCTCGATGCCTTGCGGAGGTGGTGGGGGAACGTCGAGTCTGGTGTTTTCTGCCATCATGCGCTGGAAACCGATACCGACACCTTCGATGACGGCGAGGAGGATGGCGCAACCGATGGCACCGTTGCGCATGGCCTTGTAACCACCACGGACGGCAAGAGCACCACCGGTGAAGAAGCCGGCAATGATGGCGTTCCAGGGGTCTTCCTTCTTGCTGTGTGATAGTTAGTACTGTGATTTGGTCTTGGAACAGGTGGTTGTGGTCGCGTACCGAATGCCCTTGACTGCACAGTCAAAGGTACTGAACATGCCACCCCATACACCAAAGTTTCCACCGAGAACAGGAGCACGCGCCTTGATGGCGGTCAGAGCACCTATCCTTCTCTCGCCATAGCTGTTGCGTCGAGTGTCAGTGGGTTGTGTCTGATCGTGTGAGATGGTTTCGAGCCGGAGTTGACGTACGGACTGTTTCTAAAACCCTTGATACCGTGCCAGAGCGAACCACCGATTGCGCCCATGCAGAAAGCACCACCGAAATCGTTCAAGGCCCTATTGACGACAGAGTTAGCAGGTTGGCGGGTTGCGGAGAGGCGGATAATGGACGTACACCCAAGGGCAAGGGTCTCTGCTGTGATCCATAGCGAATGTGAGATGTGTGTGGTTATGGTCGAGATCGAGAGGTGGCTAGCGGTACGGATGGTTAGTGGATTGGCCTCCGCCTGCAACTTTTCGTGGACGATGATGGAATCCGAACCTTTGCGCGCTCGCGTGGTCTGTGCGCCAAATGGTTTTTGCTTGGCCCAAATTATTATTCTTGATGCTTTCGCTCTCCTTCTTCTCTTCCAATCTCAGCCATCATGTCGCTGGGTGCGCCAGAGGTTGCTCCGGTCTTGTCGACCCCGGATACCCATGTCTTCGAGGATCCCACCCCCGCCGTCGATCCTTCTCTAGTGCGAAACTTCTCGGACGAACAATTATACCTTACCTACGAGATCAAGAGGACCGTCAATGAAATCCGCCATGGCAGATACAAGAGAATTGCTCTTCAATTTCCTGACCACATGTTGACACATGCTCCGAGGGTCTTTGAGGCGTTGCAGAAAGAGCTCCGAGTTCAAGAGAAAGATCAAGACGTGACTGAAGCCCTGGACAAAGTCTCGCTGGATGACGAGCGGGAGAGACTATGTATCCTCGGTGATAGCTCATATGGTGCCTGCTGCGTCGATGAGGTTGCTGCCGAGCACGTCCTGGCCGACGTCGTCGTACATTACGGCCGCACCTGTCTTTCTCCTACCCAGAGGTTACCTGTCATTTACGTCTTCACCTTCCGTCCTCTGGATTTGGAAACCGTCGTCGCCAGCTTCCAGAAGACCTACCCGGACAAGGACCATAAAGTGGTCTTGATGGCAGACATTCCTTACTCAGAACACGTTCAACCTCTGCAATTCGCTCTCGAGAAACTTGGTTACACCAATCTCTTCTCCACCTCCATCCTCCACAACCCCTCGTCTCTACTACCCAACCGCACTGTTCCTGCTGGAGCAGAAGAAGATGCCACTGTCCTTCGCGACTACTCGCTCTTCCACATCTCCGAACCTCCAACCTCTCTTCTTCTCAATCTCACCTCTCGCGTGGCTTCTATCGATATCTACCCTACCGTCTTCGGAGGTACTGAAGCCCCTGAGACCATGTCGGCCTCCACTGCTCAAACCCTTCGTCGCCGCTATGCTCTCGTCACAAATCTCAGCACCGCCTCCGTCTTTGGTATTCTGATCAACACTCTTTCCGTCAAGAACTACATGGGCGCTCTAGCGCACGTTCAGGACCTCATCACCCGCGCCGGCAAGAAGTATTACACCTTTGTCGTTGGCAAGGTCAATGCTGCCAAGGTTGCCAACTTCTCTGAAGTCGATGGTTGGGTCATTATTGGTTGCTGGGAAAGCAGTCTGATTGAGAGCAAGGACTTTTGGAAACCCATCATCACACCCTTCGAACTTGGCCTAGCACTTACGGATGAACGGGACCGTATCTGGACCGGAGAATGGAACAGCGACTTCCAATCCCTGCTCGGCAAGAAAATTACTGTCAGGGGTGAAGCATCGCATGAAGACGATTCAGACAACCAGGACAATCAAGACATTGAAGATGAGTCAGACTCCGAGTCAGAGGCTCCAGTCTTCGATCTTCGTACCGGACGTTATGTCTCCCAGAGCAGACCCATGGCCCGACCTTCTGCTTCCGCCTCGAAGAAGACCGCTGCCACCAGTCTCATCAAGCGTGCCAATGGCGATCTCGCTCAGATCGGTGGCGAAGTATCCCCTGCTGCCGAGTTCCTGCGCAGTAAGCGTACATGGCAGGGTCTGGGTACTGATTACGAAATCGCTTATGATTACGATGAAGACGGCAAGATCAAGGGCGCAGCTATGGAAGAAGGCCGTGGTGGTGTTGCTCGAGGATACGTCGTTGGTGACTCTGAGCGCTCTTGAAGTGATCACAGCTCTGGTATTCGAGCTGAAAAGCTCAATGTTGCCATCACCACCATCAACTCGCCCGATCTCAGAGGTAAACTTCGCATTTTCTTCTTCTTTCCTTATGTCTGAAGCGCGCTGGTACAAGGATGAACACCTGATAGGGACAGCTTATACACCATGTGTAGATGCTGAGAGCTCAGGCAGAGTATTTTAGTAGATGCCTCTCTTGTCTGATATTACCAACCAGCCATCTTACAACACAAGATTCCCAAGTCGTCATTTGTAGACAATTGGCTAACATCATTGTTGTTAGGTTCGATTCTTGAAACCGGCTCCGCGCTCCATACAATCTGCTTGCCGCGCCGGCATATGCGATTAGACACTCCCAGCAACAGCGTATCTCAGCGGGCTTGAAGCAGATTAGTGTATCGCCACTAGTTGCAGCTGATGCACAGCCATAGTTCACAGAGCCAAGAGTGAACTCCCCACAAGCCATTACTGCGTCGTGGACAGGAGCGACAATGGCCGTGATATCAGGAGTGGACGCCAACTATAGGACACACTGACAAAGGTACCGCTCTACACGGCAGTGAAGTGGTTTTCCTAGGCAGAAATGTCTAGGGTTGCTCATCCTTAAGCATTAAAGTATGCTACGTAACTGTTACACTCGGTCTTGACTTAAGACTTGACGGCCTAGTCATGGTACCAAAAAGAGAGCTATGTATAGACGAGACAAGTTATCCTCAACACACAACATCGATCCTCGCCTGGCCTCCAAGTACAATCAGCTCGAGGATCTAGAAAGGGATATGAAGAGGATATGCCCCACGGTCGGAACAGACAGGAAGCGATCGAGACCAATTGATTCCTCTGCATCCAAGACTCGAAAGAAGCTTGGAAAACATACAAAACAACAAGAAATTCAACATCTCCTCTTTCAGCCTGCGTTCCCTCCCTCCTGTGTCTCCAGAAATTTGGCTTTGTGAATCCACACGCTGGGGTAAAAAAGTAAGATCAAACCTCCATAAGCAGCATTTCACTCGTGCCTTCCCAATCAATCGTCGTCATCTAAGTAGTAGCTGTGATTGCAAACTCGACGGTCCTGTTGAGAGAAAACTCAGACCCTACTGCTGACACTGATGTAGTGTTGATCAGACTCCCTAGCTAGAGTATTTGTATAATCTTATGCCAAAGCACATCGCTTCGTCCTGTAGTCTGTTACGTCTGAAATGTACTGTATAACTCTATGCCATCTCGACTGAAGCACAGTGTCTTCATCTACCGACTTTACATCTCACTGTTGCAAGAGAAGTATAAAGGCTTGAATGCAAGTTTGTTGTATAAACTAAACCCGTAGAAATTATGAGCCCCAAACTCAGCATCAGAGGTGAAAAATGATACCAGATCAATGAAGAAGTAAAAGGAAACACTGCCTGTCTCTCCATATGCAGAATCATATCACGCAGGTAATCGCAAGAATGCATAATGATCTCGATGAACATCACAGGATCCATTGAGAAGAGACTCCGTGGTATTCTTTCTCTAGACACAGTTCCCTGGATTAAACAATTTTGTGTCTGTTCACAGCATGCTGTTGCTGGGTCATTACCATATCACAACAAGGACAAATAGTAAATTAAATCGTGATATTTTTGCATTCCATAGCCAAAGGGTGTATTCAGACTATCCCCAATACAAGTCACCCTATTCTTTTCTATTTATGCCAAACAACAAAACCCCTGGTATCGATAGAAATGATGGTTACACCACAACACAACAAACAAAACAAACGCTCCGATCGCAATCTACATGATCATCAAAACAGCAGCAACAGCAGAAACAGCAAATGCCAACGAGGGCACAGCGCCCTGGAAGCCACTGCTCGAGAAGCTGAGTACGTCGTTCTTGGGGAGCTTGTATGGGGGCTCGTAGGTGGTGTTTGTGGTCGAGTTGACGGTGCCGTCCCAGCAGTAGCGCGAGAAGCACGAGTTGCATACATCGGGGATTGTCGTGCCGGTGCGCTCGAGAGAGCGCTGAAGGATGGCGCAGCCCACGCAGGTGGGCCATTCGGCGTCCAAGGTGGAGTTGCCTTGGGTGACTGCATTGTAGCCGTTTTCGATGATGTAGTTGCGCTCGGTGTCGTTGTAGGACAGGTCGTAGGTGCTGACGTTGCTGTGGTAGACGTAAGGGGAGTTGGGCAGGTAGACGATCAGAGGAGTCATGTTGGTGGTGTTGCTAGAGTCACAGCCGAAGAATGTAGGGCGGTAGTTCAGGCCGAGGTTGACAAAGGTCTGCTGGTCGGGGATGGAAGGGAAGGAAGTGCCGTTGGAGATGGGCAGGAAGGTACGGGCGTAGGTAGCAACCAGAGCAGTGCCGTTGGGCCAGTTGGCGCCGCCATTATCGGCGGTAGTATCGGCAGAAGAGTCGATGGCGAAGATGACATCGACGTGTCTCTCGGGCTGGATGAGAGGGTGGAGAGGGATGTTTTGCAAATCCTCGCCACCATCGACAAGCGTGAGCTGGTCAGTGGTAGCAATGCGGCTGGTCGCGTTGTTGACACCGAAGAAAGGGTTGGGGTAGTTGGCAATGTCATCGTTGTCCTGACCGATTTCGCCCAGAACTTTAGTAATAGCCTCGTTGATAAGACCAGTGGAGCCATTGACCTGCAAGAAGGCCTGGTTGAACAGAGAGCTGGAAGTGCCCATGATATATCCGGCATTATCGAATCCGCGGACACACTGCATGTCTCCCTGTACAACTACACCATCGGAAAAGTTTGAGCCGAGGTAGCGCATAGGAGCAAATGCGTAGGTGGTAGGATCGAAAGTACCAAGCTCCCAGGGGTTCATCTCGTAGACGGTAGCATTACCGTCGATGACGAGCTGGCCTCTAGCACGGCCATCAGCGACAAAGATAGGCATGGGGGTGTTACCAGCTCTGAACTGGTCAGAGTCGGCGATAGACGAGAAAGTGTAAGCAGGACCTCCTTCAGTAGCATTGATGAGCTGGTAAGACAGTGCGCGACCCCAGTAATCGGTGATGGTAGTTTCGTAACCGGCATCATTCTTGTCTTGAACAGTGTCGTAGATGTCCTTAAGATACTCGGCCGTATTCAAGATTGAGAGCCCGCTGCTTTCAGGGCCCTCGAGAATGGAGTTGGCGAATTGCCATGTGCCTCCGTTGCCGTTGGCAGTGTCCTGGCTGAGGATGGTTTCAACGGAGCTGAAGTTGTTCATGAACAAACTGCCCACCAACCACGAGCCGCCCGAAAGACCAGCCAGGTAAGTCGAGGCCTGCAAAAGACCACCGAGTTGGCCTGCTCCGGTAGAGTTGGCAGTACGGTTGTCGAAGGCAGCCACGGCACCGGCGTAGTTCATCAAGGCGCGGTAACCACCTCCTGATCCAGCAATAGCAATGTTGGGAAGAGCGCTGACGTTGTTTGCCACGCTATCGATATAAGAATTTGTGTCGAGTCCAGTGATGTTCATGCGACCAAGCAGATCTCTCATGGCTGAGACGGTGTTATTTCTTCGTACGTAGAGCCATTCTGTCTCGTTAGGAGAGATGGTGGATGCATTGCGAATAGTCGGGCGATCTGAAGGGCAGTCGACATGTGTAGGGACGTATCCATTAGGAGCTTCAGGTGCCGCACGCTTGAGCGCAGCCAACGGGACTGCGAGTGCCTCTGCGGCAGCCTGCTCAACAGAGGGGTTACGGATAACAACAATGTTGGCCGAGACCTCGGGGAGAAGGGCGGCGACCGACACCAGGCCGGTCAATGCTGTTTGGGCCTTCATCCTGACGCTGTGATAGAGATATAGATTGCGGTTAAGTGATGGACTGGCATTCCAGAGGTCGGGGCAAGCAAAAGTTATATATATCGAGACCGGCTCCCACGGAAACGGAACCAGTAAAGTGACGTAGAAACGCTAAGAGGCTATTACAGTTTCATGCAGGACCCAACACACCTTGGCGCGGTTGCTTTCTCATCTTACTGTCGCGTGTGCATACGCTCGGATACGCTCTTCTTGTTGCTCCTAACATTGTAATTCGTGTCGCGTATATTGAGGGGGCACATACCACACTCGCAGTAATTTGACGAGCATAGGGACAGGAAAGCAGCTGTTGAAACATAACCATGCTCGGAATGTTTTTTCTGAGCACAAGATCAAATCGTCCAAGTCGATCTGCCGTATCGTCGGTTCCCGCGGGCGAGCCCTGTAGATCATTCGGCCTATTGGCTACGAAACAGTGCGGTCGGCTGTTTGAGATCCGTGTCAGTAGGGTTACAGCCGCGCGGCGACGGCGGGACTGCAAAGTCTCTGTTCCCTAGTTCTCGGCACCTCTTCTATCCTGATTTAATTCATCGTCATGCTGAACGCGATGTGCGCGGCGACATCTCCTTCGGATCTGACATCTCCAGCCACTTTTCCTACCAAGAAGTACCTACGTACTCACTCAGCCCTGCTTCCGGATGCTCATGGATAGCAAGTTTCTTCTCGGCGCTCTTGCGGCCGACAGCTGTGCAATCCGTTTACGTTGCTGTGCTCACCTAATCAGTATAGGCAAGGGACGCTCAGGAAAAACCGCCGCTTGTTGGCCGACAGCAACGGGGAATGATCCTCCAGATTCGTATTCTTATACGCGGTGTGCGCGGAGCTTGTATGTATGGTGAGCAATCGGAGAGAATCACCCTCCGTGGGACGAGATGAAGAAAAAGAAGAGAAACACAACAATTACACCGAGAGCAGAGAGAGCAGGAAGAGGGACCAAAAGCCTTCGTTCTGCTAAACTAACAATGTCATTTCAAAACTCCTTAGCCATCCTAGAATCCCAACATAGCATGTCATCCTCGTTTCTCGCTTCTAAGCACTCACAGCCCTGTTTACTGAACGTCTTCTGGGCAATTGTACCTCTTCAACCTCGCTCTCATCACTGAAGCCACCCCATGGCAGTTCGACTTCACTGTCCTCGTCGATTCCATCAAGACCAAATCTATGGTGTTGCACTTCCTTGATGTCCCGAGCCCTCTGGGCCAATTCACCAACATCAATACCCAAACTCTGCAATGTCTCTTCCACTTGTTCATCATCCAGTTCTTGCAATTGTTGTTCGCCATCCATTTCTGCAGCAGATGACTTCTGACCCTCAAGCACATCGTAGAGAGCATAGATTTGGTCACTGCGGCGTTCGATCTCGGCCATCAGAGAATCCTTCTTCTGTTTCACAGCCAGGCGCTTGCGGCGACCGAGGGCGGGATCGTGCTTGTTGTACATCTTCTCGTAACTCTGGAGTTGAAGCTTAAGATGTTTGACTTCATCTTCGAGTTGCTTGAGAACGGTCGCTAGTGCTACAGGTGGGGGTTGAGAAGGGCGAATAGTGGCGTTCGTGTCGTCTATCTCGCGCTCAGAAACAGGGACAGGCAAGGGAATCGTGACTTCCTTGTCTTGCGAGTCTTGAGACGGGCAGACGGTGCAGGTCAGGTTGTCATGCGAGATATCACCGACAGTCTCTGCCATAGTGGCTTGAGCACCTGGACCAGTATGAAGTGTGATGTCGGGAAGAATGAAGGCGGAAGTCATTTCTTCGATACTCTTGGTGCGGTTCCTTCGGCGTGACGATGTGCTCATGAACGATGCCTCGATCGACTCTCTTGGTTCAGAGTACGAAATGGCATCGGATGTGTGAGGTGATTGGATACGCACGTTCTTGAGCAGGCCGGTGTTTTCGTCCACCTGAGATCTGATGGTGAAACGCCCTGTGTCGTCATTTGCGATATCCTTGAGAGATGACTTGCGAGGCATAGCAGTAGTGTTTGTGGAAGTTGCATTGTCCTGAGCCTGCGGTGCAGACACAGCGCGCGTCGTCTTGGAGGCACGGCGTTCTTCCTCCAAAGTCTTTCGCAGCTTTGCTAGTTCTCTAGGATCAAGGAAGCTCAAGTAAGTGATGTCCCTAGAGTCTTCGTTGTTATCCGCGATTCCGTCTCTGGCGGTTCTAGAGAAGTTCAGGTTGGTCGTGGAATCAATGTCGCTAAAGTCCACAATGAGCTGAGGCATAGTGGTGTTACGGCGAGTATTAGACTTGGAGCGAGAGCGAGAGCGAACATCGGCAGGTGCAGCAGTGGAACGCGATCTTCTGATCTCGTTCTCGATGCTGTCCATGATGTTGTGCTTGGTGTCCTGGCCAAGTCTTCCGCTTGATCGGCGCTTGTTTGTGGGTTGCTGGCTGTCTTGGGCAACACGAGACTTGGACGACTTGGAAGTATGGTCTTGAGCAGGAGCGGACTGCGTGGTCTGGTCGGGCTGCATGTCGCGAGCAGCGGCCTCACGACGATGTGTTCTTGCTTTCAGATCAGACTCGCGTGAATTCCATTGCTGTGTTTCATCGTGGAATTGAGCCTTGATTTGAGCAAGTCTAACACGCAGACGACCATTCTCGGCTTGTAGAGTTGCGACATCATCCTCCAGGTCTTGGTTAGAATCGCGCAGTTGAATGTTCTCGTTCTTGAGCTCCTCGGAATTGTAGTAAGCGACGCCGAGCTGGGTAACCAAACCATCACGTTCTTTAGTCAGGTGTTTGACAGCAATGTCGTTGACAGATAGCTTGCGCTCTCCGCGATCAAGACGATCTTGCAACGCCTTGACGGTAGACTTAAGGGTGGCTCTCTCGACGCGCCATCTCTCTTTGGCACTACCATCATCATCCTCGCCCAATGCACTGTCGGGGCGTCGCAGCTTCTGCTCGACGTCGAGGCGCGATTTGAGCTGACCAACTTCTGCCTCGTATTCTTCGAGCCTCTTCTGTGCTTCACTTTTTTCTGCTTCGAGGTTTGCAACTTTGTCCTTTAGGAGCTGCAAGGACGCAAAGATTGCCTTTTCTTCATCGGGGACGGCGATCGAGTTGATGTTGGCATGGGCGATAGTGTTTGTGATGGTAGGGTTGTTGTACGAGGCAGAGGTGAAGCGCGAACGCGACTTTTGTGAGCGAGAGAAGACGGGGGTGCCATCTTTGCGCACACCCGACACGAGCTCGGTAATGTTCGGGAGGTCGGGAAGCATGAAAGAAGCTTGGGTCTGGGAGCCGGTCCATGTAGCGGTGGGATTCTGTAGCGGACGCTGAGGTGTGGATGCGGATCGCAGGCCTTGGTGGTGCGAGTAAGAAGTGGGCAGATTTGCTGAAGTGAAGCGCGTGTTTCGTGGGTGGACCGAGGTGATGGTCGGGCGGTCCTCGCCAACAAAGGACGAGTCGCTCTCGTGGCGGACCTTGTGGTGCATGTCGGACAAGGAGCGGCGCTGCGAGGCATTGGCTCTCTTGT
>Ga0268251_10000678_pt1 | contig 10576 bp, 9 predicted proteins | sample AgamicAsMae_FD_200527 | JGI IMG/M metagenome (GOLD analysis project Ga0268251, IMG submission 200527) | Agave microbial communities from Guanajuato, Mexico - As.Ma.e (v2) (version 2) | ecosystem: Host-associated > Plants > Phyllosphere > Phylloplane/Leaf | place: Guanajuato, Mexico | collected...
CCTCCCTCTTGTTTGCCATTCTTGAAGTACACTTTGATCAGTATGTCAACGAAGCCCTTCTCGGTCGTTTCTGAGATTGGTGTGTAAGACCGGATGATGGCCTCGCGTGTGACCGGATCGCGCAAACGTATCATGAGGTGCTGACCAGTAGGGAGGCCGAGTGTTTGATCTTCAGTTTCGAGCTTGAATCTGAAGATGCGACTGTCCCAGGATACCGTGGTCTTTGATTGCAAGATAGCTCTCTTCCATGTTCGTGGATGCAAGAAAATTTCCGAGGGAGTCGCGTTTTCGTCCGGTTGTACTTCCTCGCCGCTCAATGCTCGCTTGCCCTCCTCATCCAGTGTTCCAATGTGGTAATCTGGCATCATGGCTTTGGCTGTCTCGCTGTGAATACCCATGAATTCGTCAGTGCTGTCCAGTCCAGCTGCCGAAATGATGCTTTGGGCACCTCCGGGGTGACCTTCCATGAAGGCTGTGCCGTCATACACTTCTCCGTTCACAACAAACCATGGTTCCTTTTCAGTGTCGTGTTTGCGTAGATCGTCGATAGTGATTTTCTTGTCGATTCCGTCCTTGGTCATCTTCACATCTGCTGCTGCTTCTGTGACGGGTTCAGGGGCTTCTGAGCTACCAAGTTGCTCACCCCAGTAGCCGTTGGCAAGATTGCCTCCCAGCTTCTTTACCCGCTCCATCCAACCGCCAGGCATCAAGGCGGGCTGTGTGGGATGCTCGAAGCGCAGATAGTCATTCTCTCGGTGAATGGCAATACGATACCAGGGATTGTTCATCATGCCAAGAACACTCCAATACATATCGCGAGGCTGGACATTCATGCTCTCATCCATGGCTCGGCACATGATGTCCTTTGCGTCTTTCAAGTCGTCGACCGAGATGTCGATGTTCCAGAATGCCCAGGAGAAACAACTTTCTCTCCACTCCATGTCTAGTCTTCCGCCGTAAAGATCAACGGGGCCTGCTTCTCGATATCTGTCTTCGGCGTAGTCGACATTGGCAAGACGCCAGCTCTTGCCTTTGTCCAGTGTGACTTCGACGCGAGTAATACGTCGACCACCACCACCGTAGGCGTATCCTTTGACTCGGTAGTTCTTTGGTGCACCAACAATGCATAATTGCTCTTCGTGTACGGGGTGTGCCATTGCGGAGTTCGTAGATAAGTCGTAGATGGCATATCTTTCGTCCATCCACCAGTTCTTGTCATTTGCAGACTCCTCCGGGGAAACAGTCGTTGGTAGGACTCGGTTGTCGTAGATGTGGTACCAGTTGTCGCTTGGCTTGTCGGTGATGATGAGCTTCTTGAGCCACTTGACACTGCGACCTCCTATTTGGCCAGGGATGATGGCTCGTAAAGGTTTGCCGTGATCTGGTGTCAACATCTCGCCGTTCATCTTGTAGGCTAGCATCATGCCCCTGTTGGGATCCATTGCCCAGTTGAGCTTGACCGAGGTGCCGTAGTATCCATTTGGCTAGTTTGATCAGTATAGATATCGATCAGGGGGCGAAATTTCTATCTTACCAGCTTATCGGCACCCTCCATACACACATATCTTGCACCTCTCTTCAATCCAGTCTTTTTCAAGATCTCGTGCATCATGACACCAGTCCACAATGCATTAGATACACCAGCGGCACCCCACGAGAAACCCTTGGTCTTGCGAACAACGTTCTGCTCTTTTCGTCTGTTGCCAGCACAGACTAGTGTCACAGGACATGTGACCTGATCGTATTCTCGGACAAGATCTTTGAACTTGATTGTGACGGGCCTCTCGACAAGTCTAGCACTCTTTAGCGTGGCCTCCACCCAGAAATGAGAAGATTGTCCTTACCCTTCAACTGTGAACTCCCAGTCTGGAATGTCCTCATCGTTGACTTGAGGCACTGGGCCATGATTCCTTACGTAAAACAGTTCCGGACTGGTCAACCAACCTTCGTCGTACAGAGCTGTAAGAGGAGCTTCAGAATTGAAGGGATGTGCTCCGGTCAATCTAATCAGTCTTGAGTCTCGCGGTAGCCATCCGTCAGGTGTCTTGTGATCTAAGGGATCGATTTCGGTTGGCGGGTGTGATGGTGGAGGTAGAGCGAAATCTGTTGATGCTGTCTTGCTAGTCGACCTTTCGGTATCACTCTCCGAATCTGGTGGTGTAGGAGGAAAGTCTGCAGATACCCGTCGCAGATGCACACGTTCCTCTTCAGTCGCTTGAACAGTGCTCATTTTGAAGATTCGATTTTGCAAAAGTTTTGTGAAACGCTCAAAGAGACCGAGCAGGAGAAAGTAAGGAGAATATGGAGTAGGTATGGATTGGCTTTGATTGTGCAACGAAAAAGCGATCTACGAGATCCAGATACCCCGGAGAAAGGCTGACCACAAGAATGCCTACACTCTGGACGCCAAGCTAGGTCAGAGGCTTCATATTCGTCATACCGGCATGTCTAGACATCCATACTGTGGGCGGAGAAGCAGAATAAGAGCCTCATCAAATTACGATAGACAAGTCACCGCGGAATTGGCACATTCTCGCGACCCGGATTGGGGGAGACACCGCTGTCAGCATCTTTGTGGGATGTGGAGTGGTTGAGAATGGGCAGAGATAAGGTCGTCTCTTTCCGGAATAGCGTTGAAAGCGAGAGCCAACACGCTGCTCTGCCCGATGGCACCCGTTTTCGAGATGAGAGTCTACATTGCCGTCCTGTACAAGCAAATGCTTCTGCCGTGTTCAGATATGAGCCTCTGAAGAAACGTTTAGAGGACCAATGGTCCGCCATCGCCTTATCAGCGGTATGTAGTTGAGCGAGTGAAGTCGAAAAAAGAGTATGCGCTTAAAGGCGACTTGTTTAATCGGCCGGCTGTGATTGGCTGGATGAAACCTCGTCAGGGTTCTTTGCTTCTTGTCCCTTTATCGTCCTTATCAGTGCTGGGCGGCTCCACGTTCAAAGCACCCGTTCCCACCCTCGACGATCGTTTCCGAGGAGAAAGAAGCTGATGTCGCTGCGCAGATGCATTTTGTTTGGTAATCCGGAGTTGCCTGTATGGTCTCGTCCCGCAGACGCTGACCATGGTGTTGCTTCTCCGCCCGCCGCGGCAAGTGTTTATGCCATGGCATTTGCTGGGCTTGCATGCGCCTCCGTTGGTGGGGGATTGATATCATGTTGATAGATAGCTCGGTATGGCAAGGCAAGTCCATAAACATCCTGTTTTCCCTTCTCTACCTTTACATCTTCTATCTTGTGATACATTTTGTTTTTTCTATACCCCATCCTTCGCCAGCGTCTGCTGTGCCCATACAATTGATTTTCTGCTTGTCTCAATTGCTCTTAGCATTACACACTCAACATGAGTAACAGTGAGTGGAACGACGCTGAGGCGAACCTGCTTCCCGAGAAGGTCGAGAAGTTGGAGCAGAATGGCGAACTACCTAAAGATACAAAGAGGCAGCGAATTGTCGTCGTAGGGTTAGGTATGGTCGGTGTTGCATTCATGTAAGTGTCAGGACTCCAAAACCAGGAAGCTCATACTGACTCTTCCCCCCAGAGAGAAACTCATGAAGTACGACGTGAAACGACGAGAATATGATATCATTGTCATCGGAGAAGAAGCACATCTTGCATACAACAGAGTTGGCTTGACCAGCTTTTTCCAACACCGCGAAGTCGAGAACCTCTACCTCAATCCGAAAGAATGGTACTCATCAATGCCTGAGGGCTCATTGAACTACCACCTCAACACCAAAGTCACATCAATCAATGCCGAGGAGAAAAAGGTCGAGACATCACAAGGCACAACAGTACCATACGACATTCTGGTTCTTGCGACTGGCTCCGATGCAGTACTACCTCGACACACTCCTGGACATGATGCAAAGGGCGTATTCGTATACCGCACGATCGAAGACTTGGAGAAGCTCATCGCATATTCGGCCACGAAGACCGGATCTGTTGGTGCTGTGGTCGGAGGTGGTCTGCTCGGTCTCGAGGCTGCCAAGGCCATGATGGATCTCGAAGAGTTCAGCAAAGTCAAGCTTATCGAGAGGAATCGCTGGGTGTTGAGCAGACAACTTGATGGTGATGCCGGTGGCATGGTCGTCGAGCAAGTTCGGGATTTGGGCTTGGACGTACTTCTCAGCAAAAGAGTCGGAAAGATCAACGTCGATGGCGACAACAGTGTCACTGGTGTGACTTTCGAGGATGGCGAGCAGATGGACTGCACATGTATCTGCTTCGCCATCGGCATCAAGGCCCGCGATGAGCTTGCACGTGCGGCTGGCATCAAATGTGCGGACAGAGGCGGCGGTATCGTCATCAACAACGACCTCTCGACTTCTACGCCAGACATCTACGCCATTGGAGAATGTGCCAGCTGGGAAAGCCAAACATTTGGTCTCATCGCGCCTGGTGTCGAGATGGCAGACGTGCTTGCCTTCAACCTTACACAAGCCAAGGCTCACGCCTATAGGCAATTCAAGCGACCGGATCTGAGCACCAAGCTGAAGCTGCTCGGAGTTGAGGTTGCCAGTTTCGGTGACTTCTTCGCCGATCGAGATGGTCCGCAAATGCTCCCTGTCAGACGGGGTGCCGGAAAGAAGGAAGGCACCACCGACCAGAAGGACCAAGTCAAGAAGCTCACCGACGGCCCTGCCCCGCCACCAGTCAAAGCTCTCACATACAAAGATCCATTCACCCAAGTCTACAAGAAGTATCTCTTCACGACGGACGGAAAGTACCTTCTGGGTGGTATGATGATTGGAGACACCAAGGATTATGTCAAGTTGGTCCCTATGGTCAAGAACCAAAAGCCTCTTGAGGTTTCTCCTAGCGAGTTCATCATCGGCGCAAGCAAGGGTGACGACGACGCCGATGACCTTGCCGACGACACCCAGATCTGCTCATGCCACAACGTGCTGAAAGGAGATGTCACCAGAGCGGTCAAGGACGGAACCTGCAAGTCTATTGGTGATGTCAAGGCATGCACCAAGGCGGGTTCTGGTTGTGGTGGCTGTATGCCTCTGGTCCAGACCATCTTCAACAAGACCATGGCTTCAATGGGCAACGAAGTGAAGAACCACCTCTGTCCACACTTTGACTACTCGCGTGCCGATCTCTTCAACATCATCTACGTCAAACAACTAAAGACTTTTGAGGAGATCATGAAGCATTGCGGAAAGGACCCCGAGTCGTCGGGTTGCGAAGGCTGCAAGCCGACTATCGGAAACATCACTGCTTCACTCTTCAACAAGCACATTCTTGAGAAGGACATTCGTGGTCTCCAAGATACCAACGATCGTTTCTTGGCCAACATCCAGCGCAACGGCACATTCTCTGTTGTGCCTCGTGTTTCAGGAGGCGAGATCACTGCCGACAAACTGATCATCATCGGCACTGTCGCCAAGAAGTTCAACTTGTACTGTAAAATCACCGGTGGCCAGCGCATAGACATGTTTGGTGCTCGCAAGCAGGACCTTCCACTGATCTGGAAGGAATTGATCGATGGTGGCATGGAGTCAGGACACGCCTACGCCAAGTCGCTGCGCACTGTCAAGTCTTGTGTTGGAACCACATGGTGCCGCTTCGGTATCGGCGACTCCGTCGGCATGGCTGTACGTCTCGAAGAACGCTACAAATCCATCCGTGGACCTCACAAGATCAAGGGTGGTGTCAGCGGTTGTGTGCGTGAATGTGCTGAGGCCCAAAACAAAGACTTCGGTCTCATTGCCACGGAGAAGGGCTTCAACATCTTTGTTGGTGGCAACGGTGGTGCAAAACCCAGACACAGCGAGCTTCTGGCCAAGGACGTGCCTCCGGATGATGTTATCCCTATCCTCGACCGCTACCTTTCGTTCTATATCCGAACCGCCGACAAGCTACAAAGAACAGCTCGTTGGATCGAAAACCTTCCTGGTGGTATCAAGTATCTACAGGAAGTAATTCTCGAGGACAAGCTCGGCATCTGCGCGGATCTCGAACAGCAGATGGAACAGCTCGTGGGCTCATTCTTCTGCGAATGGACAGAAGTCCTCAAGTCGCCTGAGCGTATGAAGCAGTTCAACCAGTTCGCCAACACTGATGAAGGAGTGCAGACCGTCGAAGACGTGCAGGAACGTGAGCAACACCGTCCTACATACTGGCCTAAGGATTCTGTCACGACGGATTTCCGCGGTACAAAGTGGACCGATCTTGCATGGCAACCTCTGGCACGATCCGACCAGTTCCAAGATACTGCAACAGGCAGCTCACTTGCTGTCAAGCGTGGCGACACACAATTGGCGATCTTCAAGGTCAAGGGTCAATACTACGCCACACAGCAGATGTGTCCTCACAAGCGCGCATTCGTGCTCAGTGACGGTCTCATTGGCGACGACATGAAGACAAACAAGTTGTGGGTTAGTTGCCCTTACCACAAACGCAACTACGAGCTCAAGGGCGACGACGCTGGCAAGTGCGGCAACGATGAGAGCGTCAACATCGCTACCTTCCCTGTTGAGGCCCGCGAGGATGGAAATGTCTACGTTAAGTTGCCCCCTGTTGAGGAGCTCGACTCGGTGCTGGGAACTAGCAACTTCATTGTCAAGAAGGACAACGAGGAGCAGCCTTTCGAAAAGCTTGACAAGAAGATCCTCAAGGGTCAAAAGGGCAAGTTTGTCAGTCACTTGGAGAATGGCATGGGCATGAAGGCGAAAGCCAATGCCATTCTTGCTGGTGGTGAGAGGAGTGGTGGCATGGACTGGTAAAGCAGTTCCAGGACGATTTGATGAAATTTAGCATTAGATGGTGTTTTTTGGATAAGGATCAGGGCCGCGAGATATCACCTTTTGTATAGTTACACTTCATATGATGAACTTTAACCTAAACTATCACCGAGTGCCTTTCACCTCGTGTTGGCATTGCACAATGCTCAGGCCTGGGGGCCACTGAATGATCTGGTAGGCGGGCAGGTCCGAGGTGGAGTGGTGAAAGCCTGTTTAGACAAAATCGAATCCGATGGAGAAGGCGTGACCAGTTCAGACAGAAAAGAACGGTTGCAGAGACACTGCTGCCCAGACACAAGCAGTTGGCTGTACAGACAGCGAGACGGACATAGACTTTTATCAAGATATTGACCGACTCATCAAATTATCACAAAACTCAAGCAGGCAACAAGAAAGATACAAAAAAAGCGACTTTTGGTTAGAGAGCCGAGTGGATTGGTGGTATATAAAGCTGTGGCATAAAACAATGAGATCAAGAATATCAAGGCTAAAGTCTTCGAACAGGGGTATTTTCTTTTGGAAAAGAGGCTGGAACAGCAGGAGCAGTACAATGAAAAGCAAAAACCAAAAACGGCAATGATGAGGAAGAGAGGGGAAATGAAACATAGCCAAATGTATGTAGCAATGTACTCTCAAGATGCCGGTAAAAAAATGTAAGACAGCAGAATAGGGAACGTCAGGCGGTCGGATATCATTTGCGTGGGAAGGAAGAGAACAAGAAGCAAAAAGAGAATCGAAAGAACTCCAAGGGTAAAAAGAACTCCCCTTTCTCCCTGGATCAGAAAGACATACATGGTCTGTAGAATCAAATCAAAATCATTGCGGAGGCCCTATGGGAGCCGGGTATCCAGAAGCAGGTGCAGTAGCAGCAGCAGAACTCGAAGGACGCGAGCCAACCGGGCCATGGGCGGACGACGACGATGATGCCGATACATTGCCGCCGTTGGCATTGACAATCTCGACAGAAATCGAGGCTGACCGGTTGGCGTTGGTATGGTAGTGGGCATTGCTGGAGGCGACGTCGCCGCCTAGCCCGGGTATCAAAGTGGTGTTGAGCGAAGTCGTAGAGCCGTTACGTCCGGCGCCAAAGGGAAATTTGCTTTCGTAAGGTGTCGACGACGTGAGCGATGCCGACGAAGTGGCAGGTCGGCTGCCTGCCGCAGCCAGAGTTGCCCATCCGCCGTTCGTCTGATTGTTGGCGGTTTCAGACTCGACGTCAGGGCCGTTGTCGTTCCAAGGATTGCGATAGCCCGATTCTCGCGATTCCATGCTTTGCAGCGAGGCCTTGGAAGCATTGTTCGAAGCATGCTTGAACAACGAAGATGCAGGAGAGTTTGAACTGTTCTTGCGTCTCTCAAGGAAAGAAGAGAAAGATGACATACTGCCCGGCTTGCGCAGTCTGTCGAAGATCGATCGATGTCCTTCGTTACTTTCCCCACTGCCAAAATGAGTACGCGTAGGTGACTCGGCCACGACTGGTGGTTCCGCACGCTGCAGAAGCTTAGAGTCAAAGTATGGCATCGAGTCTTCGAAAGAGTCGGACTTTGGTCGAGGAATGGCACCCTTAACCGTGCTCGCGCTCAGGCCGTGAGAAACTAAGCCGAGGACCAGGAAGTCGATGGCGTCCTTCAAGCCACCAGCGTTGTTGCGCGTGTAGGTCAAAAGGAGGTTCTCCACTTCAACGTCTTCATCACCAATTCTTTCGAGCTTTGGCTGTTGGACTATGACTTCAACAACGTACTGGTCTTTGAGCTTCTGCAAAACATCATCGTGGAATTCCGCAGACACAAGGAAGTTGCGAAGCTCGACCGTGCTGGGGAAGGAAATATCATGACTCTCAGGGACCATGCCCAAGAACTCGTCCACAGCTTGAGGTACTTGATACTCGGGTCCAGACACAGTGATGACGTCGCTTGCTTGCTCTGTTCCAGGGAAAGTGATCTTGCAGTTCCATTTTTTCTCGAGCTCCTCGATTTCGGGCATGCGAGCGACCAATTCGCGGTGGTACAGCCTGTCGACGACAACTTGCTCGGAAACATACTCGGCGTCGACTTTCTCTACCATGTCCATGATCTCTTGTTTGACAAGCTCAAGGTTGTCGGCATTTCTTGCAGGAGTACGACAGATGACATTGTCAACCTTCACATCATCGTCATCTTTGCCGATACCACCTCGGTCCATAGCATTCGAGAACTTGACGAATACAGAATACTTCTTCATAATGCGCTGAATGTGTTGACCGCCGATGCCGATGATACGCTTGTGGTATTGATCCGGGACATGGAAGGAAATGGACGCGGGCATCTCCAACTCGACCAGATCGAGGCCGTTTTTGGTAGCTTCGTATTGGGCCCCGCGCACGTCGATATAGAAGTTGTACTCGTTGAAGCCGTCAAAGACAATCTGGACGTTGCTTTGACTCATGATCTTGTTGATCTTGCCATTCTTCTTTCCGCTCACAAACTCTTTGTGTTCGTTGGCAAGCTCAACCTTGACCCGCAGAGTCGAATTAGCCTTCTTGACAAAGGGCAGCGAGTTGATGATGGTCATGGCGGCCTTGACAGAATCGTCGCTTCCATTGATGTGGAAGTTGAGCTTCTCGAAGTTGATCTCGGCGCCAGAATTGATGCAGATGTCGGGCAGCATGGCGCGAATATCCGAAGGCGTGGGCTGCCTTTGCATGGGGTCTAATTGAGTCAGCCACCAGGAAGCGCTGTAAAACTGTCCAGCTAGAGACATGATGTCGCGCACAGTACGCTCAACATTCAGAATGTCAGTCGCCTGCACGCGCAAGAGACCGCTGTGGTTGCCTAGTGGAGGCAGAAGCACATAAGAGCCGTTCTGCTCAACAATCTTGCGGATCTTGTCTAGTCGCTCGAGCAGGATGTAGTCGACCTTGCTGGTTGTGATGGCCACATCCTTGACAAACGTCTTTGTCGTCAGAACCAGATCTTGCAGGCGTCTTTTGGCTTGCATGATGTTTTCCTGACTCTCACCCGTGATGATGATCTCGTCTCTGGCACGCGGATACGAGCCGGCGGGGCTATAACCGAAGATTCCGGGGAACAGGGGCGGGAAGTATATGGCAGTGCCAGTAGCTGACTCGATGAGCTTGATGTTGCGGCGGTGTCGGCCACAGATCAGGGTGTGGAGAGAAAGCTCGAGTTTGATCGTGTCGACTTGTCGCATGAGCTATAATGTCTGTTAGCACGTGGATTCGACGAGTTGGAGCAGGTCTCTGTGGGCGTACAATTTGGTCGATCATGATCAAAATCCTGGTCTTCGCATGCTCGCAACATTCCATGTCTCCGAAGATCATGAGACGTAATCTGTTCTCGACGAGACTGTCTATGGTACCGTGGATGCTGGCCGAGTCGACGTCCATAGGACGAGGGTTGAGCAGAAAAATGTCGGCTTTGGTGCGGTCTGATATGTCGTCCATGTGTCTCAGAATGTCGGTACGTACGCCTTCGGTGTTGGGGACCATGATAAGGGTCGAGTCCACGTCGACGGTAGCAGAGCGCTATCTCGAGTCAGCGGGGTGCTCTGTGCAGCTCAAGTCCGACGGGCTGTACCTACCAAGGTGATGGGAGTCTCGTTCAATATCTTTGCGCGCATTTTGTAGACCAGATCGGAATCGCCAGACAGACAGACGTTTGTAACGAGAGTATTGAGCGGACCTCGCTGCATGCCGGGGACAGGCTTGGGTCTGGCGGATGTGACGGTGGCATGGATCTGAGCGTTGCTGGCTTCGGTGATGACCTTGCACAAGGATCGCAGATTGTCGACATTGCGGGCGTGGACAGGGAGCTGGTGGT
>Ga0268251_10000682_pt1 | contig 10549 bp, 10 predicted proteins | sample AgamicAsMae_FD_200527 | JGI IMG/M metagenome (GOLD analysis project Ga0268251, IMG submission 200527) | Agave microbial communities from Guanajuato, Mexico - As.Ma.e (v2) (version 2) | ecosystem: Host-associated > Plants > Phyllosphere > Phylloplane/Leaf | place: Guanajuato, Mexico | collected...
CCATCAGGGAGTCTGCCTTTCTTGAGTTCATGCAACATCTCATGCCTTTCCATCCTGGTGCCAAAGGGATTGAGCAACTCAAAAGCGATGATTCCCATTGCGTAGACATCAAGGCTTGGTGAGTTGTCACGCGTCACTGTGTAGGGACGGTATATCTCCGTGCCTACTGCCTTGCAAGAAGCACCCGCCAAAGGAGGTGTGTCTTCCGGTCTCGCAATGGCAGAAACTAGACCAAAGTCGCCAATACAAATGCTGATGTTGAAAGGACGGGAGATGTTTTGACCTGCGCAAGAGCAACAGTTGTGTAGTGAGAGGGCGCCGGGTGGGGGCTTCGAACCCTCTCGTATGGCGAGGAAGATGTTGCCAGGCTTGAGATCGCGATGCACGATTCCTTCTGAATGCAGATACTCGACTCCTTCAATGATTGAAGAAAGGATCTCCAGCGAAGACTGCGCATGGAAGCAGTGGCGGAGTGATGAAATGTGATCGCTGGCGATGGGATATGTGGTTGGCGCGAGAAAATCGGAGAGGGTCATGCTGTATAGCGACATCTGAATGTGAAGCGCCAGAGAAGGTGATGAAGAGGCATGTTGTTGTTGATTCGTACTGAATGATGAGGTATCATAGCTGCTCTCTGATGGCTCAAGCCTGCGCGTGATGACTTCGACTTCGCTCTCATCGCTTACGCTGGCAACAGTGCCTCGACTCGGTATCTTCTGGAGAGGTGCGCCCTCGGAGTATGACCTGAGATAGAAGTTAGCAAATTCGGCATCTCGATATGGTAGCGTGTAGTTGGATCTCGATTCCGTTGACATACCCTGGTTGGAGAGATTGTGTGTCAGAAATGGCTGGCCCTGATCTCTTAGAATCCTCGAATATGATATCTTCTTCTTCCTCTTGGGTCGCAAAGCGTTGATCTCGGCCAAATGACATCTCGAAAGGACCTTCATCCGCACCCAAATCGTCATCATCATAGCCAAACTGGACATCAATGGCCGGTACATCGGGACCGTAGCCCTGCGAGACGTCGTCTTCCTCGGACTCTTTAGGTGCTTCGAGCAACTTGCGACCATTGGACTCGAGCGCTTGTTTGTTGGAGATCAGAGGTGCCCATTCAATCCACCCGCTATGGTACCGAACAATATTCGGATGCTCTAAGCGTGCCAACGTGCGCACTTCGACGAGTATGTGATCAAGCTCCGCCTGCCCATTTTCCTGGATCTTGCGCATACGCGTCGGGCCCAGCGGTATCTTCTTGATCGCGTAATGTCTGCCGTCCAGATTGTGTTTGCATCGGAAGACAGTGCCATAACCGCCTTTGCCGAGAATACCAAATTCTTCGAAATCCCGAGTGTATCTTGTGGAGTTGAGCAAGGGGTGTCCAGGAAGTATGCCATTGCCAAGGAGTTTGGGCTGGGCGTGCAAGTCTGAACCGGCGATTGCGAGATCACTGAACCGTCGGCTCATGTCGATGGTCGCTGACTGTTCTCCTCCCATCAGCTGGAGCAAAGGTCCAGGCAACTCATTGGCTCTTGATTGTGCTAGGATCTCTTCGATTGGCGTCTGGAGATCAACAGATTTTCGTGTGATCACAGAGAGACCATCTCGATAAGTCTGGCGAAGAGGACCAAATTGGTCGGAATCCAGATCACCAGTTTCTAGACCATATCTGCCAAGTTGTCGTGAAAGTCGAGCGTACTTCTCCTTAGCCAATGCTTGAACTCGTGGATGGTCTTTGGCATCAAACCCAGCGGCTTTCAGGTCATCTAGTGCTTCGTTGTAGCAGCGTTCTTCCAGTAGAGCGTGTAGTAAGAGGTCGCGGTGATAGCTAGAGCTCCGAGAGCCTTCTGCAAGAGCCTGTGTCGCACCGGGCCCGGACTGCTCTTCCGCAGCGGTACTTGACCCTAGTGTGCGTACTCTTGTGATTTGTTGATCGCTGCTGTCGGACTCATCACTGCTCTCGTCTGAGGTGCTTTCTTCACGAGAAGAGCTGATATCGGCTGCGGACCTGAAAAACGACGACATTACGTTTTCTCGGGATCAATTGTATGTTGTTGTTTGAGCGACATGAAACTTAACATCTTACGTGTTATGCTTGGCCGATGTAAACGATTGTTGTCGTGAGGTTATCTTTGACGTTCTTTGAGATTCTTCAGAGTTCAGGCAGTCAAGCGCATACAAGGATTGCTGTCCAACAAGATTCAGCATAACGCTGTCTGTTTTGTGAAACCAAAAAGACAACTCAATTGACGTGACACCGGAAACAATGTATATTGATTCTAATTACTGGAGAAGGTCTGAAGAACGTTGCGGCAAGATGATGTGACTTGTCAAAGGTCTGTGTTGAGGCCAGAATTCTTGGCCAATGCGATCCTTCCGCGCTTTCCTTGCCCTTTCGCTCCTGCCTCGTGACCAGACCAGGCATTTTGTTATATATTATCGTAGCCTAGCATGTCTCTCTGGGCTTTCTGAATTCTATCACTCATTCGCCATGCCAACCAAGTCCCAGGTCACGCGACTGATGGCACCTTCTCCAAATATCCAAAGGTCCTTTCTTTCCGGACCAGCAAATTGGATGTTGTTCACCGTAAAGCCAGTCTCGATGCGCAAAAGCATTTCTCCATACGCGCTTAACACAGTCACACCGCCACCTTCAGCCGCCAGCAGGTATCCATTCTGCGCGACGTGGAAGCCATCGTCTCCAAATGTCTGAGCCAGATAAATCGGACGCTTTTTGGTGATATAGGACCCTGCCGGCGAAGCAACGACATCAAAAGCGTAGAGTGAATTCCCTCCGAGAGGATTGTAGGTATAACGAGGCAAAGGGCCATCTGCGGGATACTTCTCAAAATCCGTCACGCCAGTGTCGCTGATATACATAGTAAGACCATCTGGAGACATGCCGATACCATTGGGCTGAGCGATGCTGTCTTCCACTATGGAAACACGCCCGGTAGAAGGTCTGAAGCGGTAGGTTGCAGGTCGGAGTACCGGGAATACGGTGACATTGATGGCATATCCATACCAGGAGTCAGTGAACCAGATATCGCCTTGGGCGTCTACCCAAAGATCGTTAGGACTGTTAAATGCCTGGCCGAAGTAGTTGTTGAGCAGAGTAGTGACCTCTCCAGTAGTAGGATCAAGCTCGTAGACACCAGGTCTTTGGGCAACCAGAGATCCATTCCGAGGCGAGGGAAACGAGAAGCCTGCCTCCACAGCCCAGTAGACCTTCCCATTGAAGAGCTTACCACCATTCACAGCATACACAGGTGGAGTAGTGGTGTAGTTCTCCAAGCGAGGTGTCGAACCATTGAGATGGATGATCTGTTGTTGGTATATGCCTTGATGAGGCAATGAGAAGATGATTGCGTCTAGTGCAGGAACGTATACAGGGCCTTCGTGGATGGAGTCATTTCTGCTGGCAAAGACGTGCTCTAGCTTCGGAGTGGATCCCAGTATTTGGCTACCACGTTCATCGAAAACCACAAAAGTCGCATTCTTTACGAGCTGGAAAGACGGGTCGGAAGGTACCAGAGTGTCGACAAAAGTATCGTTCGAGGAGAAGGCGCCTCCGCTCGAACTTTGACGGTTGAACGACGGTGGCATGGACGATGCATAGCGGTTGATGCAAACCACATCAGTATTGTTTGTGTAGCCAGAACATGCTTGGGCGAGAGGACTGATGGTATCAGACTGAGCGAGGGCTTGTCCTAAAATACATGACAGCACGCTGACACTGCGAAGTAAGGCCATGTCGATAGATGGAATTTGCACGAGGGAGAGAAAAAAATGATAGACGGTAGATTTGTATGCTTAACAGGTTTGATTTCTCTTTCTGAAGGACGAATACGATCTTGATAGGATGACGGAGCTGGGTTGTAACAGTGGATCTCTTCAATAAGTCGACGAAAGTACTCGGAGTACAGAGTAGTCACTAGCCATCTGCTGCCCCTCATGCATTATCCCAGACGAGAGGCTGGGAGAGGAGCCGAACCGGCCCCACATTCTGGCTGACGACATGAAATGGGCTTTCCATCCCGAGACCAGGTACCAGGAACATCCGTCGAGTCGCAAAGCTCCATGCCCTTCATCTGCTTAAGAGGAGAGGTCGGTGTTATCGTTACTGTGTTCCCCAACTTGTCTCGAACAGGTACCAGGAAGTCAATGTTGGAAGGGGCTGAACGGTGGTGAGCTTATTCATGGCTTTGCATCATGAGGGGAGCGCCTCGAGCGGTGTGGATTTTCAACTTTCCATCGGCCAGAGGGATGTTTCGCAGTATGTAGAAGTAGAAACTGGTCTCATGATCGTTTGCTCTTATGAGCAGAGACAAAGAATATTGACAGACCAGCGCCATTGGTCCATCGCGTGTGACCGCTTACTGTTGCCACTCAAACTCAACCCAGAACCGGTCGCAATGGTCCAAAATGGCTCATGATTCCATCACGATGTTTTTGTTTCGTCGTCTAGAGAGATGGAGTTGTGTTGCGTGATTTTCGTGAAAATGGCTCACAATTTGGTGGCAGACTTGAAATCGCGCAGAGCCGCAGGAGCGATGCAGATTCACTTTCATGGAATGTTTGTGGCAGTGTTCGATGAAGTTGGCTTTCCTCTGAACCTTCACGTAATCGAGGTGCGGTACGACGTGCTGCTACTTGCTGCTGTACCTGTACACCGCACTTCTCTTGTATAAAGAGGAGTCTCCCCTGGAAAACGTAGGTAGGCATATCATTTGAACTCACAGTCTTCTCTTGCAAACACTTCCATCTGAGCAAAGCACTTCTCTCAAGACATTTCTCTCAAAGCACATCTATCATCACCATGTTTGAATCAACAACCGCCTCGACGACATCGTCCCTGCTACCTCCACCATCCAACACTGCAGACTCAAATACTCGACGACCAAGTTTGAGCGCATTCAAATATCCCACAGCTTCAGAAACGACAACGCACACAGGTGAGTTACGAGATCCGAATTGGTGTTGGTCGCATGTCTGATCGCTTGCATAGATGCTGCTTCGTCAACAGCGCAAATATCTTGCGCGTACCGAAGGCGTTATGCTTCGTACCTGGCCGCGTCGTTCGGCATAAGCTTCGAGGCGGCACTTGCAGACACAGACGCGCAATTGGCACCTCGAAGACCTTCGTATGTGTCGGAGTCGGAACTTGATCGCAGAGAATGAGTTTTGCAAATCATAATGATGGCGTTAAGGTCGAATGGGTGTTTCGGATCATGGTATTTGGCCAGTTTGGCCAAGCTTATAGGCGTCAATGATGATTTAATGACAGTTGAGTCGCTCACACCGGTTGTGTTGTGAAACCTGATGTTTGTTTGTCAAAATACATGTAGAACATGGTATTGCCACGTTGATCACACGAGAAGACTCGATACAATGGTATGCCACAGCGAATCGCGGTCAAATGTGAGAAGAGTGGACTCTCAAGGAGCATAGCTGTGACATAACCAGACCTCGGCAAAAGTTGCGGTCTGTGTGGCCTGATTTGGTGCGAAATCCTGACTTGACTCGCACCAATTTCCTCAATAATTCAAACATCTTACAAGTCAAAGTGACCCGCTGTTTTACTATTTTCGCTGGAAGTGTCTTGACTGTCTCCCTGTATCACGCGCATTTACAGTGAAGCACGTCAACACGTCAACACGAGCCCGTGGTGAATCAAGAGGGACTGTCAGCCGGCAGGCGATCTCGAAGCTCAGCTGTGCTCGGCGCGAACATGGCCTCAACGGATGACCAGAAGTCATCCCAGGCCTCAACGCAGGACGCGAAGACAGTGCAGAATGAGCAGCATCTCCAGGACTCGAAGACTGATAACAAGCAACAAGTCGCGAAGCAGAACAAAGGAAATGGCAAGGTACTGACACCATGGGTCTACGATCTCGGACTGGGAACCTTCAACCTTGCTCTGGATGTCTTCTTCAGAGAAATCTACCCGAGAAACACTTTCAGAATTCCTAAAAAGGGTCCGGTCATCATTGTTGGCGCACCTCATGCCAACCAATTTGCTGACTCCATCATCCTCATGCGCCTGTTGAAGCAGCATGTTGGCCGTCGCATGTCTTTCTTGGTGGCTGAGAAGTCGATGAAGGAGCCCTACATCGGTGCCATGGCCGGCAAAATGGGCTCCCTGCCAGTAACTAGAGCTATGGATCACGTCAAGCCTGGTCAAGGCTACATCTGCCTACCGGATCCGGAGAACGACCCAACCCTGATTCGCGGTGTGGGCACTAACTTCCTCAATGGTCAGTACATGCACGGCGGCAGCATCATCATGCCCAAGCGTCCTGGTTCGAAAGCAGCTCCCGAGAGTCAGTACATCGAGGAGGTTCTGGGTCCTCGGGAGTTCCGTCTGCGCGAGCCATTCAAGACCGAGGACGCACTTCTCCAGCTCACTGGTACGAGCAAAGCTCCTGACGGCAGCAAGATCAAGGGCACCAAATTTAAGGTCGCGCCTCACATCGACCAGAACCGTATGTTCGACGCTGTCTACCGCGAGCTTTCAAAGGGTGCTTGTGTTGGAATCTTCCCAGAAGGTGGATCTCACGACAGAAGCGACTTGCTGCCGTTGAAAGCCGGTGTTGCCATCATGGCTCTGGGATGTCTGGCTCGTGACCCAGACTGCGGTCTCACCATTATTCCTGCGGGTATGAATTACTTCCACGCACACAAGTTCCGATCGCGAGCTGTTATTGAATTCGGTAATCCCATCGATGTACACCCGGATCAGGTCAAAGCATTCAAGGCTGGAGGTGCCGAAAAGCGTGATGCCATCGGATCATTGCTGGAGACTATCTACGAGGGACTAGCAGCAGTAACACAGCCGAGTCCGGATCACGAAACTTTGCAACTCATTCAGGCCACTCGTCGTCTTTATAACCCTCCTGGTCGCAAGCTTCCTCTGCCTGTGGTCATTGAGTTCAATAGACGTCTGCTCAAAGGTTACACTAAGTATCAGGATGATCCGCGAGTAGGAAAACTGAAGAAGGCAGTCGTCGACTACAACCGCCATCTTCGCGCACTGGGTATCAAGGATCACCAAGTTGAGTGGGGTGATGCTTCTGCACGTCCTTGGTGGTGGTGTTTGGCTACATTGCTCTACCGCCTGGGCGAATTGCTGCTTCTGGCTCTGGGCACACTGCCTGGTATCTTGATGTTCTGGCCGGTCTTCGTGACTTCAAAGATCATTTCAATCAAGAAGCAGAAAAAGGCGCTTGCTGGCTCAGTCGTCAAACTCCAGGGACACGATGTTATGGCAACCTGGAAGATTCTAGTCGCGATGGCTTTGGCACCTGCGCTGTACATCTACTACACCGCACTTGTGAGCTCCTGGCTGTACTACAACCGCATCGGCGGACAGTATACCTATTCATTGCCCTGGTATCTGCGTGCAAACACTTACATTCCCGACTTCGTTTCTCTCTGGCAATTCTCCATCTTCTTCTTCGCACTCATGGTCTCCGTCTCCTTGGCTGCCCTCCGTATCGGCGAAATCGGCATGGACATCCTCAAGTCTCTTCCTCCTCTCTTCGTGGCTCTCAACCCAGCCTCTTCAGCCTCTCTCACCAAACTTCGCGCCCACCGCAACGCCCTCGCAAAACAAGTCCGTGAGACCACCGATGCCATCGGCCCTGATGTTTTCCCTGGAATGGTTGCTCGCGGCATGGAACAGTCCGAAGATGATGAACACGAAGGCGAAGCCTACCAATCCCAGATGAAGAGAAGTTCTTTGGCAGACAAGGCCGACGAACGAAGCAGAAGTCGTGGACCTGGTCCATTCTGGTGGCCTGATGCTCTCACTCCCGCGAGTAGATCCACCTCTTTCTCTCTGGAGTCATGGGCTCCTGACAGCAGAAGGGGAAGCGAGAGAAGAGGTAGCGAATGGAGACCAAGCGAGAGGAAGGGTAGTGAGTTCAGAGGAAGGGGCAGAGCCCAGGAGCAGCCACAGGAAGATGGCGAAGATAAGGAGAAGGTTGACGAGTACATTGACTACAGTTACTAGCAATTTTGCACAGTCTCTACTTTACATACATACATAGTTGTCTCTAGCGCATTCCAGTACATAATGAATGAATCAACGAAAGAAGTCTGCGAGCTCTCCCATGGATTTCCACTCTGGTGCATACAGTTATGGATCCTTTGCCAACGCAAGCCACGAAGCGGCGCCTAGAGCAAAACAAGATGCAAAACGTACAGCAGCAGGGATTCCCACGTGGTCACCCACCGTAGTACTAATCTGCCGTTCAACTGCTTATGTATGGCAGAGCGGACGGGATGCCCAGTTTTCAGCTGACTGTGGCCGTACGTGCAAAAGTGCTTGTCTGGCTTTAACATAATGACTATCAAATTCTGCTGATCGAGTTGCTCTTATCGGCAAACATGCTGACTCATGTTTAGCTTGTGTCGAGAGCTCGAACTATGTGGTTATCAAAGAAAGGACTATACTATCATGTTACTATGCCGGCTGTACAGTTGATAGAGACATCTATCTGGTGATGACTACCTCCCTCAAAGCTTGGAAATGCCAAATCCATCCCTCTTCGCAATCCCCAAGCTGTCCTTGGTGATCTCCTTGATGTCTCTGACACCGGCCAGAGTCATCGTACGCGAAAGCTCTCTTTCCAGAATGTTGGTTACGGCTTCGACTCCTTTTTTTCCGTCATAACTCAGACCCCACAGAACGGGACGACCGATGAGAACGAGATCAGCGCCGAGTGCAATTGCCTTGAACACGTCGCTGCCACGTCTGACGCCTCCGTCGAAGATGACAGGGATACGTCCGGCGACGGCATCGGCGATTGCGGGGAGAACTTCGATGGTGGCTGGAACCAAGTCGAGTTGTCTATTGCTATCAGCGATGAACGTGAGATCGGTTTCTGATGGCAATTACCTTCCGCCGTGGTTTGAGACCACGATAGCGTCTGCACCGTGTTCCACTGCTAGCTTTGCGTCTTCTTCAGTCATGATCCCCTTCAAGATGATCTTCATGTTCGTCACACTGTGGAGCCAGGGAATGGTTTCTTGCCAGGTCATGCATGAACTGTGCATGGTAGGTCCTGCTTTCTTCATAATCTCATTGGCCTCGTCAACCGTGTGGGCATTGAGAAAGACGCGCTCAATGGCTGGTCCCTTAATGCCTTGTTTGGGTTGAGCGTAGTTACCTAGATGCATGCCTTCCGGAAGAACGAGAGGTGTCTTTCTTTCATTGATGCGATTGCCAAGGATTGGTGTGTCGACGGTGAGTACGATGGCGGTGTAACCAGCTGTCTCGGCACGCTTGATCAACTTGCGACTATACTCAGGATCCTGAGTGAGGTAGAGTTGGAACCAGAAGTCCGGTCCATCACGGTTTGAGATATTGCATGCATCTGCCACATCCTCGAGGCTGGTCGTAGATTGCGAAGATAGAGTCATCGATAAGCCGACGCTGGCTGCAGCCTCGGCGGCCTCGAGTTCTCCTCTGGGATGGCAAAGCTTTTGCATGGCACTGGGAGCAAAGGCTACCGGGAAGGGATAACGCTTGCCGAAGACGGTAGTGCTTGTGTCGACGTGACTTACGTTGACCATCACACGCGGTCTGATAAGTAGTCTGTGAGGAGTGAGTCTTGACTTTCTGAAAGGACAGCTTCTGACTTGAGTTTACCTGTCAAACATGTAGGCGTTTCTGTGCATGGCCTTTTGCTCATCCGCACCACATGCGTAGTAGTCGTAAACATTTTGTGGCAATCTGGTTTTGGCAATCTCCTCAATTTCCATTACGGTGATTGGGACCGTCGACGATGCTGCTTTCTGGCTCATTGTTGTAGAGTTAATGATCCGGCCTTGGGAATGCTGATATGGTCTATGATTTCTGGTCTTTTGCCGTATTAATAGTGGTTTGGAGAGGAAGTGAATGAATGCCGTAGATGTTGTGTTCAGTGGCCACGGCTAAGTCGTTGATAGCGACCCCACTTTTGATTGTTCGTGGACGATAACCACTTCACTTGACCCTTTGCGAGTGAACCATACAACTACACAACCTTTCTTGGATGCTTGGAACGGTTCTCATCTCCAAGAGCTTTCAATTCTCTTCCTCACGACAGACTATGCTGTGGACAGAACACTCCAGTACCTGCGTTGAAACATGACATGTGAGATGCCCCACACGTCACATTGTTTTGTTACAGTTTCTCGCATGAGTTTCTGCTACAGCACCTCCAGTTTGTACTTCTACTTGTTGCTACGTTACAAAGGGTTGTTCTCGAGACGTAAGGAAGCGAACATACATACTGCTCGTCCATGACTCCAAGGCAGGTTCCGAGGGGGTGTCCATATTTCAGAGCCTGCGATGCCAGGGTGCTCCACAATCAACAGCATGACGAGCATTCTCCAGCAACCACGACATCATCATCGCATGCGGTATCCTTCTTTTCTCCCACTCGCAATGATCAAACACCATTCATCAAGCTCTGGTGCTCGCAACATTTGTCTCTTTCTCTAAAGAGGCGCAGCAATACTTTCCAGTGACATCCTCACCGACCCACGCAATCTGCTCCAT
>Ga0268251_10000684_pt1 | contig 10531 bp, 12 predicted proteins | sample AgamicAsMae_FD_200527 | JGI IMG/M metagenome (GOLD analysis project Ga0268251, IMG submission 200527) | Agave microbial communities from Guanajuato, Mexico - As.Ma.e (v2) (version 2) | ecosystem: Host-associated > Plants > Phyllosphere > Phylloplane/Leaf | place: Guanajuato, Mexico | collected...
AACCCTGCTGGAAGGTGTACAGCAACAACGCTGATGATGGCTATGGTCTTGGTCGTGAGGTCCTGCCCAAGTGCATCGCTGGACCCCTGGTCAAGTGTGCCGAGATGTAAGTTGCTCTCATACCTCATAACACTTTATGTACTGACAGAATATAGCCTCGACATCCCTGCTTTCATGTCGTACGCTGCATCCTATGCTTTGTACAACTACTACCTTGTCGACCCTTCCAAAGGTCACGACGACTACTCTAACCTACGTCTGATCCGTGCTTTCGAGAAGGGTCTCGACCCGAAGTCCTCTGAAGCAGGCTTCATCCTCACTCACATCCACATGGTCGCTCAGACCGGCAAGCTGATTGAAGGTTCCGCGGCCGTCGTCGAAGCCGTCTCTACCGCTCGCACTGAGCAAAAGGATGAACACGCCATCGCTGACGCCAAAGTCGGCCTCACGTCAATCCTCCAAGCCATGACCGTCATTGAAGCCAACATGGAGAAGATGTGGGCAAACTCTCTGCCCAAAGATTACATGACCTACCGCACCTTCATCTACGGCATTACCAACCAATCCATGTTCCCCGATGGTGTTGTCTACGAGGGTCAATACGAAGACAAGCCTCAATTCTTCCGCGGCGAGTCTGGTGCCAACGATAGCATTATCCCTCTTCTCGACCACCTTTGCGAGATCCCCATGCCTGAGAACCCTTTGACTCAGATCTTGCGCGAGTTCAGACAGTACAGACCTAAGCCTCACCGCGAGTTCCTCACAAACATCCGCGAAAAGGCTGCTGATGTCGGCGTCCGCGATTACCTCACTCACTCCGGCGACTTGGGCGCTGTAGTCCTTTATCTGCGCGTCCTCGACCACATCCGTTCCTTTAGATGGCGGCACTGGAACTTCACTCGCGAGTACATTATTAAGCGTACTTCTCACCCCGTGGCAACTGGCGGGTCTCCAATCATCACCTGGTTGCCCAACCAGCTTTCGGCAGTTATGCAGCTCATGGAGGATGTTTGCAAGGGCTCTGGCCTTTGGGCTATCCTTGCCGAGGGAGTCTGGAACGGTGGCGGTCTTGAGGGATCCTTGACCAAGAAGGAGTTTGAGTTGATCAAGGATATCATGGATAATGCGGTGGACCAGAAGAAGAAGTTGGCTAAGGAGGTTGAGAAGTATTGCCAGGATAGAGGTGTGGATGCTAAGGCTATCTAAGGTCTTGTGGTAGTAGTGGTAGTGATGGTGGAGACGGTGTGGTGGTAGAGGTGATCGGGTGGTGGAGGAAAAGGAGTAATGCAGCAGGAGGAGTTTTTCGTTGATCTTTCTTCTTTTGCAAATTTGACAAGTCTTTTGACACATGATACTTCGGCTACCATTTTGATTCTTTCTGACAGTGCCATGATGATGCTGTAAGATTTCTCAATACAACATTTCTTGGTGGACTCGAGCGAGAAATTCGCCCAAGTGCCACTCTCAGTGAATGTCAGTCTCGAAGCGCAAAGTTTTCGTGATCAACTTCAAGAATCTAGGTCCCAGAAGCGAATGTGAAGACCGTTTGTTTCTTCCTTTTGTTTTCAACAAGTGTAAAGGTCTCTCGGCAACAAAGCATCCAAGGAGAGCCGAGAAACCGCCGCGTCTTAATGGACACTGTCTTGTGTATAGCACCTATTGTGCATTCCTCTAGCTTCTCACCTGGAAGCTGTTTGAACGCGGAGAGGATGATAATCATTTTCGTCATTCAACTTGTGAGATTACAGTATTGGAAGAACAACTAGAGACCAGCTTGACGCCGAAACACAATTGCCAACGGAGTCGTCCCGAACACGCCATCCCAACGAAGAATCCTGCAAAAGTAGAAACATACCATCGTACAGGCATGAGACTTCATTAATGAGACGTTCTCGAGAAGATAGCTCGAGCTATCTCCGCAGCGCCTTCCATCATCCCCTTCGGCAGCTCACCAATGGTCGCAAAATAATTATCCGTGTCGAAGATATCCTCAACAATCTGCCAATCATGAACTTTGCCTTCATCAATATCAAGCTCCACATCGACCCCAGCTGCTTTCGCCTGTTTGACAAAAGCCACAGCATCGTCTAGAAGTACATCATTGGAGCCTATACCCACCCATACTTTGCTAGGCAGGATATCTGCCCAAGACTGCTTAGGTCGTGGTAGAGAGAAGTTGATAATGTGTGATGCTGTCGCGTCATGTTTGCGTGGCATGACTTGCTCACCAGCCTTGATGAGCCGATCGCGGAGTAAGTAATCATTGTCCTTGTTGCGAACGTAGGAGCCGTCGTTCGCACAGCGTATGTCAATCCAAGGAGCGATCAGGAATGCACCAGCGCCAGGCTTTGAAAGTGCTTTCTCCTCTGCTAAGACGGAAAGTAGATTGAGCATCAGATGCGCACCTGCAGAATCTCCGACGATGGCAAGCTTGACAGGGTCGATGTGCTGGTCATTGAGCAGGTACCGGTATGCAGCTTCGGCTTGATTGACCTGAGTGGGATACTGTGCTTCGGGAGTAAGAGAGTAGTCCAGTGCAAACACAGCAACTGATATTCCTTGTGTGTCTGCAAGTTCGGCGATACGTAAGAATGGTGCAATAGCAGATGCTGGATGACCGATCTGATAGGCTCCGCCGTGGAGATAGTAAATTACCAAGTCGGCAGCGGACGCTTTGGTTGGCTTTCCCGGACAGCCTTTGCAGATCCAATGGCCAGAGAAATTGTTTCCCGATACTTGTTGGTAAAGCTCAGATCTACTGCTGGCGAACCGTTTGGCTTTTGGAAAACTGGACTCGGGACTGTTGGTAAGATCTCGAAGTATGCTAATTGGCAGGTATGGCTGTGCTCTATACTTTTTGTCAGCGATTGGACATGGTTCATGGTCTGGTTGGAACGCACGCGCGGAGGAACGAGCATATGAAGTCGGCTTTGAAGCTGAGATCTTTTGTGGGCCCGACAAGTCTTTGCAGCGACACTTGAAGACATGTCAAAGGTAGAAGAGGGAGCAGCACGAGGCATTGTAGCTTGTCCAACCAAGACGATGGTCTAACGCTTGTGTTCGGGCTGAAAGTCGATGCCATGTTTGTTATTGGAGTTTTGTTATAGGTCGTTCTCCAATGCTCTCGTGCCAACGACTCGAGGCTTGTTGTATACGCGGACTCTTCTCACATTAAGAGCTCCATGGTTCCAGCATTTAGAGTTTCATCTCCGCTCGACAGCTGTCAGCTGGACCCCTCCATTGTACTTGAAGCTAATACCTCGGTAGAGCTCGGCTTGACCGTTATAAGCCACAAGAACATGTACCGTCAGCAACCAGCAGGGTTCTTGAAGACGCGAGATGTGTGGAGAGCTGGACACGATGATAGAGGGAAAGAATTGCCAGTCCAAATGTTCAAACAGTGTATGCCTCTTGTCTTGACGCGTGGTTGTTTGTTCTGGCAGATCAAGATGGTGGCACAAAAATTGAGCGACCAGCTAGAGCGAGCAGCCTGCCCAGAATTTGCACAGCGGACATGAGTTCTGTGAGTCCGAAGATCGCGCCGAAGAAGTAGGACCCGGCCATCGCCTTGATGAAGTGGTATACAAAGTCAGGATGGGACCACCTGCGCCCCTCCGGACGGAGTTGGAAGACCCTCGCGATTTCGCGCATATGGTATGCCCCTTCAACAAAGACGTACGCGAGGGCTCCCAAGACGGACATACAATAATCGAAATCGACGTCTCGGTTCACAGTACTCGCGCCAGCTATGAGGAGATAGACGACCCCGATTATGATGTATGTCCTGGTGTAAAGCTCTTCGCATGTTATTCTTGTAGACGGCGACATGATGTAAATTGTCCTCGCGAGGTTGCGCTTGTCGGTCGCGTCCGATCGTCTCAGAAATGAAGGTGTCGCATTCGTCTTGCAGATTGTTTGGAATACCAAGATTGTTGCAGACGCGACAGCAACAACACGTGCGGGCAAACACTTTCCCGAGCAACGCCGTCGTCGAGTCTTGACAATTTCGTCCTTTGTTTCAAGACTTACGTTGATTCTCATCAGCAATCAATGCCAGATGTCTCGGACCACATGAGCAATGATCAAACAGCCTCAGAATTGCATGACGCAGGTTGTGATGGGCGACCCCTCAAGCGCCGCCGACGCGAGCCCGAGGAGCGGCAGCGGCGCGAGATTGGGTTGATGCGACAAAGTGATGGCGCAAATGCACAAAGCTTTGTAGGAAGCTCGAGTGGCATTCATTTTGTGCGATCGGTATATAATGCGTTGGCCAAGTCTCGCGTGCAATTGCCGCCTCAGACACCTGATCAGAGCATCGTACCCGGCGAAGAAGACATGTTGGATGGAGCAGTTCCTTACAGCTCCAAGAACCTTTGGTCATCCGATGAAGTTGAGGTCATCACCGAAAGATCTCCAAAGTTCGACTTCGAGGACTTGCAGGTTTGGAGCGAGAGTTATTTCGAGAATTGGCACACTGCGTACCCCTTCATCTCGGCACCTGCCATACTCGAGTATCTTGAGCAGCATGTCCGTCCATCTGCCCTTCCCGAGTTGCGCAAATGTCGAACGCCGAGCTTTACAATCATCCGCTCAATCATGTCCATCTCCCTTGCAGACCGAAGACAATCAGGGCATTCGTCAGGAAGCCCGGTCCCGGCATGCCTGGTGTTCACATCCTTCGAGGAAGCCATGAAGAGTGTACAAGACATGCTCTTCCTGCCATCTTCTCTTGATGCACTGCAAGCAGTGGTCGCGGTACAGCTCTTCCTTGTATCGATGCTACGTCTCAATGGAGCCTCCAGACTAGGCGGCATGATCGTTCGCATGGCCTACCAACTCGGTCTGCACAGGTGCCCCACGAGATATGCAGGTTTCGATACCGGACAAGCTGAGCTCCGCCGTCGCTTGTTCTGGTCCATATACTGTATAGATCGCTATCTCTGTCAGTCTCTGGGACTACCTCTGAGTATTCGCGACGATGATGTGGACGTCTGTCACTTCGATGAAGAAAAACATACTCTTGATGGGCATCAGCGAACAACAATGGATGCCCGACTCAAGGTACTCAACTTTCTAGCTAGGCATGCTTCGATGAAGGGTCAAATTATGGAGCTTCGCAACAAGTCCATTCATCAGAGAACTACCAATCGAGATCTTGCTACACTGATCGGAGCAAGGATTGAAAAATTTGGCAACGATTTCCAGTACGCTACTGATCCTGCTGCATCGGACCGGTTCAACATACTACACGAGACTGTTCTACTGGTCTCGCAACATGAATTGATCATCTCGCTCAATCGACCTCTGTTGGCGTTGGAGAAGCAATCGAATGAGTACATGGCAGCTTTACAGACATGTATTCGTGCTTCCAGAGCTATCATCTCCATTCTCTATCAGTACCTCCATACGCAAGTCTCCCAAGAATCTTCAGAAACATCTAGAGCACCCTTACTATGGCCATCTCTCACGTGGTGTGTATGGCAGAGCTCATTCATCGTGCTCCACGCCGCACTAGAAGGAGAGATGCCAAAGCATATTGCAAGGAGGCTTGCAGACGACAGCGTAGAGATTCTGAGACATCTCGCACTTCGGGGAAGTGTTTGGCCAAACGTGTGCGCGGTTGCTATCAATGATCTTTTCCTCAGACTGCTGCTAGACTCTACCGTCACGACACCACAGTCACCAACAATCGACACGAACCACTCAGATGAGGGACATAACTTGGTTTCCTCACAGACTCCAGGCTCGAATCTTCTCTATCGAAGCGTGTCGAATCTCCAGAATAACGGCCGTCCATCCGCCGAATCTCGCACGTTCGGCGTGGGGAATGACTTCCCGGATCCAACCATGAGTATGACTGAGTCGATCCCCCCGGCACTTGATCCACAGTTGCCCATTCCTTGGTTGTCCGGCACCGACGCAGCTGCCACTACCACCGACAACATTTTTGAGCAATTCGATATCCCTTTTTGGATGGGCGACGATCAATACACATCTCTCCTAGACTTCGACCTCTGACCTGCACAAGATTTGGAAACAAGATTGTGTATATCTTCGTCAGACTACCAAGCAGGATACTTGGCAGCAACAGCATTATACTCTTTCTGTGTCAATGGCGTGACAGAGCCATGCTTCAAGCCTTGAGGGAAGTTGGGATAGCTCGATGCAGCCCAAGCTCCACTCTTTGCCGGATCAGTCGACTGATATGGCACATACTGCGTGTAATCATCCAACAGCAAATGGTACAATCCCGGTGTGACATTGTCTGCAAACGACGCAGGCCCTTCACGTGGACTCTCTGGTCTCACATATCCTGGTGTACGTGTCCACTTGCCGAACAGCCCTCCGGTAGTGGTCTCAACATACACCTGATTCACGGTCTCGTTCTTGAGGAAGCGAGCGAAGTTGCCGGACTTGCCCAGATACTGGAACTCTTGATCAATCAACGGGGTATCGGCGAGAGCAACGTAATCCTTTGCTGCGGCGAAGGTGACGAAATCCTTTGTTGTGGTGTAGCGGATGCGGTCGAGTGATGCTGTGCCAGTGTGTTTGGCGTCTGAGCTTGCGTATAGGCGAGAGGACCAGAAGACGTAGAATTGGGAGGTTGCATCGTCCCAGACGGCCGATGGTGCCCATACCATGCCAGCGTTTGCATTCTCAACTCTGGAATTCCATTCGTCAGTCACGCGAAAGAAGGACTTCCCAAAGAAACAAGGCTTACGTTCGGAGACTAGATGCAGACCAATTGACTAGATCGGTCGAACTCCAAACCACAATACCACGGCTTCCAGTTCTTGTTGCGGCATCCCAGCTGAACCCAGCAGCATTGATGTCAAGATCTATTTTGTCAGCCTCTCCAACCAATGAATTTGCAGTCCCAAACACAAAACTCACCAGTAGCAATCATATAATACTTCGTCCTCGCACCATCATGAGCCAAAAAGATATCTCTGACGCCCTTGGTGCCGACAGTCGATTTGAGCACGGGTTGTCCTTTGTTCAAGAAAGTATAGCTGCCTGCATCATTGCCTTTGGAGAGGTGGAATTGGACGGCTGGTGTAACGTCTGAGAAGGTGGACACGAGGTAGCCGACGTAGGTCTCGGCGCGAGTCTGGAGAGACGATGAGGCAGGTGCTGCCAATGTGCTTGGGATGGTGATGGCGGCGAGAGCACTGAGCTTTGTGATGGAGGTGAGGAAATGCATCGTTGACGGTTTGGAGATGGTGTTCGAAGTCTTTCCAAGGCATGAGAAGAGAAAGTCATTATATATCTGTGCATCGCAGCGAAGACCTTGTACTGCCTGCTGTTCTGAAGATCGACACGGATGAAGACATTCCACTTCGAGGGGCCCCGCGCCGAGATCCCCACAGGCCGCCAGACTTGCCCTAGATGATCGGCAAGGCTTACAATATCACCGTCATTTGTTCGGGTAATATTATTCTTGGCCTTGTTATATCCAAGGTTCTTATACGGGTGAAATATTGTTCTATTCGGCTGATGGTCGTGAATACTCAGAAGTACTTCCGCGAGTATAAAGTTGCGAGTTTCTTGGCTTTGGACTGCTCCGGTGGATATTCCGAACTCGGGACTGGATGTTCTGAGACTCTGGCTTGAGGTGTATTTGATGTAAGATGTAGTGCTGGAGGTGGAATGTTCACTTGCTGGTGTTGCGGGTCCGATGCAGCGGTCCCGAGATATGAGGGCAGCATACCAGATTGCATGTTTTCTGCTGGCCAAGTGTCTTCTCTTGCTGAGGATAGTGGCCCTGTGGCTACTCTCGCTGTCGATGTTCCAGACTGTGGCCTATCGTCTCCTCTGAGATGCGGTGTATTTCGCAGTCCGGATGCGGGCCTCCGTCGTTTCCTTGCGCAGTTTGTCTCTGAGTTGCCTTGTCGTTTGTCCGCTTCGCTCGTCAGATTCGAGGTCTCTTGTTGGCGATCGATCGAGTCTGATGCAGTCGGTGTTCCTTTCGTTGCCCGTCTATTATGCATCCAGTGCTGTTGTTGTGCCGCAGTCTCGAGTGGAAACTTTTGCCACTCTTCGACTCGGGCAATCCGTACTTCGTTGAATTCAAGCTCCCGAGGTCTCTCAGTTGTTGCAGTAGATACTTCCGAATGTCGTTGATCAGAATCTTGTCGAGACTCTGATCCGTGGATGATGGATAGAGCTTGTAGCAATGCATTTTCTGTTTGAGCCAGTCTTTCTTCGATGTTCGCTAGGTAGCCGGATGGTAAACCTCTGTATTGCACTCTCAGTCACTGATCTTGCTTCGCTCAAAACAGAGGCGCAAAATTATACCTCTTGTTGGTGCCTGGATAAGTACAAGTCTGACTGGCGTGGACGCATTGCGAACAAGTTGGACTTTGCGAGATCGGTCAGCCTTACCGATCTTACTTGCATTTCGTGTCCCGACTTACATCTTCCTATCACACTGGAACAGAGATATAAGAACGAGTAACATTGATGACGAGAGACTGAAAACCTTGCACACCTACCTTTCTCTTCTTCGTGCGACATACTTCGCATGCGATCTGTGAGAACTCACTCATCATTCCCAAAGACTTCAACCAGCGCTACTTTGATATCCAGATAGTACCGCACCAACACGTATGGATATAGGGGCAAGTATGGTTTGTAGGTTCATTGAAGGGGACGTGGCTTTCTCGAAAGAAGTGGTGTCGGTGGAGTTTTGTTTCTCCGACGCCGGCTCACGGTCCTCCGTGCTGAAGCCAGGACCATCGACTCATCGACTTCTTGGCGTGCCATGACTTGCAAGGTCGATATTGCAGGCTGGTTCTGTACGTTGTCAAATCTATCCTTCATCGTTCGTCCGAGATTACACATGGCTTCCTGTTTCGCGGTTATAGCGTTGCAAAGATAGATACAAAGTGTCGGAAAAGCTTCACCACAGAGGCCGCACCTCATTTGACAAGACCCCACATCGTGATCGTGAACTTTGCAGCATATTCCGTGTGATTATCACACAATTTGCGCGTGACCTGTAGCTCGCTGCTCGTATCATTCTAAAGACGTTAGAGAACGAGACGATGTTCGCTTACCCCGCTCGCTCGCGTCCGGGGGATACGAAGGTGAGCTTCTGTACATTCGTTTAAGGTTGGTGTTCAGACGTCTATCGCCCTTTTTTCTGCCTCAATGTAATAGAACGACAGCAAACACGAACAGATCGCGTTAGTCAAGGGCTAATTCATAAGTCTCTTAGCCGCACGACTTCCTTCCGTGTAGAGATTGCTCGTATTCAAAAGCAACCTTGAAGCTAGAAGTGCCAAAAGTCACCGAACACGCCTGAATTGCACCCATGGGGATTCCGGAGGCGAGGATCGTTCTTGCCCTGGTACCCTAACCATCAACAAAATGACATCATGCGGGCAATCCCCGCCGGCATAGGGACACACCCTTTAGATATAACATCGAGAAGGACTGCAGCATGCCACATCCTTGACTCGCCATCTCCGAAGTAAACATGAGGGTATCTCTGCCGATAGTCACTCTTGCTGCAGCCGCCATAGCGGCTGCTCAGAATGCCCTTGGTACCAAGGGTTACAGCAACATCTCGACTGGTGCTTTCAATCTCGAGCTTGATGGGGCAACTCAGGTCGCTACTGGGCTCAATGCCATGGCTGGTGATAATGCTGGAAGTTCGGATTTTAACTTCTTGCTCCCGACTCCCGGACGAACCCAAGACGGCAATTATGTGAGTCCGAATGCTACTGCATCCCTGTTCATGAGCTCACCTCTTGGGGATAGTTTCTCGGAGACATTCAACTACGCTTCCGTATACAGGGCTCGAATGCCTGGACGGACGTCTCGTCTCACAAGGTCCGCAAGGCTGCAGTGATCACACCTGGAAACGGCGTGCCTGGCCGAGGCGGCGTCCTGACAAGCGCTGATATAACTTCCTCACTGGGATCCAACCTCCCCATCAAGGTGGACCGCACGTGGAGTCAAGACCGAGACTCCATTGTCATGACATTCAACTTGACTAACGTGGGCAACAATGTGCTGCAATTTGGTGGTGTTGGCATTCCACTGCCATTCGCAAACAACTGGAAGAATCGCGACGCCGTTGGCACTTGGGAGCGCTGCGCCGTCAGCGATCCTGCTCTTTCTCTCGATGCCGGCTATGTCATCGCCAACCGATTGACTGGCGAAGCACCCTCATTGATCACAACTCCAGTGGAGAAAAGTAGGTGTAACGAATGATCCAAAGAAATATACGGACACTAACACAATCAGCTCCACTGGAGCAGTACCGTCTCAACTACAACACCGAGCCCGGGTACCCAGCTCAATGGCTTGACAATGTCGTAAGTCAACCTTCAATCGAAGCTATCGCTATGAACTCTACTGACCATCTCTGGATAGCCGATTGATTTTCAATACGAAGGCATTTTCAGTTGGTGGATGGCGACCCAGGGATTGGGTGATGTGGACAAAGCTGGCGCACAGTCTCTCGGATTCGATCGAGGCTCGGATTACAATGTTCCGACTAACTTTACCCTCAGCCCCAGGC
>Ga0268251_10000685_pt1 | contig 10526 bp, 5 predicted proteins | sample AgamicAsMae_FD_200527 | JGI IMG/M metagenome (GOLD analysis project Ga0268251, IMG submission 200527) | Agave microbial communities from Guanajuato, Mexico - As.Ma.e (v2) (version 2) | ecosystem: Host-associated > Plants > Phyllosphere > Phylloplane/Leaf | place: Guanajuato, Mexico | collected...
CTTCCAGCTTTTCCTCGACCAGCCACCAAAGTCTCAGCCCCAGACTGTCGCTCCCAAGCCACAAGCTCCCCGCCCTACCGAGTCAATCGAGGAGCAGCTATTCCGCGGCAATCAGCACATGGACCAAGGCCGTCCTCGTGCTCCGCCTGGCTTCATCGAAGACCCTTCTATTGTTTTGCAGCAAGCCCAGCGCAGCTATCCTAACGGTCCTCTTCAGCCACGTCGCCAGAGCGCTGCTCAGCAGATGCCGAGCGCTGGTCCCGGTGCTCCTCAAGACTTCCCTCCCAACTTCCCATATATGGCTGGTGGCCCTCCACCACCTGGTCCTGGCGACCGCATGCCTCCTGGTTTCAACCCTAACATGCGCCACCCTCCTGGATTCGCCAACATGCCCAACATCTTCCAGCAGCCTAATTCGCAGCCTCCTCCACAGCAAGGCGCAGGTATGCAAGGCCCTCCTCCTGGCTTCCCATCGGGTATGGGTCCGCCACCTCCTGGATTCGGAGCCCACGGTCCACCCAGACCTGGCTTCTTCAACAACCCTAACCACATCCCCGGCGTTCCTCCCGGTTTCGCTCCACCAGGCATGATGATGATGCCTGGTTCAAATGTAAGAAGCCCTGACGGCACACCTGGCATGAGAAGTCCTCAAGAAGGACCTGGTATGGGCATGCCTATGCTCCAGGGCATGGGTGCTGCTTACGGCAATAGACGTTAGATATCGTCTTTGAGGAGTGCAGGTCACCAGCCATGATCTATGGCCGATTGTGAATAGTTCAAGAGGCACGATGATGAAGGAAAGTGTCAAAGACTAGGAAAAAGGATACCTTTTTCGGTTTGGTGTCCGAGACCATCATAAATAAGACCATAGGCGCTCGAGCCTTATTTGCTATTCCTCAACGCCTCCCCTCTCAATGTGATTATATGTACTCTTGTGCCAGCTCCCAGTAAATTATTTGAGTTAAGTTTACTGTAAGTGCATTGCTTAGAGCACCTGAAAACGAGGACGTTATGTCACGGATAGTGAAGCGTGTCACAGAATTCAGGACTCTGATATCTTCCAACGTGCATAACAACACAGCCACAAACTCGATTTAAGCCAAAACCTCCCATGAGATACCAAATATATACAAGAACGGTCTCATCGAGTACGAAGAGCCAGACAGTCGATCTGGGCGAGTTATCAGAAAAAAGCTTCTTTCGATGATTGTAAGTGGTACGACCCTGTCAGAAACGCCAATGCCAAGATCGGCGAAGCATGGCTAAAGTCCGAGGCCGTGTAGAAAAAAGTTACCTCTGTACCATTTTCTTGCAACCAACCAAACATACCAAATATTGCTCGCATACGAGATCCGATACATTCAAGCCAATCAGTAATAGCATACAATCATAGCGGATCGATCTTCGCAAACTCCGACCGCCAACATGCCAGCTCAGGGCAAAGCAAAGGGCAGTCGCCGCAATGAAGGCGCCTCCTCTTCTGCTGCTGCGAGTATGTCTAATGTACCACTGAAAAGAAGAGTCGTATACTGACATGTATGAACAGGCGACCCTCGTTTCGCATCCATGACCACAGATCCCCGATTCCGTCTTCCGTCAGCACGACACAGCAAAGTAGGCGTCGACAAGCGTTTCACCAGCATGTTCAAGGACGACGACTTCTCAAAGAAAGCCACTGTCGACAAGTATGGTCGCAAGGTTGCAAAGGGCAATGCTAAGAAAGAGTTGGAACGCTTCTACAAGATTGAGGGAGATGAGGAAGATGAGGATGAGGAGTCAGAGGAAGAGATGGGAAAGGCACAGAAGATCAAGGCTAAGAAGAGCAAGAAGCCGGCAAGAGAGGTTGTGGGGAGCGATGAGGAGAGTGAAGAGGAGGTTGCTGATGATGATGAGATCGAGGCTGAGCTCGAGAGATTGGATGCCAGAGTCAGAGATCCTGCACGAGAGGGTGGTTTCTCGTCTTCTGAAGATGACAGCAGCTCTGAGGACGATAGCGAAGACGAGGAAGAGATTGAAGAGGACGCAGTAGAATTCCCTAACGAGGGTGCTGCTGATGTGCCTCTTGGTGACGTCTCGTCTCGTCTGGCTGTCGTCAATCTTGACTGGGACAACATTCGCGCAGAAGATCTTATGGCTGTCGCACAGAGTTTCGCTTCCACTGGCCGCGTCTCCAGGGTCGTCGTATACCCCAGCGAGTTTGGCAAGGAGCGCATGGAGAAGGAGGAGCTCGAAGGACCACCTAGAGACATTTTCGCCAGTGCAACAAAGGAAGTGGACGAGGACGAGGACACCGATGACGAGGAAGAGAGAATCAAGAAAGAGCTGTTGAAGGGAGACACAGGCGAGGAATTCGACTCTGCGAAGCTGCGCCAATACCAGCTGGACCGCCTAAAGTACTACTACGCCGTCATCACCTGCGACTCCAAGGACACAGCAAAAGCCCTCTACGATGGTATGGACGGCCGCGAATACCTCTCCACAGCAAACTTCTTCGATCTACGATTCATCCCTGACGAAGTCGACTTTGACACCGACACACCTCGCGACGAGTGCACAAAGATAGCCTCAGGCTACAAGCCTAACGAATTCGTCACCGATGCCCTCACTCACAGTAAAGTCCGCTTGACGTGGGACGCCGATGACACGACAAGAAAAGAAGTCCAGAAACGTGCCTTCTCGCGCGCCGAGATTGACGAGAACGACCTACAAGCATACATTGGCAGCGACAGCAGCGATGACGAAGAGAACGATACTGGCATGACCAAGGCAGAGCAACAGAGACAAAAGATGCGCGCTGCATTGGGTCTGTCTTCTGAAGCAGTAAAGACAAAGTCTAAGGACGACGGCCCAGTGGGAGATATGCAAATCACCTTCACATCAGGCCTGTCCAACGCCGCTGCATCAAAGGGTGCCAATGGAGTCTTCGAAAACACTCCCATCATCGAAGAAACCACACGCGAGAAGTACGTCCGCAAAGAAAAAGAACGCAAAGCTCGCCGCAAGGAAAAGATGAAGGCAGCCCGCAACGGTGAAACCATCGAAGAAGGAGCAGCCTCAGACAACGACGACACCATTGTAGAAAAGCCATCTGCAAAGGTCTCATCAGCACCCGCAGCCGACGACGAAGACCCTTTCAACGACCCCTTCTTCAACGACACGGCAACAGCCCAAAAAGCAGAAAAGCTAGCCCGCAAAGCCGACCGCCAGAAGAAGCGCGAGGCCCGCGAAGCAGCAGACGCCGCCACCGCTGCCAAACGCGCCGAACTAGAATTACTCATGGTAGACGAAAACACGGCTTCAGAAAACATTCGTCACTTCAACATGAATGAAATCGCCAAAGCTGAAAAAGTGCTCAAGAAGAAGAGCAAGAACAACAAGAAAGCCAAGGATGCAAAGGAAATCTTGGAACAGGATGATTTCAGCATGGAAACTCAAGATCCTAGATTTGCGCAGTTGTTCGAGAGTCACGAGTTTGCCATTGATCCTACGAATCCGAGATACAAGAACACGCAGGGTATGAAGGCTTTGTTAGAGGAGGGAAGGAGGAAGAGAAAGGGTAGGAGTGATGAGGATGGTGAGAGGGCTGATGCGCCGCCTGTGGAGAAGAGAGAGAAGAAGGCAAAGACCGAGGCTTCCTCTGCTGGTGGTGAGGATCTGAACTCGTTGCTTGCTAGAGTAAAGGCAAAGACGAAGAGCAGATAGAGTAGAGATTGAAGTGTTATAAGTATAATGGAATGGCATAGCAGAGCAGTGCAGTTTTGCAAACAAAAATGATCGACGACTCAGTCAGCTTGAATCCTTCCTGCTGCACCTCCGCTTTTCTGTCCACCGCACTTTCCATCTTCTTCATCAACTACTGCGAACAGTCACCCTTGTTAGTCTTCATCGTATCGTCTATAGAACTTCACACATCGTCATCTCGAAGAACACACAATACCATGACCTCAAATCCTCCTGTAACTCGCGGCACCATAAACCTAACCAACAGCACCATACAGCTCCCCACAAAACCAACCTCCCACCTCAGCTACACCTTCTCGCCCGGAACACCAACAACAAAAACCTTGGTAGTCTTCCTCAACGGTCTAATACTCCCAAAGTCATCCTGGCAACCCTCGATCATAGCGACACAAATCAAATGCCTTGACAACAACATTCCACAACCGCATTTACTTTCCTATGATCGTTATGGACAAGGAGACTCTGATACACACCCAGATGATACACACGATATTGTCTCTGTGGTGAATGACTTGCATACTTTGCTTACCACCTTCTGCGAGCAAAAACTCCAAACCGCAATGTCGGAGATGAAGATGGTGTTGGTGGCCAATTCCATCGGCTGCGCTATCGCTCGCCTCTACTGTGCTTCTCACCCCAGCACAAATATCTCTGGCCTCATACTCCTGGACTCTATAATGGCGCATGTGAATTTAGTTTCTCTGTGGCCTGATGTGGATGCTCCTGGCTTCGATAAATCTTCACTGCCTGAGGGAACGACAATTGAGGAAATAGAAAGTGTGAGGCAACAATATAAACAGCGCTTCCACGTCTCTGCACCAAACCCCGAGAACTTGGATCGAAGCAACCTCGCTCAGTTGCTGCCACATGCTGGAAGCCCAACTTTGCAAGGGAACCCTTTTCTTACCATTGTCGGTCATGATGCAGAAACTTTTGCTGAGGAGAATGAGGTCAGTATCTTTGTTTTTCGCTACAAAAAGGCAGTCTGAGAAGTACTAATGGTCACCAGAAAAGCTTTCGAGTGAGAAAAGAATTGGTTATAAGATATGTACAGCCAGTTTGGGATGGATATAACAAACATCTTGCTTTGTTGACTAGTGCAGACAAAAGCAAAGGTTCGATTGTTGCAAAAGGATGTGGGCATTTCATCCAAAGGGATGATCCACAATTTGTTGCTAGAGAAATATGTGAGATGTTGGAGCGGTTAGAGGGGAAAGAGTAAGAGGATGTTACGCTGGATCGTTACTTCCATTCTTCTTCTTTGATATACAAGCAGTGATTGAAGAGCCATCCAAAGGCACAATTGAGTTTCCCATCAGAGCTATATCTAAGGAAAATCCAACAACTCTCACCTCTCACCGAACATGCCTTTTCTTCTCAGAACCACCATGATTGCCATAGTCATATACATACCAGCTCGACCCAAAGAAATACATCATCCGATATCATCTCCACATCAACTTCCTCCCAGCACTTCTCCCAATCAATAGACTGCACTGGAAACGGCAAGCACGTGTAAAACAAAACCACTGCCCTCCTCATTCCAAGATTCTAAGCTGAAGCAAAGGATATGATCTGGTGTCAGAACAAGAAGAAACCTCTGATGTAGGAGAAAACCATCGACGAGCTTCCAGCGAAATCGAAAGAGGGAGGTATGTCCAAGGCAACCACAGCGTCCGTGAATGATAGTTGACAGAGGAAGGGTCTCTGACGATGGATTTGGTATCGAGTGATGTACGTGCAGCACCACTGATCAAATTACAGGAAGTAGAGAAAGATACGTCAGAAAGTGAAGTATAGGCTACTACGATATTGACGTCTGTAACCGAGAACAGAATATCCGTAGGCCAAGCATACAAAGACGAAATCAACCTTCCACACATAAAACAGTGATATTAGGAGTTCATTTCAGATCTAGCACCATCATGGAAAACGAGCCTAAGGTCGAGGACTATGTCATCGACCTACTGGAGTTTTACAATCGTGATGTTCTCGAAGGAAAGTAGAGGCAACAGCATGGCCACGACGTTGATGGCGTCTGTGAACCAGAAGGTATGATCGATGGGCTTCTGTCCATAGATGTGGTGTCTAGATCGTACTCGTGCAGTTCCGCATGAAAGTCGAGATGAGCAAGATTCTGCGAGAAGCCGGATATCGCTTAGCACTGAGTGTACAATACAGAGCTTCCAATTTACCGGCTTAGTATTCTGACATACTCGTGGGTTTCTACATCCTAAAAGTGATGCAAGGGAACGTAGAGAAAGGGTAAGACTCGATGGGAACCCGCCGTCTTGCTGTACGACGTCCCGACTTTCATTTTTCAACTTGAGTTTGAAGCATGCTCGTGTTTATCTAGACTTCTGCTGATCGATACAATGTTGATTCATCTTCATGTGGTGATGTATTGTGTAATCGACTGAACTTGAGAGATTAGGAGCAGTGATCTGCTTTCAAGCAGGATCCCGCTTACCACTTGCGCTTCATGCCTTTGAAGATGTTCTCCTTGTAGCCATCCTCGGAGAAGTCATCGAATGTATCGTTGAAGGGACCAAGTGGGTGTTTGGAAGCATGTGCATGAGTCTTATGCGGTGCGGGTATCTTGGAGGGTGCCGCTGTCTTTGTCATTGCAGCTATCTTCAAGGATGCAGGAGCGTGACGGGTCTTGTCCACCTTGGGATGCAGAACAGTCTTTTGAGGCCTTCCATTCTCTTTCTCCTGCTGCACAAACTGGAAAGCCCCGCATGTACAGATCTTATCATGTTTCTGTACGGCTTTGTAAACCGCTTTATCTCTACTTTCGCATACATTCGAGACTTTTCGCGTTGTGCCTTTAGTGATGTATTCTAGATTGCAGCCGCAACCCATCTCCTTGCGATGCTCGATGAAAGCCATGACAACATTCCTGCAACTCTTGTCGATATTGTTGAGATGACGTGACTGTGTGGGTGTCATTTTACAGGTAAAGAGGATTGTAGGGTCTTTGTCTTTGCAAGCTTGGTGTCTGTTGTCGTGACACTTTTTCCAGCCGTATTGATGCCATACTGATGGTCCTCTGTACAGTTTGCGAATGAAGAATTTTGCTCCATAGTGACCGGATATACGCCAGGGTAAGATTTCATCCTTGAGTGGAGGTGCATTGGGAGGGCTTTTGACCGGACGTAAAGTGTTTGGAGGCTTGGTTGGTTTCGATTTGGTCGGTTTCGACTTGTTTGACCTTGACTTGTGCAGTCCTGAGGTCGCCGGCTGGTTCTTGCTTGACTTGGTCAATCTGAATTTGATGAACTTCGACTTGGTCGATCCTGAGGCGGTTTGCTCTGGTCTGGCTAAACTTGATTTGGTCAATCTGAACTTGATAAATTTTGGCTTGGTGGATGAGGAGTTGGCCTGGCCCATCCTTGATGTTTGTGGATCATTGTCGAGAAAGTGATGAGAACGGTAGAACCAGAACTAAAGTTTGAAGTTCTTCAGTGTGGTAGTCGAAAGTAAAATGGTCAAAGGTCATGTAATCACCTCAAACTTGCTTTATACTCTTCGGCTTTCACCACCAAAGAGTTCCCACCCCACGTCATTCTGGTTGAAATACTTTCAGCCTCCACAGGCCAGCTAGAATCAGTTTTCCTGGTCTCTCCAAGTTTGTGCACATTTCCATTGGATCAAGGCACCCAACAACGCGACCCCTTGCGCCAGAACACAGATGCTGAAAGCCCATCCTACGCCTACAGCTCTGATCAAGGGGAGGACAAAACTTGTACCCGCCGCAGCACACAAGCATCTGGCAAGATTCAGAGCGGCACTTCCAGCAGCGCTACGGTCTTGAAATATGTCGATCAGATAAGTCATGACAAGTGATTGTGCAGAGACGGCACACCAGCCCGTGAAAAAAGTTGTGATGATTGGGACAGAGATATGGATATGGTATCGAATCGTCCAGCCAAAGACCAAGATGGCAATAGCTTGGAGAAAGGAGAAGAGAGGAATGAGGCGCAGGCGAGCCTTCTCGATTGGGAAGCTTGGCTTTCTGTCTGTGGTTCCAAGTATCTCGGTTCGTGATGCGTAGTCTTGCTTGATGCGTTTGTAGTCCATATTGAGAACTTTGCCTGTGGTGAGAGTACCGAGTATGGAACCAATACCGTTGGCGAGAAACGTAAGCCCAATCTGGGTTTCAGACAAGTTGTAGACTTCGAGGAAGAGTGTTGACATTGCAGTGATGCTCATCTGCCAGACTGCGTAGTGTATTGCCAGGCAGATGATGATAGGGCTTGCTTGCTTGCTGAAGAGTATACGCAATGGCTGAGTGATGTCGACACTCTTTGTTGGTTCGATCTCTGTCAGTGCCATTGGTTCGCAATCCCAACGCATCTTACTCGTTTTCTGATAGAACGTCAAGGGATATTTCGCGAAGAGTCCTAGAGTCTCTCGACTCCCGTTGCCGACTTTATGCCTCAATGTCTCGGGCAACAGGAGGATTAGGAACACCAGAAAGACGCCACAATAGATGGTCAAGAACCAGAAGATACTTCTCCATCCTAAGGCTGCGGCCAGACCACCACCAATTATGGGACCTATAGCAACCGGCGCCAGTAATCCAGCTTGGAACACAGCCATGTAGCCTCCGCGGTTTTCACGAGTGGTGATATCCCCAATAACGCCAGAACCGATGGCAATGGTGCTCGCACTTCCAGTACTCTGCAAGCACCGTAGAACAATAAGAGTCGCATAATTGCGAGTAAGAGCCAGTCCAATGCATGAGCCGAGAAAGACTAAGAACGTTCCGACGTAAGCAATTCGGCGACCCTTGACGTCGGAGACAGGCCCCCATATACTCGGTGCCAGACCTTGAAATATCAAGTATGCCGTGACGCTGAGATTGACGAGCTCGATAGACACATTCAGATCGTGAGCTATAGTTGGGAGGGCCGGGAAGTAGATGTTGGACGCGAAACCTGAGACTGTGTCGTATATATGTGGTCAGTACTGAGTGACATCTTATTGGTCAGCTCACGTATAAGAAAGAACATACATGTCGCTGCGATGGAGACAATGGCTACAATTAGCACTTTCTGTCGTTTGTCGAATATGCTGTGGAGCGTAGTGGTGGTTTCGGCGGCATGCGACGACGTGCTTGGTGCCATATTGTGTTTTTAATAACACTGTAGGCGATGGGCACAGGAATTGACATTATGTTGGAAAGTTAGAGAGATGCTGAGATATAAATCTCAAGATGAAAGTTGACGAATGGTACGCCTCTCGGAGCTGAGGAAGGAGCTGAGCTTCTCAACTCCGGCGCTTGCTCGACTCAACTCCGACGCATCGTCCCTCCCTCGACAAAGAGTTCCAAGATATCTGATGCACATTCTTCAAAGTACACAGCAGTGTTATCTTTTTCTCCGTTGCAAGATTGGAATTAGATGTAACGAAATGGTTCGAATTAGCTATCGTTACACTGGTGGCACTGAGAGCTCTGACTTGCAAGAGCTGAATATGCCTTGATATGCAGTTCAGAGAAGGAAGAAGCTGCGAGCTCTCCTTCCTCATCCCTTCAAACCCCCACTTCCCATTTCTGAGCTACATGATTGGGTAGATCTGCCATATGACTATCATTTCAGCCCCTTTGGTGCAGTGGTTTAGCACATTCCAAAATTGATGTCTTGCAAACACAAGCAGAGTAGGGAAGTTTGACTTAGAACAGTACTTTCGAGCGCTGGTTCTTCTCGAATTGGAAAGACGTGAGTTCGACTCTCACAGGGGGCAATGTCTTTTTTGCTGTTTAGGGTAGGTCATGCTTTTGGCGGGAGATGGTGAGGTGGTGTGAACTCAAGAAGCATCTACCAGTCCAGCAGACAAACAACGCTCCCTAGTCCGTCTCCGACACCTATTTATGCATGTGTCGACGGAAAGACATTCGTCAGGGTACTAAGTACCATGCGTACAGCTTGTAACCGCATATATCATCATCCCAAACTCATCGAGATCTTCCATCCACTGCTCGACCCTAGATCGTCTTTTTGCAATGTCAATATCACCTAGCTCAGATGGTATCGCCCACAACTCATCAATGCAAAGCCCTCCATTAGGCCAATCCGCCAAGTGGATATTGTACCTCTTCTGCCACTCTTGTCTTGCGGCCGCACTCCATAAGGACTTGCTACCCGGTGCCGGCAGTCCTACCAGTTCGACTCCAAGAAAAGTGGGTATACCTTCTTGCTTCGAAATCACATCATCAAACATATACATGACATACAAAGTGCGGCGTTTGGCTTCTACCACGATCCACTCCTCCCATTTTGGACGCGTATGTTGTTGCTCTGCCACGCAAACGATTCCTTGTCGAGTTGTCATCCAAGCCAGATCCTGCAGATTCATCATCGCTTGACGCAGGAAGAGTGTAGATGCCTGTTCCAGTCGCAGGAACAAAGCCATTGCGTAGATCAGATAAGCTTGGAAAGTAGCCAAGAGTTCCATGTGGGTGCATTGTATTCGTCTCTCGTAGATTCTTGACATTTCTTGTTGCAGGATTTCTGCTGCGGTAGCTTCACTGCCTGGAGCAGGGCTTTGGCATATGCGTACCATGTTCAAGCAGGTCGCGAGCGGTACAGACGATGGATCGTCCATCTGGGAAGGATGAACGAAGGGAGGAAGACCACTATGACCACGCACCAGTGAAGCGACATATGATTTCAAAACTCGACGGATCAGTGCCGAGATACTGGGTGGATAGTCCTTGATTACTTGGCCTGCCACCGGCACATAAGTATTGAGCCATCGAGATGTGATGTCATCGACAT
>Ga0268251_10000689_pt1 | contig 10479 bp, 13 predicted proteins | sample AgamicAsMae_FD_200527 | JGI IMG/M metagenome (GOLD analysis project Ga0268251, IMG submission 200527) | Agave microbial communities from Guanajuato, Mexico - As.Ma.e (v2) (version 2) | ecosystem: Host-associated > Plants > Phyllosphere > Phylloplane/Leaf | place: Guanajuato, Mexico | collected...
CAATGGCTGAAGGACGCTTTTCCCATTCGACGACACACAAAAAGTGACGTGTAGAAAGTCAGAAAATCAGGGTCCAGACTCTCGGACAACCTTCCTCCGAGTTTCTTGGCATTGAAGCTCCAAGTCGGAACAAGTGCCATACCATAACCCGCAACAACACCTTGACCAGCTACGATATCGGAAAAACACAATGCGTCTCACAGGAGCAACCAACCTGCTAGCAGCTCTGCTGTGCGCCACCTCTGCCCTCGCCGCAGCCACCACAGACTCCCTCCGCACCGTCGACGTCTTCGCCTGGCCCTCAGCAGCATCATCACCTCTCACCCTCGCCAAAGTCTCCTACTCCTGGCCCGCCCTCAATGCTACAGTAGACTCGTATACCGCACCCGCAGTCACATCAGATGATTTCGTACGAGTAGGCGTCCACCGCGCCGGCGACTGGGTCGGTGTATCCACATCGGGAGCCAATTTCGATGCGTCAAAGCAGCCAGCACTGCGCTTGTTCGTCGACTCTACTGGAGATGTGTGGCATGTTGGCTTCAGCACTGCGCCTGGAAAGTCTGCGGATGGTTCGCTGGCTGTTGAGGTTGTGCCGCTGCGACAGGGTCCTCAAGTGGCCTTCGACAAGCCGATTGTCGTGAACCAACAAGGAGAGCCCGAGGCCAAAGAACCCGAAAAGTCCTTCTTGCAAAAGTCAGTCCCCTCGATATACATGCTTGCGGATCATTTTGCTAACCATGAACAGGTACTGGTGGGCAATCGGCCTCTTCATACTCGTCCAGGTTGTCATGGGCGGTGGTGATGGAAAATAGACCATCATTTCCACATCTTGGATATACACATACAAAACTTACGTTACAAAACCATACTACACTGCTCGCCCGTTATTCAGCTATGATATCTCGAATGTCCTCTCTGATTCTGCTATGGTAGACTGGACTTGTCAGAGCTAGGTATAAATGCTGCCCTGCAGTCTCGTGAACGTCCGGCCAAGCTTGCCGCCAAAGCACATGTCTTTTCTTCGTTTGTCCCGTACTGATAGACTAGAGTCCAGAGGAAGTTTCCCCGTTCCTGGTCATGATCATCCTCCAGTCGCGAATTCTGCGATAGCATGTTTTTCGCTCGTTTGTTCTGTTGACTCCAGTCTTCATCGCCGTTTTTAGGGATGGTCGACCGACGATCAGTCCAGTTCTGCTTCGGACTGTATCAGCTTGTTGATGCCATCCTCCACTTCCTGAATGCCTTGGAATTCGGCAATTCCATTGGGAGCCCATGGGCAAGAGACGCTGGAAAGCCAGAAATACTCGAGCCGAGGACAGTTCTTCTGAACAGAAAGCAATACACTCTTCAGGCTTATGTCAATCTCGCAATTATATAGTGTCAGATGACGCAAAGAATCCATCCGCTTCTTGAAAAACCACAACGAAGCAAGATCGATACCCGTAATTGTGATCTCTTCGAGCCTCATGGTCGACATGGTTGAGAAAGCTTTGCGAATGTATCCGTGGTGAGTGCGAGTAGGCATATCCAGATGCAAGATCTTCAAACCAACTGAATTCTCTAGCAGACTGGTCATCATGCTGTCGAGGCCCGTCGCCTGTGCCATGATCTTATGATTTGAAGAAAACCAAATGTCCAGCTCAAGCTCGGAAGTTTGAGCCAGTGCAGCTAGTGAGCCAGCTAACCTGTTAGTCAAGTCGCCCCAGGCGTAGCCCACAATCTCAAATCGTTGCACAACGCATTCGCCCGAGCTGGCCGCCCGACAGAGGAGTGCTACCGTACCAAGTATATCACACCCCCAGCGTTCGTTTTCGCCCAGGTCGTCTGGAGAATAGAGACGATTGTAACCCAATGCACCGGACTCGTCAGATGCCACACCGAGCTTCAGAGGGTTGTGCCACTGAGAGAGTGCGGTAAAAGCTGTAAATAGAAGGGTCTCGTCGTCGCCAGATTCTTCAAGATCTTCTTCTTCATCGCAACGGTTGACAAGCAATCGTATACTGTCCAGACGGTCATGGCGTTCTTGCGAAGAATAGCCAGACCAAGAACTAGGAAACATATCCTTGATTTCTTCCTCAAAGTGCTCCGTCACGAAAAGGGCATAAGAGAGTCGGACTTTTCTCACTGCAGGGCCAAATATAGGGTGTGTGCAGATTTCCACAAATGCTTGCAAACTATAGCGGGTGTAAACGAGAAGAATGTCTGTCAAGTAACGTTTGGCGAGCTGTTCAGAAGCAGAAAGATAGATGCCATGAGATTTGCTTGTGAGGCGCAGAGCGATGAGGTCTTTCTTCCGAAGGTCAGAGTCATGGCAGATCTTGTCGACCAGTTCGGGCGGAAGAGAAGAGAAGCAAGCTGGAGGATCCATGATAGCGGCGTACTGGTAGTTCCGGATTATTTGCTGAGAGTGCGGAAGAGGTGGTTGGTATGATGTCAAGAGAGGAGTTGTGATGTGGTATGTCGAAGAGGAGGAGGTATAGCGTCAGAGGAAGGAGGTGTAATATCAAAGCGAAGTGTGATGTGGGACGTCGAAGGAAATGTTGAGGCAATTCGACGAGAGTGAAGCAGTGTTATGTTTCGGTTGGACGATGATGAGCTGAAGAAGTCAGGAAGCTGAGAAGTGACGGACGAAAAGTGTTTAAGGAAGGCGCTTGCCTTGCGACTTCCAAGTGAAGATGCAGTCGATCTTCAAGACCTTTCGCGAAACCTCACACAACTTCCTATACTAGATCCGTGATTGTACAAACAATTCAGAAATTCTCAGACAATCACAAATACAGACAATCGAAGTTTGTAGGAGATGAAGACAAGAATTGTCATACCTCTCGTCTGCCTAATCTGTACAACAAAGCAAAGAACAAGAAAATGGAAGCATTTATTGTCCTATATATCTCACACCCTTGACGCCTGGCGGTGGTGAGCCTAATAGCTCGGATATATGGCGACCGCTATGAAGGAAAGCAAGCAAACAAAGAAGGAAAAAAGCTAGGTCCGAGAAGAATATACAAAAGAAGAAATGGTCAAAGAAGAAGAATTCTCAGCGAAAGGAGCCTCCGAAACGTTTTTCTGGGAGACACAGGGGCTCCATTTCAAGTATCGCGTACAAAGTTTCGAACCGCAACAAGAATGATGAAGATGGGAGCGCCAAATCGCAATGCGAGGTGCGTAATCAGTCATAAGACTGTGCATGCATTGCTTTGGTACCATCGCTGTGTCTGCATGTGTTTGACCCAAAGTGCAGTGATCTTCAGTCTGGATCGTACGCTTGTGGTCTGCATCAAATGGTACTTCCAATCTTCGCTAATGGGAAGGATGCTGGCAAACCAGAAAGGGAAAAGGGCGGCGTCGTCCGGCGGGCCGCCATAGGCTTCTAGAATGCGTTGGTGCAGCCAGGGTGCACTGCGACCTTGCATGACAAGGATGAAATCCAGTCCGAGCATGAGGAGTTCACGAGTCGACATGCGGTTGACTTGACCCTCCATGTCGTTTTCGGCGGCAGGTGGGAGGGAGGTTTCCTCAGCTTCTAGACGTTCTTCTTCCTGAAGAGAGACGTCTTCGACACGTTCGACCCTGCCTACAGTGTAGCCATCGAGTGTACCGTGCTGTTTCACGCGGAACCGGTACATGCCCTTGGTTTCCACAATACTCTGGCCATCAGGGAGCATTTGCACATTTTCAATGTAAAGCATGACGCCATATGCCAGGAATTGAGTGTTGCCCAGTCCTTCTTGAGGCAGGCCGTGGCGATTGTATGTAACCATACCGAATTGTCGATTTCCTTCCATAGCGCGTCTGATCATGAGACGGTATCTTGGCTCAAAGACACGCAGGAAAGTCGGACAACCAGGGAAACCAAGAGTGCAGACAAACAAAGGGGTTTCGAAATCCGAAGTAGCGATAGCGTCTTCCAGGGCGGCAGCTTCAGCGCGAGCCGAGACAATATCCGGAACGAGGCCCTCAAGAAGACTGACCAGAGTTTTGTTGCTCGGGTATTTGAGTAGCGAAGGTGGAGTGATGACGGAGCGGCGGCAGACAGGACAGTGAGTCGAGTGATCAAGAGTACGAGCCAGACATTTGCGACAGAGTGTATGACCGCAAGCTGTGGTGACAGGGTCAAACATGATGTTGTAGCAGACCTGGCAATCAACCTCTTTTTGCGCCGTATCAAGCAGTTGTACCAGCAGCGCCTGATCTGTCTGTTTGGCAGCTTCACCTGCGTCAGGCAAGTCTGTGTACGTGACCTCGGTCTTGTATTTGAGGATGCCGGAACCGGCAAGGTTGTATGTAGCGACCAAACGAGCTCCAGGCATGGTCCAGCATCGAGGGCTCTCTTTGTCCAGGTCAACCGATGTTATGGGGCCCAAAACCTCGTCTTGTTTTACCACCTCTTCCATGTATGTTTCTCTGCTGCCAGCCAGTTCGATGTGCCGACGGACGAGTTCCGCAATGGCTTCCATGAGTTTTGAGAGGGTGACGTCGATGCTGCAGTCTGCGAGGACATGCTCTTCGGCACAGTCGTCGTAGGGACAGAGGAAGCCGCGTTGTCGTCCAGGAGTATCGGGATATGAAACGCCTTCGCGGAAGTAGGTTTGAGGTAGACACGCGCGGCATAGCGAGTTGCCGCAGGGAAGGGTGACGGGGTGGGTATAGGGTTTGGAGCACTGTGGACACTGGATCAAGCGGATGAGGGTGCGGGCATCCTGGTGAGCAGTCAAGGCAGAGGCTTGCTGCTTGTCCATGACGAGATCATCGATATCCATGAAGGCTGACGACCCGGCCTCGCCGTCGTGCATAGACGAGGTCCTAATACTATCGTCGATCAAGTTCATATGCTATACGCGCCAACGAGGTGCGTGTCCATCTAGCACAGCGTGTTGAAAGTCACGCCTATCCGCGTGCTGAGTAGAGGTGCGCCGGACTTTGGCTGTGTAGGCGGAATATGTCCAGGGTCTTTGCTGTAGGATGACGTCGAGACCACTTCGGTGTTCGTCTAAGACGTGCCGAATTGGGAGCTTGTGAAAGATGTGCTTTTCTGCGCACGTTGACGACGAGAGTGCGAGGTACAATAGTGTGTTAGCGAACGAGACCAGCGAGAAGGTAGTTAAAAGAAGGCAGGACGCAAGCACGACATGACATGGTCGAATGCTTCAGACAGTCAGGGTATCCGGGAAGCAGCGGCGGAGGCGACCAGGGCCTTCATGACATGCACGAGTCGAGTGGGCAAAACGACTCGATTGTTGGCGCTATCGATCAAAGTGGTCATTTACCTATTCGTCTTTACCGGTCATTGGCCCGCCACTGAGTCTGTCTACTTCGCGATCGAGCATGGCGATCGAAACCTTTGCACTGCGTCGATACGGAGCTCGGCAGAGGGGTTTGGCTCGACATTTGTGCATTTCCTGCAACTGCGCTTTGTCAACATGCCCATCTGCTGCTCCAGAAGCAGAAGAGACCCTCGGATCATATGGGCGAGGCCTTCCACGACTTTGCAAGATCGACCGATAATCCATTTTCTGGTAGCAACATATCCATCTCTATTCGCTCTCATGTACAGGTAAATCTTCGGCGCGCGGGTGGGCTACCACAGAATTTGTAGGCGTCATGCTTAAATCTGCACTAGCCCAGGTCTGGCCATGCCAACTTGAACTTCAAAACGTGCTTAGCAAACCGTTTCGTCTTCGTTCGCGGCTCTGCCTTCTTCCCAGAGTGTCGGAGCTTTGATACCAGAGCAATGAATGTGGATGAGGCCGAGAGTAACACGAATGCCACACCTCTCAACGAGTTACGAAATGTTCACGGTCAGGCAGCCAGGACATCTCCTGAGCAACCACTTTAGAGAGCTCGAGCCTCGTCGTCTTTCGGACACAGGCGCATATCCGAACTTGGTCTCAACAACCGACAGTTGGCAGTCGAGATGACATGTCGATATACAATCTGCCCGCTTTGTTCAAGTACGGCACTCCACTGTTGCACATGAAAGACTCTGCAGCGCATAATTGAACACATTTCATGTCTTGCTTCTTAATTATCGAGATTGCTAAAGCATGACATTCTGCATAACTACCTACCAACCGGACACCAACTCCAATAGCCTTTCGCTGAAATGCAAAGAAGAACACTGAAATCTAAGGTCTACTCAATCCGTCTTGCTCCTCTGACATCGCCTACCGATGGTACTTCCTTCACAGTAGCCTCCACGATGCCGTAGATCGGCACGTCTGCAAGGCCTTGAGCAATGTGATGTAGGGTCGGAAGCGAGTTCCAGTCACCAGCCGAGAACTTGATAGATGCCGACTTGGTTGTCTGGTCTTGCACTTCTTGCTGAGGCTCTGCAGACGACTGTGCCTTCTTCTCATACTCGTCAAAGACGGCATACTCGGCATCCGCCTTTCCTGGTTCACCAACAGCTGGCACGTAACGGTACATGAACAAGCCATTGTCTTCGATCTTGGGCATCGGAGGCCCAGGAGGTCCAGGTGGCCCAGGAGGCTTGCTTTGGGCTCCATTCACGCCGTTGGCGCCACTGGTACCATTTGTCTGAGGCTTTGCTTGAAGACCATTCCATTCGAGCTCAGCAAAAGTGGTTCCACGCCAACTCATGCGTACGCTGCGAGAGTCGCCAGAAGCTGAGACGTCGATGTCGCAACCCAACTTGGGTGCGGCAAGCTCTTCGCGACCAGTAATAATGGGATCGGTCAGGTTCTCGAACAAAATTGGTAGGAAGGTTCCTTGAAGAATCTCGCCATCTTTCTTGGTGTATTTCACTCCGTGAATGTAAAGACCGCAGTGGTCGTAACCAGTGTTGCCAAGCCATGTCATGTTGCGCAGCGAGCAACACACGATAGAGGCTTCTACGACCGTTGCCGCTGACATGAAGGAGAACGAAGAGCTTGGCAACAAGTTCTGAAGATAGGTCCTTGAGGTCCTGAATCGGATCGAGGCTATTGTCTGGTTCTGTTTAGCCATCGAGTGCACATCCAGCAGAGCATTGAGCGGCTGGCGTGGACCCGGGCTAGGACCGAACGACACTGGCTGACGGAAACGGTATGGCTGCTTGGACCAGAGATGCTTGTTCAGAGCGTTCTTTGAGAAGTCCCATTCGTCGTGGCCGAAGTTGTAGTTGGTGAAGGCAAACGCTAATCACACTTATGTCAGCAACATGACTATAATGACAGGCCGCAGACACTTACCATCGTACTTCTTGCCCATCTTCGCAAGATCCTTCTGAGATGTTCCACTTAGTCTGGTACCGTCCTGGATTCTGTTTGCACGCTCGCGTCTGCATTGCTCATACAATCTCAGTCTTTCAGGAATGTCTTCCTTAGGAGTGCCGTGAGGCAAGATCGCTGCCAGCGAGACTGCGTCTTCCATGGCTTGACCACCGCCTTGAGCTTGGTGAGGCAAGAATGGATGAGCGGCGTCACCCAACAATGCCATGCTTCCCTTGATCCATGTAGGGAGCACCTCCATGTCTAGCAAAGTCCAGACCTTCAAGCTGTCTTCGGGAGCCTTTTCCAGGAGAGCGCGAACTTGAGGGGCCAAGCTGGCACCACTGGCAAGCATACGCTTCTTGTCACCTTGTTGGTTCCAGCCAGCATCATCTGAGCGTGATTCACTGCTCGGGTGGATCTGTGATGTACAAGTCAGTCGAGGTTCTTGCACACACGGTGGTAGTGCTTACCAGAAGGAAGTTCATAAGCTTGTTCTCCACGCAAGGATACACAACGACTCTGCGATCTTCACCAACGATCATGCAGAGCATACCCTCCTGCTCGACGAACTCTCGGCAGACGGGGTCGGCCATGACTTCATCTTTGGGTACCAGGAATCGGTAAGCACTGTGACCGCAATCGAACGGTGTGTACTTTTCCGCGTTGTCAAGTTCGAGTGCCTTACGACACAGCGACTACAAAAACATCAGCTTAGAACTCCCGACTTCTTTATTATCACTTACGTGAACACCATCGGCTCCAAGGAGGACATCGCCGGACACTTTCTCGCCGCTCTCCAGAGTCACCTCTGCCTTTTCCGGGTCTACTGAAGCGACTTTGCTGGCCAGTCTCAGAGTTGCAGGTTTGCCTTTACCCTCTTGTCCGATGGCTCGCTCTCTCAGAGCGTTGTGCAAGTGGGCACGATGTACCAACAGCCACTTGTGCTGCCACTGCTTGTTTGGCATTGTGAGATCGACTTGGAAGAGTGCCTTTCCAGACTCGGCGTGGTACTGTGCAATTCGGCTACATTCGTTTGCGCCAACTTTTTCGATATCGACTCCATAGCGCTTGAGCAAACCGTTTGCGTTTGGCGCCATATGGATAGCTGCTCCAGTCTCGTTGCTGAATCTGGAAGACTCGAGGAGAGTTACATCATGTCCTTGCTCTCGGAGAGCAATCGCAGCCATCTACAAGTTTTGTCAGACTGGTGTTGCGGCCTTAGCATCATTCATTGCAACGTACAAGACCGCCGATTCCAGCTCCTACAATCAAAACGTTGAGTGCCATCTTGAGCGTGTGTCTTTCTGAATTCTGGACGTAGACGATTTTGAAAGAAAGATGGATGCCACCTAGACAAATAGTCACGACCCTCCTTGATCACGGACTCTGGATATTCACAGGATCCGGACTCGGCCTAAAAATCATGCCGTACGATACTAATCAAGCTTGGTCCCTAACAATAACACAAAATGGGGTTGCTGACCAGCGTTCCTCCACCGGAATGTGGGCACCCGACGCGAGAGTACGGGCAAGATAGCGGGGTGGTGGGGTCTTTCAATATCCAAGCGCCGCATTAACCGAAGAACAATCACAACGCATGAGACTCATCAAGAGTACATGTGTTGGCCTTGGAGATCCGTTCCCGAGATATCTTTTACGACCTTGATCACTACTACAGCTTTTGCTCCGCCCAGAATCTCGTTCACTGTATACGAACACACACAATGACGTCTCTACAATCCGACTTTGGTAGCCATTTTGGCATCGAGAACATTCCCTTTGGAATCGCATCTTCAAACAAACACACATCTCAACAAGCAGTTACACGTTTTGAGAACAAGGTCATCTTCCTTGCAGATCTCGTGCAATCGGTCTCTGAGCTGCAAAGTCTGCCCAATGGAATCTTCTCACAACCAACATTGAATGCATTCGCAGCCCTAGGTAGACCTGCTCACCAATCTGTTCGCTCTGCCATTCAGAAGCTCATCAAGGATGACAAGCTACCCGAGAGTAGCACCGAAGACCTTTCGGCATGTCAGATGCACCTTCCAGTCCAAGTTTCAGACTTTACAGATTTCTCATGTTCTGAGTACCACAACCTTAACGCTGGCCATGCTGCCACAGGAAGAAGAGGACTTCCTCCTTCGTGGGGTTTCATCCCTCCAGGTAAACTTGTCCATCCTTATACATCAATGTCTCATACTCACAAGGTGCAGGATATGCTGGCAGATGCTCAAGCATTAAAATTTCTGGCACTCCAGTAAGAAGACCTATTGGTCAGTTCTGGGAGGACCACATGGCAGCAATGAAAGGCGAGAACAAGAGAATCATCCATGGGTCTAGTCGCAGAATGGACTACGAGATGGAACTGTCTGCTGTGATAGGCAAGCCGGTCCCATATGGCCAGACTGTCACAGCGAACAATGCCGGCGAGCACATCTTCGGCTTCGTGATGTTGAATGATTGGAGCGGTAAGTACCTCGAAGAAAAAGTCGAAATGTTCTAGAAGCTAACTAGTCAATAGCCCGTGACATCCAGATTTTGGAGATGATCCCGCTCGGCCCGCTGAACTCGAAGAACTCCGGCACAACACTGTCACCCTGGATCGTAACATACGATGCTATGGAGCCGTTCCGCGTCAGCGGCCCAGGCTGGAAGCATACTTTGCCTCCCCACCTTGCTGTGGAGAAAGACGATCGAGGCTTGTCCATCGACCTCAATGTATACGTTCAATCGCCCGAGAACGATGTAACTCGTGCTTGCGTCGCAAACAGCAAAGTCCTGGCCTGGTCTTTCGAGCAGCTGCTGGCCCATCAGGGCAGTGCAGGCTGTGGTTTCCAGGCGGGAGATCTGCTCGCTTGCGGCACAGTATCAGAAGACTCTGAGAACGGGCGTGGATGCTTGCTCGAACACAACCTTCCTCCGCCAGCTGAGCAACGTGGCTTCCTTTCGGATGGCGTCGTTGTACAGTTCACAGGAAAGTGCGGCGAGGGTGTCGGCTTTGGTGAATGTAGAGCAGAACTGTTGCCAGCCCTGTCAACGGAGACGTGGAGTAGCGAGTAGAGGGTTTCACGCAGTGCTTGCATTCAGGAATGCTTGCCCCGAGTCCACCGGGAACACATGTCGTCGTGTTTATAGCACATGTATAAACCTTGTTTATCGGCATTTATAATCCGGTGGTTTAGGGCATGATTACGAAGCCTCAGTCCTTGCTATCCTCTACAGTGCGTCTATCAACCTGCCTCCATCGGTCTCTCTCCACAACTCT
>Ga0268251_10000691_pt1 | contig 10465 bp, 15 predicted proteins | sample AgamicAsMae_FD_200527 | JGI IMG/M metagenome (GOLD analysis project Ga0268251, IMG submission 200527) | Agave microbial communities from Guanajuato, Mexico - As.Ma.e (v2) (version 2) | ecosystem: Host-associated > Plants > Phyllosphere > Phylloplane/Leaf | place: Guanajuato, Mexico | collected...
CCCTGGTTCTGTGCTTTTTCAATTGCATGAGCGCGTAGTAGATGTAGCCGCGTAGACCAGAACTGTGTGGAGAATTGTGTAATTGTGATAGTCTCTGGCCTGTCCCTCAAACTTTCGTTGAACCGTTGTCTCAATGCCGGATTCGCATCGAGAAGTGATCTCTGCAACTCAATGTCGGTAATGAGATGGATATCATCATACCAGCTCTCGTTCGTCTTGACAGCCGATGAGACAGCCTGGGCCATAGCCATGGCTGCTGAAGGAGCGGACGCATCTTGGGCCGGTCCGGATGCTGGCGCAGGCTTGGGGGGTTCTGCAGTCTTGATTGCAGCGATTGAATTTCGTAGGATGTCGGTAATGGCTTCTTGTTCGGCTCGTGCTGCTGCAGAGGTAAAGGAGAAGACGTGGTTCTCTGGTCCGGCGGCGCCTGCTGGCGAAACGACCACTTTCAGAGCGACCTTGGGGTTTCCTGCAGGGGTTTGCTGCAGGTCTGGTATGGTCAGCGATGATCCACAGATGACCAGGATACATGGACTGACTCGTGATGTCCTTGATGGCAATCGTGAGTGAAGGTGGAGAGGACGGAGGTTCAGAGGGAGTCCAGAATAACGATGTCCTGTCTGCGCCGACCGACAGAGTGCCGTTGCGCTTCTTGTAAGCAGTCGGAGCCGACGACATGGTGTTGCGCGAGCGCGCGTTCACGGCGAGATGGTAATTATGATGGTGGTTTGTTGCTGACTATTTGTCGAAACACAGCAACCTAGGCTTCTATTCACATGCAAGACAAAAGGTCGTCATCGCTTCGAATGGAAGGTCTGCCGATGCGCCCGCTAGCTTCGAAGCTATCTGCTTGAATGTTTCAACAAGCAACGCAAAATACTGAGTCTTGTGGACACTCAACTTTGAATGACGGCAGTAGAAGCGACCGCCAACAAGTAGATTCACATGTATGCGGCGATGCCAATGCAAAATTACTGGGCAATTGGCGGATGTAGCGGAAGCAAAGCATCGCCGGCTACTCATGCCTTGCTGTCGTTCCGGTGAATAGGTAGCTATGCGATACCACAGTTACAGAAGTAGAACACAAGTATCATGATGAGCCAAGTACAATAGTTCATGGCCATGCTGGACCTAATCTGTTGCAACCAGACAGTCGAGTGATTGATACTTCGGAGAGTAGTATGCTTTATTCCCGGCATTGATTATATCCGTAGCGAGCAGCGACAGCCCCCACATGGGGAAAGGCTTTTGGCATCTTGAGGTTCGCGGCGCGTGGTCTACAGTCTCTTGGACTCTAGTCGTGCAGTCACCACTGATACATAAAGTTTACAAATGATCACCTACTATCTTTCGTGCTCGCATCTCCCTGTCCGCCTCCAGATCATAGAAGTCGGCCGCTCGTCCCTCCCATCTCCTCCTTGATCCGACCCTCTTCGCCCTCATATTCACCATGATGGATTCACGCCGCTCTGCCACCCTGTTTGGCGTGCCCATAAAACACCTTGCCTTGCTCACTGTATGCTTTGGCCTAGACTCGTTGGCTCTCTGCGTCTTGAACTAATGACAATACGCAGCTGACCTTCCAGAATTCCGCCTTGATCTTGGTACCTATGTCTGAACGACCCGTGGCTCTCAGATGCAACCATTGACGTTCAGCGCAGATTATGCACTACTCTCGAATCATGCCTACGGTTGATGGCCACCGATACTATACCTCAACCGCCGTCTTTCTCAACGAAGTCATCAAGCTCTCAATCTCGCTCACCATGGCCCTCTACGATCTTTCACGAGATATGCCGACTTCCTCCTCTGCAACCGCACTCTTCACCGAACTAGTACGGCATGTCTTCACCGGCGATAGCTGGCGGCTGGCATTGCCGGCCATGCTCTATACTCTCCAAAACTCTTTGCAATATGTTGCCGTGAGCAACCTGGATGCTGCGACTTTCCAAGTCACATACCAATTGAAGATTTTGACTACCGCAATCTTCAGCGTCACTATGCTTGGGCACACTCTCGGTTTGCGCAAGTGGCTTTCCCTGCTGTTGCTCATGGCAGGCGTGGCTATTGTACAAATTCCCGCTAGTTCCGGCCCGGCCATGCCTACCTTGAGGGATCTGAGAGAAGCCAACGCAGGACTTCATTTTCCTCGCACGCTTCAAGAGATGCGAGATATGGGAAGCAGTGCTGCAGGACAGCTGGTCAAGAGATCTGCCACATACGAAGGCATCGACAAAGACTTTGCGATCCAACACCCCCAGCTCAACGCTTCAATCGGTCTGGCTGCCGTCTTGGCAGCATGCGTACTATCCGGTCTCGCTGGTGTGTATTTCGAAAAAGTTCTCAAAGACGGTAACAGCAAGACTTCTCTCTGGGTCCGGAATGTGCAACTATCTTTCTACTCGCTGTTCCCTTCCCTCTTCATAGGAGTCATCTTCAATGATGGTGCGGACATTGCGAAACATGGCTTCTTCTCGGGGTACAATTGGGTGGTCTGGAGCGCCGTCTTCCTACAGGCCGTCGGTGGTGTGCTCGTGGCTTTGGTTGTCAACTATTCGGACAATATCGCGAAGAATTTCGCTACGTGCATGAGCATCGTCATCAGCTTCCTAGCAAGTGTGTGGTTCTTTCATTTTAAGATCACCACTAGTGTAAGTTCAAAGATCTATCAGCCTGAGCAGTTGCTGACCATTGCGACGCAGTATCTACTTGGAACTGCAACCGTTCTCCTAGCCACATACCTGTGGACCAATGATAATGGACCTCGTCCATTAAAGATTGTGGTTCACGATTACGAGAAGACCACTATTGGGCACCAACACCCTTATAGCGACAGCAGAGGCGCGCCAAACACAGGGTCAAGGTCAAGCTTTAAGGAGGCTCTGACCACTAGCAGGCCAAGCACGCCGGTCAACTTCGAACGTCGTGGGGTTGGGTTCAAGCGGGAAGAATGAAGTAGGTAGTCTTCAAGTCACCTAATCTTTACAGATATCCAAAGCATTGATGTGTTTCAACATATTGTGGCTTACCGACGCGCGATGTTCGTTCGAAAGTGCCAAGGTAGTCCTCTGGAAAGCACGGGTTGAGGGTTCTCCAGCGCTTTCCCCTCCCTTGAGAACGCTATGTGAAGCACTGATGATGTGAGTAGATAACGATATCAGGGAGACGATAAAAGAGGAAATCACAATCCGCACGTGGATCACTTCAACCTCCCTGGACTAAAAGATCAAAACACAAACCAGAATCTCTACCCCCAACATCGAACCCTCACTTTCAATACTCGTAAACAAAACTTTTCGGGGCAATTGCCCCTCTACTCCCGACTTCGAAGAAGCAGGCGGTCTCCCACTCAGCCAAACTCACGTTTGGTCTTACAAGTGGGATATGGTAGGGGCAGCTTCCATGGTATAAGAAGGTAGGTGAGTGCAGTGGCTAGTTTCGCGTGGAAGACTCTAAGTGTAATTTCATATTCACTAGTGGGTTCTTGGGAGTTAAGTCATGCTGCATTGAGTGTGGAATACGGTGCCGAAGAGCCCTTCGTGCTTGACATTTGGAAGGAACATTGGTGACGTGATTGCCCTGATTGTATGAGGCACGTTCTTTCCCTCCAGCCAACTCCGGGTCAGCTTTGTCAAACACCCTTCCATCGTTGTCTGCTTACAACTAACGATCCAGTGGTCACACACGATCCATCCGCTCACTATGTATGCCGATGGCTCATACAACCAATATACGCCGTACGAGCAATGTGCAGAGGACATCGTAGATGACTACATTCGTGTTGCAAGCTACGAAACCGATCAAAGTAACTATGGTATTCGAAGATCTCAGACTGCAGAATAAATCCTGATCTAATCTTTCTGAACGCAGCACGCCCACATCGGCCAACCTCGACATCACGTCAGAGTCAGGCTGCCGTTGGCAGGGCTCGACTGTCCTTACCACCGTCCGCGACTGCGCCTATCGAAAGTCATGACTACCAGACGTACGAATATGTGCCCTCGATCCCTCAGGAACACCCAAGAGGCTACGCGGAAACCCAGGAAATGAGAATTGCAATCCAACCGACAGGTCCCTTCGCCCCTCCTGGTCCACCTCCACGTCATCAAGTCTTCCAGCAACAGGCGAGTAGCTCATCACCCATGATCGCTCTGCCGTCGAGTCCAGCGTACCAAGCCAGCCAAAGACAGCAAAATCTCGAACCCATGATACCAACTCGGCCATACCCTAAACCACAGCAAAGAAAGCCTATTACGACGGAAAATCCTCCCATCGTCCAAGGAATCCGGCTCGTCCCGGTGCATACCCTTCCAGATCGCTTTCAGACCGTCTTTCCGTTTGCTATGTTCAATGCGGTCCAATCCGCTTGCTTCGAAAGCATATACGAGTCCCACGACAATTGTGTCTTCTCATCTCCTACAGGCAGTGGCAAGACTGTGCTCTTCGAGATTGCAATCTGTCGTATGCTTCGGGGTTGGCAGAATGGTACTTTCAAAATCGTCTATATGGCTCCGACGAAGTCTCTCTGCTCCGAAAGAGCTCATGACTGGATGGCCAAGTTTGAGCCTTTGGGTCTGGAGTGCGAAGAGATGACTGGCGATTCGGACATAACCTCGCTTCAGCACGTTCAGCGAGCCGACATTATCGTGACCACACCAGAAAAATGGGATTCGATGACGAGAAAATGGAAGGACCATGAAAAATTGGTCCGCCTCATCAAACTGCTTTTGATCGATGAAGTCCACATTCTCAACAAGGACCGTGGTGCTACACTTGAGGTTGTTGCTTCGAGGATGAAATCTATCGGTTCTGGAACCAGATTTATTGCTCTCAGTGCAACGGTACCCAACTCACAAGATATAGCTACATGGCTCGGACGCAATGACGATCTTCCTGACATCCCAGCTACCCACAAGAAATTTGGCCAAGAGTTCCGACCTGTCGAGCTTAAACGCTATGTATGTGGCTATCAATCGAACTTGAACGCGTTCGCATTCGACGCTATGTTGAATAGAAAGTGAGTCAAATCTTTTCAAGCATCCCACCAACTCGTACTGATTGTGAACAGACTTCCGGAGGTTATCACCAAGTACTCTCAGAGAAAGCCAATCATGATATTCTGCTTCACGAGAAAATCATGTTCAGAGACAGCGAAAGCTCTTGCCGAGTGGTGGAAAACCAGTACACCCAGGGACAGATATTGGGACGCGCCCACAAGCCACATTTCGGTGGAGGACAGGGGTTTGCAAAGTATGTCTTCTTTCATGGTCCATCCTCGCGATACACTGACGCCTCCAGACACTGTCACTGCTGGAGTCGCTGTTCATCATGCCGGTCTTGATCAACAAGACCGTTCTGCAGTAGAAAGAGCTTACCTTGCTGGTGATCTAAGCGTAATCTGCTGTACATCGACACTCGCAGTGGGTGTGAATCTTCCCTGTCACATGGTCATCATCAAAAACACTGTCAGCTATGAGGCTGGAGGTCTCAAAGAATACTCAGATCTCGAGATTATGCAAATGATTGGAAGGGCCGGTAGACCGCAATTTGATACGTCAGCTCTTGCTGTAATAATGACAAAGATGCAGCAGGTCAAGCACTACGAGCAGCTACTTGATGGACAAGAACGCTTGGAGAGCTGGTAAGGTTTCTCCTGCGGAGTACTTCCAAGAGCGAATAGTAACATACTCACAGCCTTCATCTTAACCTTGTCGAGCACCTCAATGCAGAGATTGGATTGGGCATGGTGCCAGATCTCTACGTAGCAAAGAAGTGGCTCGCTGGCACTTTCCTCAAAGTGCGACTCGAAGACAACCCGGCCCACTACCAGATCGACGGAGACTCCCCAGGTCGAGATCTTGGAGCCAGACTGGAGCAGATTTGCGAAAAAGCCGTTTCTGAGCTCAGAAGACTCGGGTTAATTGAGCATGGCCCATTGTTCAAGTCTACGGAGTATGGAGACGCCATGGCACGCTACTACATGAACATCGCAACTATGGAGTCAATTTTGAATCTACCACGGAAGCCGAAGATGTCGGAGATAGTACGTGTTCGCATATACTCTTACGATCTCATTTACTAACTTGTGCTACAGCTGACCGTCATATCGCAAAGCCACGAATTCAGAGAAATTCGCTTCCGTTCCGGCGAAAAACAAGTCTACAAGGAACTTAACGGGATGAATGATATTCGCTTTCCCTTCAAGATCGATCTCTCTGCTGCCGCACACAAAGTATCCCTGATCATACAAGCTGTACTCGGGGGAGTCAACCATATTGCCGACCAACCATCTCATCGGGTTCAGTGCAGCATCGACCAATCCTTGATCTTCCACCACGTTCATCGATTGATTCGATGCATGGTAGATTGTCAAAACATCGACAAGGATGCAATCGGCATACGTAACTCTCTCATGTTATCGCGCAGTCTGGCTGCGCGCGTATGGGATGATTCACCAATGGTACTGCAACAAATCGAGCAGATTGGTTCAGTGACTGTGAGAAAGCTCATCAACGCCGGAATCACCAGTATAGACGAACTGTCGAGTACAGATTCAGGGAGACTGGAACTGGTCCTCAACAAAGCTTCGCCCTATGGCATGACGATGCATCGTCGAGTTCAGACATTTCCCAGGTTGAGGGTCGGTATGCAGATAATTGGACAGCCTGTGAGCGAACTATTAATCCCGTATTTCTCTGACTTGTAGGCTAACCTCTGTTATCAGACGATCAAGCCTCAGGAGCATGTCGCTGTCAAAGTCAAGATTGACTTTGGCTTCCTGAATAACCCGACTCCTGTTAGATATCGAAACAAGCCGGTCTTTGTGATCGTTCTGCTTGGCACATCAGACGGACGCAGAGTCAATTTCTTTCGCCTCAGGTACGCAAAAGATCTGCTAGTTTGCGACAATGTGGTTAACAGAAGCAACAGTGCTGCAAAGCTTCAGAATATCAACCCGATAACTGAAACCACATACCTGACGAGCTCTAGTCAACTGATTGAGTGTTATGTCATGTGTGATGACCTAGGTCAGTAACACCGTGCCCTTGATTCAAACGTTAGTACCTAACATCCTCCAGCCGGAACCATGCAGGAAGCTGTGCTCAAGCCCGACATACCAGTGTCGGCATTTCAATCCATCAATGATATGACAATTGATGCTGGCCGAGACAAACCAACTGCTCGATCCAAAAGTGCTGTCAAGAACAACTGGATCGAGCCGCCGAAGAACGCTGACGCTGATGTTTGGGATGATGGAGGATTGAATGACGATGACTTTCTCGGCGCTGAACCCAAAGAGGACGATTTCGTGGATGTCGACGCCCTCGAACAGCCGACTGTCGGTCGATCAAAGGCCGGACAGTCAAAAAAGGTCAGCATTGCCGATACTGTCGAGACAGCAGGCGAACGGAGACTAGAAAACGGCAATTACGCGTGTCATCACCGTTGCAAGGACAAAAACGCCTGCAAACATCAATGTTGTAAGGAGGGACTGGAGAAGAAACCAAAACCAAGGCCAAAGAAGACCAAGGACAGCGAACCACCTTCAGCGAGCAAAATCACGACGTCTTCCGCACTATCGACCAAGACCCAATCAAAACTGGAGCTTCCAATAAGAAGAAAAGCAGCTAGTGGGCCTGTGGAGCATCTCGATCTGTCCCAGGCAGCAAAACCCTTGAAGGACAGACTGCCCATGGCAGCCACACGACTTGCTAGTCTTCACGAAAGCACAACCAAATCCAGCAGAATTCCGACTGTAAGAACGGCTTCCGTCACACCCGTGTCTCCAGCCGTTGTAGACAACTTCTCAAGACCAAGATTCAAGCAGAGTCTGGAACCTTTGAGAAGCATCGAGGAAGACATGTTTGACGATGCAACCCCGTCCGCGAGAACTATGCTCGAAACGTGGAGTCACGATAACGATGAGATGCTATCAGACGATGGAGACTATCTGGATCCAGATGAAGACATGCTGGATGCTGCTTTGGTGGGTCTCGAAGATTCGCAAAGCCTCCAAAACTCAGACCAAGGATTGCAGAACCTCGACATGCTAGACTTTGACACGGTGCACCAGCAAGATGATAATGAGCCAGAACTTTTCGTGACGCCACATCCGTCACGGGTCGATGGCTTCGCAGAAGTATTTCAGGATGCAGTAGCAATGTTCGACCAGAACATTGATGACGTTTCGACAAGACCAGGCTTGATCAAACGCAAACTGGACGATGGCACAGCATCAGACTACTTCTCGGCAAAGAAAGCCAGAACAGGCGACGAAGAGGCACTGCAGACGTACACAGAGCAGTCACAAGAACAAAATATGGATGTGAGAGATGGAGAAAGCAAGGAAGAAAGGGAAGAGCGCGAAAAGGATGAGCTGCGAGCGTGGTTGGCGGCGGAGCTCGGAGACAGCGTCGAGATGATTTGACGCATACGCAGAGGGTGTTGATCGGAGAAGGGCAAGCAAAAGACAGAATTGCTTGATGTTGCTCGGTATAAGCTTAGCTATGGCATGGATGGAAGGTGGTGGAAGCGGTATAAGACATGCAGAGGCGGAGGGCGACAGATGACGTGGGCTTGGCACATGTGCATATATCTTTCACATGCTTCCCGTAGATTAGTAGCTACATCGAACCCGTGGCATTACATAAAGCGCTTCGCTGCAACACTCGATACACGCCGCAAACATGTCGGTCAAGTGAGTATTGCGCGACGTCGACTCGAGACGGGCAGAGGCTGACCAGAGCGAAGCTGGGTTATGGTGGAGCCCTCGTCGACGCAGCCCTTTACTCCTCTACCGCACGAACAGACTCTCTACAAGTCGCCAGCCCGTACAAGCTTTTCTCTACAATCACTCAACAAGTTCCCTGGTAAGGACCCTGTACACTGGTCAGCTTCTGCCGGCACCTTGTATCTCACCAACCGCCGCCTCGTCTACCTCCCCTCCACACCCACACCTCAGCTCCAGTCTTTCGCCGCTCCTCTTCTCAACACCCACGATTCGCATGTCGTCGCTCCATGGATAGGTCCCAACGTCTGGACCGCACTAGTGCAACCCGTCCAGGGCGGTGGCATTCCCGCCCACATTCCCGCTCTGGAACTTAAGTTTGCCTTCAAGGACGGAGGCGCATACGACTTCCACTCTGGATACGAGCGCGTCAAGGAGAGACTGCAACAGCAAGTCGATGTCGCGAGACAATCGGGACATCTTCAAGGCGATGGTAGCGAAGCTGGCCGAGGAAGAGGAGGTGACACGCTAGCTGCTGTTGACGTTGCAAATGTGCATCTGGATGACTTGCCCGCTTACGAGGAGACTGGTGCTTCTGTGTCTATCCCTCAGCCTCAGGCACAGCCGGCGCCACCTCCTGTATCGAGGCAAGCCCCTGCCTCGTCCGAGTCGCATGCGCCAGAAGTCTTCACACCACCCGCTGAGCCACCACCGGGATACGAGCAGGTGCAGAGAGAGACTGTCGAAGACGAGTTGGAGAGAAGATTAAGCAGTGGTCGCATTCTTTGATCGCAATCGCGACTCTTTGATGCAGTCATGCGTATGATGAGATGATACCCCACGATAAGTTTTTGGTCATCGACAGACCATGTCATAATGAGGACAGGGCGGACTGGCGTGGCGTTTATGGTATTCTTTCTTGATCCTCCTTGATTCTCCTAGCAGGCAGGAACGACTGGTTGTTTTGTTACTATAACAGCATTCGAAATGAAAGCAATAACGATTCAAAGCTTCATTGACTTCCTGTACTGCGGTCATCTTCATCTCTGACTCTAACAACTAGATGATGCCAGGAATCCATCTCGCACCCACCACACTCTTGTAGCTCTCATACTTTCTTCTGACTCCCAGCTCTACGTTCTCGCCCTTGACAATATCCTCATTGAGCATGAACTGCCTCTCCTCCAACTCAGCACCCTCTCTGTACAGGCCAATCAGTCCGATCACAACAACAGCCATGGCCACCATTCTGATGGAACCAAAGAATGCGTGGTTGTGTCTCCACTCCTGCTGCATAGCGATCAAGCTCCCAAACCAACCGAGCATGTACGACACATACACCTTGAGACGAAGGTACAGTTAGCAGAGTTCTGTGTAAAAACAGGTGTGGTACTATGCAACGAGCCAGCTTGCAGATTGATCTCGACATCATCGGGATGGCGTCCTGGACGCCGCCTCGTTCTTGTCAACCAGACATGCAAGATTGGCTCGCTGAATCTGTACCTTGAGCTTACTCACAGGATGCCTGCACAGCGCATAAGGACCAGTATTGATAACCTCTTTCGGCGTCACCCTTCCAAAGATGACCGACAGGTTTCCCTGGCCAGTGACTTCACAGCACCAAGTCCCCAGCATGAGACTTCCTGCCAGGAAGACCCAGGACAGCAGATGCAAGAGTCCAGTGTTTGTCGAGTGGGCGATTGCAGAAGGTAGACTGGTGGTGAAGATTGAGGGAAA
>Ga0268251_10000692_pt1 | contig 10457 bp, 13 predicted proteins | sample AgamicAsMae_FD_200527 | JGI IMG/M metagenome (GOLD analysis project Ga0268251, IMG submission 200527) | Agave microbial communities from Guanajuato, Mexico - As.Ma.e (v2) (version 2) | ecosystem: Host-associated > Plants > Phyllosphere > Phylloplane/Leaf | place: Guanajuato, Mexico | collected...
TTTTGGGCTTGTGTGATAGGTTAGTCGAGGTGGATGAGGTGCAGGGAGACAAGAGCAAGGAGAGGGAGTTGGTGTTGACGCAGGCTGTGGCGCTGGCTAGAGATGTTTGTGAGGGTGGTCCGGTGGCCACGAGGGCTGCGTTGCAGGCGGTCAATAGTTGGGGCGCTGGTGAGGAGGCTGAGAACCAGGCTTACGAGCGTGTTTTGGTTACTCAGGACAGGATAGAGGCCCTCAAGGCGTTTGGTGAGAAGAGACCGCCTATCTTCAAGGGAAAATAGATGTACATAATTTAGACGAAACCCTACCATGAATCTCGCTGGACCGCAAAGATAAGATCAGAATTCCTTCGAAATCCATACATGCGGAACGGAGGACTCCTCTTTCTCATCACTTTTTATACACATACACACATCCTCGCTCTAGGCGACAACGTGTGTTGGTTTGACCCTTACTTGGACTGCCCACGATAAACGAAGAACACGGTAACGTGGCAAATGACAAGAGGGAGTTCAGAGATGTTGAGCAATGCAATATTATAGTACAGTAGGACCATATCCCATGCTGATCGCTTATGATGCAGAAAAACAGCTAGCGGTTCTATCATGATGATTTCCTCGAGCAATTGTCTCTTCCCCATCATTCCTTCACCGACACAAGATCACCCGTCTTCCTTGAAAGCCATTTCTTTCGAGCATTAGTCTTCTCTTTCAGCCTCTTGTACTACTTTCCCCAGTGACGGAATCTTCCCAATGATCGTCCCCGATACGTACGCAGCTCTTTCTTCTTAGGCTTTGGCTCGGGCTTGGCGATTGCGCCTTTCTGGTTCAATCGAGAAGAAGGAGAAGTGGTCTATGAAGAAAGCAGTGAGTAGACTGCTCCAAATCACTTCGCCCGCCTACCAGTTGATCTCTTTTACCGGTTCGTCCATCCAGTTTCCCTCTGCTTTGATGTTGTTGCTGGCTTCCACAGCTGCTGGGTCCCATGGGGTTGCATCGGGCATTGACTCGACTGAAGCAATTGCGTCAGGCATAGGCTCGTCGGCCACTTCTTCGACGTCGCGGCATAGCGGCTCGACGTATTGCTCCTTGGTATTGTCTCGAACGTACACCGCATATGTGGGTGTACCTTGCTGCCAGCTCTCTGCGTTCAGGATGTCGTCGAGCCTGCGAGCTTGCTCAACCTTCTCATCGTTGTAAGAACGCCAAATGTTATTTTGAATGTCATAGATGCATGTCCAGTAGTGACCATGACCGGTGCTTCCACGATGGAAGAAGACGGCATGCAGACGGTACTTGAGCTTTTCGAAATCAGGTCCAGAGAACTGCTTGGTAATGTTGTCCTCCAGCTCTCGTACTTCGTTGTCGATAATGGGTAGGCGCGCACGCTGAAGATCGCTCTCTTGCTTGAGATCTGCAGGAAGCGACTTGGGCAACTCGACCGGATCCAGTCCGGTTTCCGAAAGGATCTCGTTGCATTCAGGCAGAGTGGACAACCAATCCCCTACAGCATTCAGCGTAGATGGACCGTCAATACCAGTGTCCGTCTTCTGAACGGTCTCTTTCTCTGCCTGGAGGCTACGCAAGCGTCTTTGCCACTCCCAGCATTGCTTGCGTCGGGCGAGTACAGCCTCGTCGTTCGAGTAGCGATCCATGTATAGAGTCTCCTCAAGTCTGATGCGATCAACACTCTTGACTGGCTTACCATCACGGCCCAAACGGATGCGATTAATGCTGATTTGAAGGATCGGAGGGAAAGAGGTCAAGGTCTTGTACACATTGACTGGCTTACTAGCTTCTGGCTCTGGGTGTAAGTCGAGAACCCGACTGAGAGCAGAGTAGATATCGGTGGGCTCGTAGGGCGGCAAAAGCATCAGGTTTGTAAAATCGTCCTCTTTCGTCGAAGGTTGCTCGCCTTCCGGGATGATTGTATCAACAATGCGCATGTTGAAGATACTACAGGCCAAAGGTTAGTACAGTACCTAAGCAAGTGTGGAGCGTACGTACTCTCGAAGCTGGTCCAATTGCTCGCCCTGAGGATCCTGGCCGAGTGGCTTGATGGATGCTCTCAACCTTGTTAGCAACTCCTCCATAACTTCGGCGACATCTTGCTGCTGTCTGGCAGCTTCTTCTGCTTTTTCCAGGTTTGTTTTGGTCTGTTGTGACGGCGTTGCTGGCCTTCTAGGCGGCAGTGGCGGTGCGAGAAGTTCGCCTTCTTTCTCGACTTTAGGCGTGACCGGCGGAGTAAGCACAGCGTCGCCTTGAAGTGTGTTCGAGCTGACTTGAGAGACTGTTGACGAGTGATCGACGTTACCTGGGACCGCTTCACCAGCGGGTGGGCCCTCGCTCTCAGTTGAAGTCATGTTGACATCCACTCCGTCATCCTGTTGTGAGCCTGCTGTATCTGCTTCAGGACTGGTTGGCTTCAAAAAAGCTCTACAGACCAGATCTGCCTCGGGTTTGACCGCTGGTCCACGATCACTGATCATGCGCTGGAAAAGATGGCGGAGATCGTTAGTGAGGCTCTGGAATGATTCGATCTCATAATCAGGACGGTGGAGGTTTCCAACACGCTCAGTCTTTGCGCCTTGAGTTGCCAGATCATACTTGAACTTGTCAAAATCTAGTACGAGCTCTCGCAGAGGCTTGATGGTGAAATAATACTGGAGGAGACTGTTGAGGTAGCAGGTGTTTCCGTGGCTGATCAGTCCAACAGGCCAGCTCTGCGTCGTCTGTTGACCGAACTGTCGTTCATCCATGGCTTTGCGAACGACGACGATAGCTTTGTCAGTTGTTGGTCCAGGTTTTCCATCTCTGACCATCTCGAATTGGAACTCAATCATTTCCGGGACGACTTCATCTAGATTGGGAATTTCCAGATGTTTGCACGCTTCTTCGAGGGTCATCGTTTGCGAAGTCATTTCGCCAGTGGCAAGCCAACTCTCAAGAATATCGCTCTTGCGATACTTGGCGATCAAGTCGACAGCGCGACGAGCAAGATCTTTGGTCATCGGGTCGTTGTAACTGTCATCCACCTGAGAGATTGAGAGTCAGTGGTGAATGTAATGATTTGACGTTGTGCATTAAGTGATTGACGATTGTGAGTGCAGTGGGCTTGCTTGTGGGAGTTGTTCGAAGTCGCAAACAGCCAGGCAGAGAACTCGCTCAAATGTAGAAGTTGGTTCGCAAAGTTGGTTTGCGATGATCTGGTGAATCCGGGCTCGGGGAGGAAGAACAGAACAAAACTCATAACTTACTTTGACGCCGTACAAAGCGACAATTGTATCGTCTGCTTGAGACGCATCGGCGCCGAGCCACGCGAGCGCCTGTTCGTACGTTTCCACGGCTACTTCTGTCAGCTAACAGTACTGAAAGTCTCGCACAAATTGAACTCACTATCCGCAGCAGTATCGAGTATGGAGCGACTGCCTCTGGCATGGCCTAACGTTTTCAATGCTGTCTTTAGATCTGCCTGTCCTGTAGCACTAGAATCTGACCATCGCGATTTGTAGATTCCGATGATCTGTTCATCGTCAATAGTCTTTTGCACATCCGGATCAATGCCCAAAGCCTTGTATGCTTGATTGATCTCCTGCATGATGCATCAGCCTCCGAAAATGCCCGCAAATCTCAAAGAGAACTTACATTTCTGCCCAGGACGTTTTCTGACGCAAGTGTGGCAGTTTTGGTGATGAGCATATCGCTGCCTCTACCTGTTGCGAGTTCTGAGAGGCAGTCGAAATAGTAGGGTCCTTCCACAGGGTCGCACATCGCCTGCCTTTCGTAAGAAAAGGCAATCAAGCGATCTGAGAAATCACCGAGGGCACCAAGACTGGCATAGCAGCTAACCCTAGACTTAGTACATGTCGTTGCCTTTGCTTATGCTGGGGGGAACTCACGGATGGTCCTCTTCATTTGAACCCAGATTGCGTCCAGGAACCTTATCGTCTGCCACTCGTTAGCATGGATTGCAATCGAATATGAGAAGGTTGTCATACAATCTTGTGCGCTCAGCGTACGGGCAAGGTCTGCTTTCGCGTCCCGATACGTCGGCCGAGATGGGTTGGGAGCTGCATGACTTGCGCAGTACTCATCCATCAGGTACTGTAACTCGATGACCAGTCTCTCGAGCATTGGACGCAACAAGTCCGGGTCGTCGATTGGTTTCGGCGAAGGTATTGTCCACTGATCATCACCATTTGCGTCCTCGGCTTTCCTAAAACCCATGCGATAGAGTAACAAGTCACAGTCTGTTCCGAAGGCTTCCATGAATCTCTTATTTCGTGCGGGAAGGCTGCGCCTAACATTATCGTCGTTCAAAGAATCCGAAACATATCTCTTGAAACGGGTGAAGACGTCAAGAGGAGTTGCCTGACGTACACCCTCTCGGTCTGGCGTGGCTTCGAGAACGTGCTCATAACGACGTTTCAGGGCTTCCGCGTCGGTGAGGACCAGAATGTCTTCTTTCGACAGGACAGGTTTTTCGTAGGCAACGTGGACATGGGCTTGACAAGCGGAGTTGGAGCACTCGGAGTGGTAGCTGGCTTGTGACGAAGTGGATGGCGTGTAGCGCAGATGGTGGAGAGGGAAGTCTCGGTTGGGACACGGTTGTCGACAACCAGTTTCGGGATAGTCGATGGAGAGAATGAGATAGAGACGGCATTTCCTACAGGACGCAGCGACCTTCCAGCGGGTATCTTGTTGTGCGGACTCGTCGAGACGCGGCAAATTGCAGCGATCTAGATGTGTGTAGTACTCATGCTTGCAGCTGCCCCTGTCCAAGACCAAAGGTGGACCAGTGCGAGCCTTGCCATCGAACTGTGGAGGGGTGTCGAGAAGGATGTTACGGTTCGCGACGATGGATTGAGGATCGAGCCGGAGGAGGTCCTGGAGGAACTTAGGCGCAGCCTTGCCTGTAGCCAAAGCGTGGTTAGCGGAACCGTGTCAAAGTTTGTTTGAGAGGCAGCAGTATAGTACCAGGTTGCGAAGCCCGGGGAGGCATGGCCGTGACAGAGTCGGCGAGACTCTGATATCGAGACACGGATTGACCAGGAGAGGGCTCAACGGACAGAGAGATGAATCAAATTGAGGTCGTAGGGAGTGTTTCCCTTCAAGTGTTTGGGCAAGCAATCACAAGATTTGGTATCGGTCGCTGCTGCCGTCACATGGAATTTGGCTCCGTCATCGACACCGAAGCCTCCGGAACGTGGAAGCTACGCCGCGAACCAGCCACAAAGACCGTTGCAGCCACAGTGGCTGATCTCCGCTGCCCGCCCTTCAGCGCGTCCAAGCGTCAAAGGTCAGCATTGAGCGCCAAGAGTTAGAGCGGAAAGCGCGACCTCGTGCGAGCCGGCGCCGCGACAGCATCATCTCGAATTGAGCTCGTCAATCCTCCCGCCAACGACGTACTCGATCAACACCACCATGGCTCAACAAGAGGAGGAACCCTACCGCCCCAAGGATGCCCTGGGCGCCGCAATCAAGGCCGGCATGATCACTACCGGTGCTGGTCTTTTCGTCTCGACCATCCAAAACACCCTCACCAAGCAGAACTATGGTTCCATGGGCGCCTTCACCAAGTTCGGTGGCACCACCGCCGTCTACGGTATGCCAAACATCTGGACCGCTGCACTCGACTGAGCTAATGCATCTTCAGGTGCTATGGGAGTTGCCTACGAATTCACCAGATGCGCCTCGGCCAACCTTAGAAAAAGCGATGATGCTTGGAACTCATTCTGGGGTGGTCTCGCCGGTGGCTCAATGCTCGGCCTGAGATGTATGCCATCTTCGACTCCAATTGATCCATTCACGCAATCGCTAAGCTCCATACAGTCCGCACCGCTCCCGCCGTTGCTGGCTACGGAACCGCCCTGGCCGTCGTTCTCGGTACCTGGCAGTACGCCGGCGGCAAGATCACCGGATACGCAATTGATCCCACAGTCGATGAGGTTGCACGAAAAGAATATGTTCGCAAGAACAGAAGGAGGTCGATGGAAGAGACACTTGAGCAGATCGGCGAGGGCCGCGGTATGGACTATCTGCCTTGACTACTTGCGAACGTACACTGACTATTGCAGGAATCTTCGGACCCGGTTACCAGGAGAGAAGAGCAGAGAGACTCCAGCAAAACTACGGCATCGAGGTGCCAACCGCTTCTTCTTCTTAGACCTCTGATGTTTGTAGATACCTTTCACGCTATTGTTTCCTCTGTTCAATATTGAACCCACACTTGCTCCGATAGAGCACGACAGTGTCCTTGTGCTAGATCCTCGTGCGAATCTGAGGAGCATCCTGGGACAGAACATGGTGTGCTTCGGGACTCGCTCACGGCAACCATCCGGCTCTATCTACTCTTATAGGCGCTCAGGGGAGAGATTGCACACAGTAGTTTATAGGGGTAAAGTTGTCCTATCAGCTTTCTTGCTGTTGTGCCTGTCTTGAATTTGGATGTCATGAATGTCTCACCCGCAGGCCATGTTGCTCCTTGTGTTGTCATCTCCTTCGTGTAGTCAAACTTCTGCCGTACTCTTCGACGCCACCAATGAATGACTTTTCATATCGTTTGTGCCTGTATAAGTGCCACAGCAGGTTTGCGGAAGGTGGCTCCTGCTTCTACTTCTCAAACCCCGCATCCATGACCAAAGTGGGGGACAAAATGATCAGCAATCAAAGAGACACGCAGAACAACAACAACACATGCGCAGCACAAGATCTGTTCGCTGTGCTTCCCCTTGGAAATAGGCAGGTGAGGTTCACAAGCATCCTTTACACAGCACCTGCGGGCCACACCGCTCCCACGAGGTTTGGTGGTAGAATGTCTGGCTAAACTCTGATCGACTTTACCGCGGGGTTTGGTTCGCTCGACCAATACATCTAGTACAACTCTAGATACATACCAGAACTGGTGACATCAGGATTGAGCTGTTGTGTCCATGTGCCGTCCAGCAATCTGATGCACTAAAACCGCGCATATCTCTTCGCTCCTGAGGCTTTTTCCTCCTCCAACAATATTTTTGACAAGACACTCTTCTCACAGACACGCCCATCTCCATAGATTTCTCTATGACTGCCATTGCTGTAAATCAACCGTTGAGACTCGAGATGAGTGAACAAGAACGTTTCTTCCGGTACTTTCAGACCGAAGTTGCTGGTACGCGTCCTGCTCTTCAAGTACAGCGACCAGCTCAGGCCTCCTTTGCTGACCCATGCGTTCTGGGACTTAGCGCTGCAGGAACGAATGCAAATCATACAAGATCACGGCACATCTGGTGGTGAACGAGCAGATGCCATTGACCACTGTCTGGCTGGAATCTCAAAACTGTCCAATGAGGTGAAGGACATATCTGGATCCCTTCCGGCACACGACCAGAGGACGTACAGCGAGGTCAGCCACTTATCAATAAGATCCATCGAAACCGATGCTAAGTCAGGGGCAGGCGATCAAAGCATTATCAGAAAAACTACAGAAGACTCGAGCACAGGCAGCACCTAAGCCAAAATTTTCGTTCAAGAAGAAGAATGCATCTGCGATCTCTATCAATGATGCAGCAGAACTGGCAGCGAAGAAGCGTCTGCTCCAACCATACAGCAACTTCTCGTCAGGAGTCTCATCCTTCGCAACAACGCCATTGACGATGCCTCAAACGCCTGCTAATGGTTCCGCTGTTGAAGACCCCCGGCCTGAGGAGATCATGGTCACCACCTCCGACTCGGTCACCGAAGGCGTACGGAAGCTCTCCTTCTCCAAAGCTGACAAAATACACATCTCAAACCACAGCAAAATTCACATCATGCTGCCTTCTTCAGCCACTCACGCAACATCTGGAACCTCTGGCACGGTGACCAATGTACGCGACAGCGTGATTGACATGAGCATCTCTGCAGCTTCTGCATTTGCTACACTTACTCTGAAGAATATCAAAAGCTCACTGCTAGTTTGTGGGCACGTTGATGGTGCTGTCCATATCACGGGTGTGAAAGACTCAGTTCTGGTAGTAGCAACGAGACAATTCCGCATGCACGAGAGCAAGAACGTCAAAGTCTATATGCTTTGCAAAAGCAGGCCGATCATTGAGGATTGCGAGGGGATTGAGTTTGCAGAAATGCCTGGCTGCTACGTAAGTCTGCTGCCGCTTCTCCGTGTCACACGAGTTTGAGGGATGTGTTTGCTAACAACCGACGTCAGACTACGGAGAAGGACAAAGACATCAAGAACCTGTACGACCAAGTTGATGACTTCAAGTGGCTCAAGGCAGAACACAGCCCGAATTGGAGTGTATTGGATGCGGACAAACGCATTAAAGACGAGGTCTGGACGGAGGTTGTGCCAGGTAGCCCTAAGAGCGGTGTAGAAGAGATCTTGAAGGCAGTCGGAATCTGATATGTAGTCAAAACATACGACCAACTGACAATTGCTTGACCCACTATCCATAGTTCGGCTTGTAAAAAATTGTCTTCCTACAATTGCATACTTGGACACCTCTCAGTCAACACGCGACTAAACACATCTTCATCTATTCATCTCGGCCGAACGGGAGTCCTTGTGACCATTTGGCTCACCCGTCAGCCTGTCGGCGATGTCATATAGAAGCACCACGTCGTCATGAGCAGACGTTAAGAACTGCCACAACCGGAATAGTGTTTCGGAGGTGACTCGCGGGGAGGCTGGGAGGTGATCAGCGAGCTTGTCTCCAACCACCAACGCGTGTCGCCAAGTCGGATTCTTCTCGTTCCTACCCAAAACTGGCATCTTCCTCGTCTACATCAATCTGCAACATTTACAAGACATCAATATCAACTCAGGAGTTATGAGAGTACTTCCAAGCAGATGAAGATATTCCGACGGGTGACGTTTCTTGGCAGGTGAATTGTGAAACAACGAGGCAGGTACCACAACTGCAGATCACGGCTTCTAGCAGGTTGAAAGAGGTTGCGATGAGCAGGGGTGCACTTGCCCTCTGCTAAAAATGCGTCCGAGATGTTGATCGTTCCTGTCCATCACCATGGGAAGGAACTACCACCGACCCTTATGATGACATGTGATGTTGCTTCCTGCTTTGCACGACCGTCTCGTTCTTCAACAAAACCAGACGAATATCCTCTTCCGTTGCTTCTCAACACAACAACATCTTGCATCCATCACCAAAGCATCGAATCATCAATTGCTCTTCTTCATCTTCAAGTACTATTCCATCGAGTACCATCAACAGCAAACACAAATCATCTCAAGAGCATCAAGAACAACCAAACTCCTCATCGCCGCCCACATATTCCATCGACACAACCATCTCAAATCCATCATGCATTTCTTCACAGCCCTCTTCTCGCTCTTCGCAGCAACTGCCACCGCGTTCCCCACCAAGCCTGCCTACTCTACTACACCCGCGGCTCGTGACGCCGGCGATGTAAGTCTGACCCTGTCTTCCATTCAGCATCACTGTCATCATCACCATCCACCTTCCATCCATCTCCATCACGTACTTCTTTGCACAATGGTTTAGAGGTTGATCGAGTTCTTGTCATCCTCTTTACACGCACTCATCATTGAATATCGAGAGCTCTTGTCTGACAATACCATGATAGGTCTACATTTGCACTGGTGCCAACTTCACAGGCCACTGCGAATACTTCAAGCAAGCCTTGGACACCTGCGTCATCTTACCCGACACTCTCAGCAAGCAAGTCTCTGCATTCGGACCTGATGAGGGCGCAAGATGCTTGTTGATGCAAGGATCCTGCAACGATCGCATGCCCTACCGCGATGCTTCTTACCCAGGCATCTCGGATCTGCGCAACTCCACTTTCGATGACACGGCCACAAGCTTCATCTGTTTCCACTTGCCCTCGACTGAGGAGGCTTGAAATCAGTAGGAAGGTGGAAGTGCGATACCCATGACTTGCTGCTGAGCAGTCTAACTTCTCTTCCCTATGACGACGCTGTTATCTGTTCCGGGCTTTGGGCCTTGAGAGTTTGGGAGCCTCAGAGGCACACTATTATACAGCACTTGAGCTCGATCGCTCGTGTATTAACGACTTTATGATTTTCAAATTCTGTGTGCTTGTGATGTAACCTGAATCTTGTGATAACGTTCGTGTGCTCAGAACTCCTCCATCTTGTAGACTTCGTAAACAGGTACTTCGTAAGGATGAGCCCTGCAATTTCAACATCAGTACACACTCCACCGATCAGATCAGAAGGACATAACGAAAGACTTACTCCTTCAACACATCGACGACATGCTTGACATTCTCCTTTCCTCGTACTTGTACTTCCACTCTGACTTCCTCCAACACCTCAAGTCGACCCGGCATGCCAATATCGGGAGTGCTATCGGGACCAGGGATGAATCTTCCTGTACCACTTGTTTCCCAACACTGTTACACTTTGTCAATTTCTCCAATGCCACAGTAAAAACAGAGATGTCATGGGGTCAGACTTACCACATCCGTATATAAAGTCTT
>Ga0268251_10000694_pt1 | contig 10450 bp, 5 predicted proteins | sample AgamicAsMae_FD_200527 | JGI IMG/M metagenome (GOLD analysis project Ga0268251, IMG submission 200527) | Agave microbial communities from Guanajuato, Mexico - As.Ma.e (v2) (version 2) | ecosystem: Host-associated > Plants > Phyllosphere > Phylloplane/Leaf | place: Guanajuato, Mexico | collected...
CGCCCAACCAGCAGCCACCCATGCAGCAGCCTCAACAGCAGCCGCCCATGTCTCCCGAGAAAGTCGATCCTGCTTTGCACATCCGCAACGACCTGCTCAAGCATTTCCAGTCTCTACCTAAACAAGTTCCCCAACAACCAGACAACCGCCGCATCTCGTCCATTCCGCAACAACCACCATCACCTCCTTTCCAGACGCCGCAAAACTTCAATCACCACCCTCGACCAGCCCTTGAATCGACACCCACTTCAGTCTCTCCCGTTCCCACCACCGCCGTCGCCCTCGCAGCAGCCGCCGCAGCCCAAGCGTCCCACTACTCCCGCGACGAATCGCCTCAATCCCAACCGCGTCACAATTTCTCTAAGCCTCTGCCGCCATCGCAAGAAGTATCGCAACCCTACCGCGCAATCTGCCAATCCCACATGGAAAGCCTACCCCGGGGTTCGCGCATCATGCCACCCTGCGACCGATGCAGACGCCTGAAAATGGATTGTCTGAAGAACCTATCTTCATGTGGTGGATGCACGAAAAAGCACGCTCGATGCCACTGGAAAGATGTCTCTCGCCAAGAGGTGCAAGGATTAGAGGGCTTTGAAGATGCAGAAAGATTGGCGAATGAATATGCAAATGGCAGCAGAAGATTCAGTGCCGAGTACGCTGCCAGCGATACCAGTATGGATGTCGATGCCAGAAGCCCCTTTGATTACCCTTCTCACACTGCGGCTTCCACCCCTGGCGGTTTGGGCAATGTTGCGAACTTTGTTGCGCGTCCTGCAGCTGCTTATCCTGAGGTTCCGCAGCAACAGCAACAACCTTACCCACCCCCTCAACCGCCTTCCCAGCCTCAACCCTACGAAGACGGCTATCGCAGTCAAAGCACTGTGTCTGTTGCCCAGCGTCCACCACCTTTCCCTGAAGATCTGACTCAACAACAACAACAGCAGCAACAGCAACAAGATCGTACAATGGATTTGCTGCGCGTCCTCAGCAACCACGATAATGGCGCTTCGGCCTCTCCTGCCGCTGCCACTACGACCAACGTCGATCAACAAAACAGAAACAACGGTGCTTTCAGGTCGAGTTTTACTGCCGAAGCTACACCTACCACTGTGAGTCTGGGGGCAACGAATGGACAGACTGCAGCTCAGCCGCAAGAACAGACTAATGGCGGCGGAGAACAAGGCCAAACAGTCTAGAATACTCGTGCAATGCAGATGGTGGATGCGAATGCGAGTAACGTTGCAGAAAAGGAATCTTACGAGGAAAGACATCGCAGACGAACGAGGAGATCCATGCAACAGTATCCTTCTTCTCCTGAATTGGGTGAAGGATCTGGTGGTAAAGGCGGCAGGAAGTTCATGTCCATCTGAGTCGTGGAAAGACATGTATTCAAGAGTCTGTGAACGAGTTGTTATCCGCGTTTCCTGAATGCAGGAGTGGGATCAGTTTTGGGCATCTTTTCTGAAGCATTTCCTACGCTACCTGAAGTTTTCGTTTGTCTCATTGTCATAGCGTTTGAAAGTATTGGATTAGCGAGTCCTCAAGATACACAGAATGACAGATTAGCGAAAGCATCAAATTATTATCAAAAAAGTCTCGATAGAATCACCTTCGACTTTGCATAATCGAGTAATCCATCACAGAAAATTGCTCAATCAAACACCATACTCTCCTCGTCCTCCTCCCCATCGCTCTCCTCCACCGACAACCCCCTCTCACCACTTCTATACCCTTCCAAGTCAAGAATCTTCCATTGAGATCTGCTCTTCTCCACAACAACACAATTCCTCCTTTTCTTTTTGCCGTTGGCGACCAAGTATCTCGGCGTCCAGTTTTGTTCAAACACATGCGCTACGTGACCTGCCTCGAAAAGCTCTTCCATGCTGCGCCATTGGTTTGTAGGATCAACACCAGAAGGACAGCGATAAGGCAGACAGAGCAAGTAGTTCTCTCCTTCATGGTTAAATAGACACAGGAAAGTTTCTTCGTCGAGGAACTTCAGCGCCGAGATGAATGAAGGCGTGGGAGAAGAAGACGGTAAAATGATTTGACGCCATCCATTACCCATCCCTCCATCGGGCTCCATGGTTTGATGCCACAGTGCCAACTCGCAGACTTCTGTGACAGGTTGATATGTAGGTTGTGCAGGTGCACCGATGACATAGGTGGTGAAAGCGCCGGGAGAGGGTTCCAGCATGCGGATGTCGAGGTAAGGGAGTATGGAGGGTGTGACTTTAGTTCGGCATTCGATGTCTTGAGTTGTGGGTCTGGAGCTCTGGTGCCAGAGGGATATGTGGCGATGGGCAGACCTGCAGACGGCGTTGAGGTGCGAACTCCAGGAGTGGAGGGAGAGTAGAGGTTCAGAGTCTGGATCAGGAGGGTTGGATCTGGAGTTATGGATGCAGGTGATGAGGTCTTTGGTTGCTGGCTGTTGTTGATCATCAATCGAGGGTGTAGAGAAGACTATGGCTTTCAGTCGACTTTTGGTCAATCCACCTTCGAGGTATGCCAGTGTGTTGGGGAGATCAAGCTGTGGTGTTTCTCGCTCGGCCATGTCTTTTGCACTGAGTGACTCTGGATCTGCAGCTGCGAGATCGATTTGATGCCGTAGCCATCGCGAGAATGCACGGAACTGGCGCTGCTCGGTACCTAGTATCTGTACTGTCTCGTGAACGAGTATTTGGAGAGATGATAGGTTCGAGAGAATAGAAGTGAAAATTTCTGGCGGTACGTTGAAGTGTGGCGTGTTGGAGTAGTATCGAGCCAGACCTCGTAGATTGGTTGCGACTACGGCGCTTCGTTCAAGCACCGGAAGCAGGTTTGTATGTAGGATTTTGGAGAGTTCGTTGTAAAGTGTTGTCATGGCGTGATCCCAGCGTTTGTGACCGCGCTCAGCTAGTTCATCACGCAACCACTCCAGAATCGTCGGTGTGAAATTGCCAGTCATGGCGAGGTGATACAGGTTGTCCTCTAGAACGCCCTCGCCCTTCTCTTCCAGTGTCTCATTGACATTCTCCATGAATCGGGAAGGAAGGTTGGTATGGGTAGTCCAGTCGCTTTTGGCCGACACGATGCTGCATGATATGTACCCGCACAGGTCACGAAGCTGTGCTGTTCGCGAGATGATGAGGTGCAGATGTGATCCTCCAGATGACATGAGTGGTACATCGAACAGAGTAATGTGTAGGTCCTTGAGGCCTTGATCGTCTCCTTCCGGTGTCTCATCATCTCGATCTGCTCGTAATATAGCGTGATGCTTCGCTCGAGGATGTGATGTATACATGAGAGGTACCAGAGAGTGCGGTGTATCGTCGTCCTCATCCATAGGCCACATGATTCCCTCGCCGGGAAAGTCCGGTGTGTATTTGATCTCGAGAATGTCATCTACAGTGACTCGATTTCTACCACCTGCGTGTCCGACAAACATGACATCGGCCGCCAATCGATCTTTTCTCTGCATAGAATCAAAGTAATCGTCTAGAGCTGCTTGCGTAGCAAACATGTCGTATTTTCCACTAGCAGTATGTCGGGTCGGAATCGGACTGAGGCGAGGAAGTATAGATTCGACATCAAGAAAAGCTAGTTGACGAGGCAGGTCTTTGAGCAAAGCTTCTTGTCCTTGCGTCTCAACATCATCCTCATCGTTCGCGAGTGATGTCTCATTAGGATCCAGTCCAAGGCGACTCCATAGATCATTGATCATAGATTGATCTAGCGCAGACTTTGAAGGCTTCTTTGACTCGATGCTCTCTCGTGTCGATACTGTGCCCCAGCCTAGACAGGTAATTTCACCCCGATCGACCTTTGACTTCGGATTTGCAGCATCGATACTGAACGGATCATCACCACCATGTCGGACGATCTTTCCAGTTTCTCCAGAGACGATATCCACGAAACCAGTATTGAGAGCTACAGCCAAGCATTTGCCTGTGACTATGTCAATCGCGGCACAGGCATGATTGATTCATAGAGACCAACCGTCACGTATCCATTCAAGACCAACAACGACTGTGGATGGACTCTTTCGTTTGACAACAAAAGCGCGTTGGCCGCCAATGCGGTAGACTTCGATCACTTCATCTTGTGTGACGACCGCAAGCAGATCCGTCCGGGGACAATATGCGAGAAGATGAGGTTTGATGGTGTAAGACAGTGCCTTTTCTGATTGCAATGGGAGGCGACACTCGTCAGCCATTTTCATCAATCACTCGAATGCACATTCGTAGAATTTTGAGGAGGGTCGAGAACGCAAAAGTCAATGCCGATGGTTGCTGGGAAATGGTTGTTTACTCCCCAAAGTCCATTGTCTTGGCGGCTTGAGATGGCAGTCGCAATGCACAAAACAGCAGGTTGGAACAAGAGACCATGCGGTCGTAGACATAGGTAGTCACAAGAACAGTTAAGATGGGAGGAATGATGTTGATGTTCTGGGATCATAGCCAATACTCGTTCGCTTTTCGTGACACAATCTAATTACGCCTGATAGACCATATACCCTTACACGACCATGTATCCATCTGCCACAGATTTGATATCCTTTGAGAAAGAAATGTCCTGGCCCATATTCAAAAGAGTCACCGATGAAACCTGAAGGGCTGTTAGGAAAAAGACGACAGAGAACAGATAGGGACAAACTTACGTCGACCTCAACATATGGCCTGGTCTTTGCAAAGCTGACGCTCATGGGGAAGAACTCGGCTTCACTGTCCGCTTGAGCCTCGAACTCGAAGCTGCCGTTGGCATTGGTGTCATCCACATCACCGATAGTCCAGTCGATGCTGTCGCCAGAAACTTCATACACAGCATCAAAGCTGGAGACTGACGGCTCGCTCGTTTGGTATGGTATCGAAACGGTAACATCGTTGAGAGCATCTCCACCAGTCAATTCGTATTCGAGGGTGATGTTGTATGTGCCAGATCCAGTCTCGTTCACCCAGGCAGTGAAGGTAATGGGAGGATCGCTGATATCCTCAGCCTTTGCAGCCAGTCTCCAGCGCATGACACCAATCGCGTTGTTTGCCGGGAATCCTTTTGATGTGTCTGAAAGCTGGATAATCTTGTCGTTCTTGAAGACAGCCTTGTCGACCTTGGGATGAGAGTTGAGCTGTGCGCCACGAGTGTCACCCAATGCGAGGGCGAGCTGAACTTGTGTGAGGGAAGGATCGGTAATGCGAAGTTGGAGATCGCCCTTGACTTCGAATGACTCTAGAGAACCTTCGCGGCTGAGCTTGGCTGAGATTGTTTCGGCAACTGTAATGTGGAGACCCTCGCGATCCGAGGAGGAGGCAGCGGGAGCGGCGGCTTGAACGGGAGCACTGACAGCAGGAGCTGATGGCACGAGAGGAGCCTCGGCCTCTGGACCAAGATCGCCACGGACTTGCTCGAACATGGATGTCGTCTTTGTCTTCTTTCCGAGCTGCATACCCTTGGCTCGGGCAGGGAGAGACTTTTGGAAGGACTTGTTCTTCTCGGCGTTGTAAGAGTCGTAGGTATCGGTGACTGCGGGTTGAGTAGGCGGCGGGGTGTAGGTGGGGTATGAGGGAGCGCTGGGCATGTTGGAGCGACCGGAACGAGTGGCTTCCTTGCGCTGCATCTCGAGTTGCTTGGCCTTTCTCTTGCGCTCCTCGGTGGCCTCGAGTTCCTTGTTCTAGGTAGTGTGTAAGCATGTGGTGTTCTGCACAGCGACTCGCGCGGCGTACTCTTGAGATGATGTCTTGGATGCGCTCCTCGTGCGATTCCATGTCCAAGAAAGTCTTGATCTGGCTCAGGGTGAGGTTCTCACGGTAGCCCAGAGTAACCAGCTCATCAAAGGCGCTCAGAAGCTCAAAGGCATTGCGCAGAATCTCGCGCTCATCTAGACTTCTGCAGATGCTAGTGACGACTTGGGCGAAAAGGTGTAGCGAGTCGATGTCCTGGAGGATGTTGGACTGGCGGTTGGTGATGAGGACCATGTATAGCTCGTCCAGGGGCTGGTAGACGAAGCGGACATTGTCTTGCTCAACGGTAGTGTGCTGGGTACCGCTGTCGGTGAGCTTAGGTAGGGAAGCGAGAAGGCCTTCGATTCTCGACCGCTGCATCTCACGGAACTGGCGAGACAGGACGGCCTTGCCGCCGCGCGTGCAGATGGATGCTGCCAAAACAACCTATACCATTGCGTTAGCAGGTGGGTCCAGATACACGAGATGATTCCAATTACCATTGTGTCGACAGGAGAGTAGAACAGGCGTGAGGGTGAAGACTCCAGACAAAAAATTGGCAGGTTATGGTATAGCTCGTTGTTATTCGGACCTTAGTTGTCCTCTCCTGGAACTTCCCCACGCTTTGTGGCTCCTGCCTGGCTGGCGGCCATTTGTTGGTCCCCTTCGCAGCCAAGCCTCCGCCCCGCTCCGCTCGCACTCGCGCTTGCACTTTGGCGTCCCGGGTCGTCCGTTTTCGTCCTTTCAACCTCTGCTGCCTGACTGCGACTTCTTCTTTCCAGCCAACCTTTGCGCAACCCACCTCAACAGCGACACGTAAATTCCGTCTGCACTAGACACGTTGATAATACTGTCTGGGGTGTCAATATTGTCTCTCAAGTGCTGCAAAGATCCTGATACGCTGCCGCCTTCCAAGACGCTGTGCATGTGTACTGTGGCAAGCCGCTAGCTCACGTTCCACCACTCTCACTCTTCTGGCATTCCTTTGTTCTCTGCGCACAACACCCACCCCCCTTGCCGATTTCTAGTATCACCAACCTTCCCATCAGCCGTCATGGCTACCACTCTCCAACCTTCCTTCGGCCTACAACAGCCTGAAGATTCCATGGAGATCTCATCCGAGTACGGCAACAACATGGACGCCGACATCGATATTGATCTTGACGCCCCCGACGCTATCGACACAAACATGCAGTCTTTCCAGGTAGACGACCACCAAATGCAAGAAGACCCCAGATCGGACCGCCCAGACGATCTTCTCATGATCGATGACTCTAATCTCGACGACACCGACCGTATGATGCAAGACGACGCTCCACTTCCACAAGAGCAAGACGAAGAACTATTAGACTTCAGTGAAGACGAAGAAGATGTCCCCATGAACCCTGCAGAGCCTAGCCAGGCCGACGACCTCTTCCTTGTCGCCCAACCTGAAGCGCCTGCTCAGCAACCTGTGACCATCGAAGAACCTGTCGAGCTGGTACAGTCTGATATGGCTTCCGAGCTCTTGACTGAAGGCGCCCAGCCCATCAACGTCGAAGTCCCACAATCAGAAGAGGTCTCTGAACAGCCTCGTGTTGAACATGTTGAGACACAGGAGCCTGTGCCTGACCAGACCGTGACCAACAACGACTCCCAATTGCCCGCTGAAACATCACTCGACCAAGCCGCAGTGTCAGCGCCTCAGCCTGAGCCTAAAGAAGAGACACACCCTTCACCTCTCGCGGATTCCGCCCAACAACCTGAGACACATGTTGAGGAGCCTGTCGTAGAGTCTACCGAGATCCCTAACGCAAACGACGAGATCCTAGAAGAGAGCGTCCACATTGTACAACAACACCCGACTCAAGAGCATCACTCAGAACAAGGTAAAGATGATAACACCACTGGTGCTGCCCAGGAACATGATGAACAATCCATTAAACGCACCTTGACTCGTCAAGAGACCGATCTCTCGAACTACACCGTCCCCGATGATTACTCTCGTGAGAGGCAAGTCAACTCGCCTACCGTGACCGGCTTGCACTCCACCGTGGTTGAGTACAACGACCATGAGGTTTACCTTTTCCCTTCGAGGGATCCTGCTGTGCCTGAGCAGTATCTACTGCAGAACGAGAACCTTGTGACCACTAGTCTGGGCGATCTGCTCCAAGCTTGCCGCACCGCTCTTGGTGATGGTATCAGCGAAGACGAAGAGCTGGTTTTGGGTGTGGAGGAGTTGGACCTCTACGTGAGCGAAGTAAGTTTGGTCAAATCACCTGCATTTATATCTGTAGTTGCTAACAATCTTCTCCAGGACTCGACACCCGCATTCTCTACCAGCTTCTCCGAGTTGCTTGACATATACCTGCAGTTGCACAAGCTTGATGGCAACGACAACCCTCCCCCATTCCGTGTGTCTTTGACGACCAAAGTTAGGTTCAGCAACCGCTTGGCTTCGATCACTGAAGCCATCTCGGAAGGCAAAGGATTTTCACAGCTTCCCTTCTTGCAGTATTACGACTATGATGTTCCCACTGAGTTGCCCGATGAGGACTTTGACGATGACTTTGACGAGCTCGCGAAGCTTGAGGAACCGCAGCAAACGCTTGAAGAGGGTGCTACTACTGTTGAAAGCGCACAAGATGCCGCTGAGGATGAGCAAGCCCCTAATGATACATCTGCTCCTCAAGCCGAAGAGCAACAACCCGAGCCAACTGGCTCCACCCAAGAGGGTGAGTATGAAGACGAGAGACTGGCCCAGCACGACGTGCCCGTCGATGCTGCCGACCAGTCTGAGTACATTCAGGACGACACTCAGTACTTTGATGCTCAAGGCGGCGAGTCTGAGTTGCTGGATGAAAGTCACGTAGATCAAGAAGATGGCGCTCATGCTGAAGCTCAGTCCACCACTGGCAATGTGGAGACCGCGGTCGGGGATGAAACTCACCATGACGACCAGAACGCCGAAGAAACTGCCCACGCCAAAGATGCCTCTGAAGAAGAAGAGCACGAAGCAAACTCCGAGCAGCCTGTTGAAGAACAACAGGAGTACGAACCACAAGGCGAAGAGCACGAGTTCGGCCAAGGCGAGTTCTTTGACGAAGATTACGACTACCAAGATGGTGAAGTACACGAAGAAGAAGGTGCTTACGCTGCCGAGGAAGAAGCAGGCAATGACGACGGTCACCATGAAGAGGAGCAAGAATTCGAAGCTTCAGCCATTGAAGAACAAAATGACAACGTGTCGCCTTCGTCTGGAGAGACTCTTCAAGGTGATCAGCTTGAAGTTGGTCAGAACGATGAACAAGATACTCGGCAGACCCACAGCAGTGCTGAGCAGTCCGTCGAGAATGCTGTTGTTGATGCAGAACATGACAGTGGCTCAGTTGATGGAGCTGCTGACAATGACAAGGTCAAGCGCCAGTCGATCGCCGTTGAGGACGATGCATACGACGAAATCAACTTCGACGACGAAGACAGCTACGACGGCGATGGCACTGAACTTGAGCCAGTACTCACAAATGCGTCAAGCAAGGCATCTCCTGGAGCCAAGCGTTCGTTCTCGGAGCTTGACCAAGTGGACGATGAGCAAGACAGCAAGAAGGCTCGTGCCTCATGAGCGTCACCCATCTCAACATGGCACGCCTGGTCATAATACACCACAACGAATATCTTCGATCAAGCTGTGCTGAACACACTATGTTCAAGACTTTCCGGGATCACCATTGACGGCCACAAGGCAAGCCGGATTCACCACTCGGCCTGAGTCCTTGACCTCCACTTCCTTTCGCTCTGTTTTCTCAGCTTTGCAACGAAAGGCCTATCTGCTAACCTTTAGTACCGGAACGGAATACTAACAATGTCCACGCAGGTTTACAGTCAGGTAAGGAGCGAGTAATGAATCTCACCTCGAGTCGCGCATATCTAAGGATACAATGCTGCATCTTCGAGGAAGACAACAAAAGCATGGAGTTTTGGGAGCTTGTCACTATAGGTCGAAAAAGTCTCGGCAGGTTCATGGTTTTGCTGTTTCTGGCGTGCTTTCATCTGCACTTTGCGAAAAACGATACCCCTTGCTGTTGATTCCCGCTTTTGTCACTTAACCTTTACTTCCCATTCCCCCGTCACAACAGCTTCACAGTCTCAAGTAGTCGAATGCAGCATTCTCTTTCTTCAAATCATGTCTCAGAGCAACGTTGTATGGATTTGTCGCAACAGTCTAGGTGTAAACATGATCTAATCCTCCTTCCTCTTCTCATCACCCTCGCCAACACCATCCAAAAAGTCCCTGCAAGTCTGAACAATAACCTGATGATCCTGCTGCTGCTTCAATCCGCTGACGACGATGACAGCAACCACACCCTCGACACCCTTAACTCTGACAGGGAAACCTCCACCGTGGATAGCAAACTCCTTAGCCTTGTCCAACAAACAATACTTTTCGGCAAAGGCCTTTTCGTCTCCTTGGAACTTGTTGTGCATGTACCAAGTGCTGCAGCCAAAGCGCAGAACGGTAGCACTCTTTCTGTTCACCCAAGAAGTGTTGTCGGGGGTGATGCCGCTGCGGACGGCTGTGTAGAAGAGAGGAGTGCTGTTGGCTAGTGTGATGGAGATTACTGTTGAGCCAGGGAAGGTGAGGAGGCGAGAGCGTAAAAGGCAGCCCAGATCCCAGGCATCGGAGACTGTGAAGGAGGGGAAGAGGATTGAAGAGTCGATTTGGGAGATTGCTGAGAGGTCGGTGGGGGGGTTTGTGAGGGGGTAGGGTGTTGAGT
>Ga0268251_10000695_pt1 | contig 10438 bp, 6 predicted proteins | sample AgamicAsMae_FD_200527 | JGI IMG/M metagenome (GOLD analysis project Ga0268251, IMG submission 200527) | Agave microbial communities from Guanajuato, Mexico - As.Ma.e (v2) (version 2) | ecosystem: Host-associated > Plants > Phyllosphere > Phylloplane/Leaf | place: Guanajuato, Mexico | collected...
CAGGAACCCGCCATGGAAATGGACCAGTAATGGGTGTTTTCCAGGCTTGAGGTTCTTCGGGACGAGGACAGTGGTGGAGATTTCGTGGTTGTTGACAGTTTTGTAGACAAAGTCCTTCTGGTCAAAGTCGACATACTTGGAGGCAGCCATTATGAAAGTCTGCATTCCTCAGGTCTTGATGTGATCAAGAAGATCTTGCTTGGAAGAGTTGGTATATATAAGCTCGTTGTATTAGACTCGGACATAATGATAATCCCGAGCTATTATCACCGACTTCTCTTCAAACGTCACTTCCCTGTATGGGACGTTCCTTGCTCCGCAACCGCGTAAATATGTCACGCGGGTAATAGAAATTAGGTAGACGAGAAGCATCCACCGAGGATCGTGATACTATCGGCTCTCTATGAACTTTGCCATCTTCTAAGAAGAAATGAACATTTCGATGGATAGACATCTGCAAGGCATGTCATTACATACAATATGTGCTGTGTGCCGCGAATACTAGAAACAGAATAGGGTATCTGAGAAGAAAAGAGCAGAGAAAAGAAGAACAAAAACCAAATGGGCTTCGTACACGCTGCCAGACCCATATACCACATGACTTCGTTGTTGCTGTTTAGAATCACTTTTGAGTTAGACCTCGAGACTGCCGTCAGTCTACAACGCCAACCCAGAACCATCCCCAGTCCACCTGTATAGTGCAAGCACCTCCCTGCGGCGTTGCTGTTGCTCACCAAAGTCTTCAAGACTGCGTCCACGGACTTGGCTCAAAGCGCTGCGCATGACCTTGCGGAAATTTCTCTGTGTACGATGTTAGTCGGAGTTTAAATTATTGATGTTAGAGAACGAACCTGATACTCTGTATTCAGAGTCACGACACAAACTTCATGCGCTCGGACAATCTGCTCACACGCTTTGACGACACTCGCGCTCGCCTCTCCTTGTAGCTTGTCGGCAATCAACAGCAGCAGGAAACTACCCTGGAGAAGGTATATGCCGAAGAAGAATGGCATGAAACTGAGGTCCGGGTCGTAGTCTAGAATGCCACTAATGGCATCGGCAGCCGAAACAGCATGCCCAGTAGCCGAAACAAACGATTGTGAGGATATCCACAAGTCGTTGTCGTCCAGGAGGGATATCGGATCCCACTTGCCATTCAGAAGAATATGCAATGTGTGCATTAGATGTGTTCCGTAAGCCACAATCGTCTTGGTAAGAAGAATGGTTTCGGTAATGCGATTACTGCTCGTGGATTGGTTCGACGGGCTAGCATTGTCGACATGCGTGCCATCGGGGTTTGTGCCATCAGCAGGAATGAATCGCGCTTCAAATGCTTCCAAGCTCCGTCCGTACGAATCCAGCTGGAGACTGATCTCATGAGCCATATCGTCAAGATCTGTGCCGTTTCTGAATCGCATGCCAAATCGTGGATGGTTGCGCGTATGGTTCAAATCCACAATTTCTCCCAGAATGGTCATCAACGGCAGGAAGTAACCGAAGATACTGTGTCCAGTACACTCTAGTGGCGGACCTCTCCGTCGGTAGTAGGTTTCAGGCATGTTCTCGGTCGTGTAATACTCGCCTGCCTGGTAGAAGGACTCGTCTTCGGGCTGCAGCAAGCCTTCGCACTCAGCATCCAGAAGGAAAAGCGGTCTGTTGTAGCAAAGTGCAAGATGCCTGTCAACGATGTATAGTAGCCACCAAGCTCTCCTTCTCTCTTCTCTTTCTTCTTCGGTCACGGATCCGGGTTGCGACATTGACGCCGGCATGCCGCTGAACCTTCGAGAGTTGAAACCTTGTTGGCCGTTCATGCCCATGTCGTTCTCGGCGTTTCCATCGGCGATTGCGCTCTCATCCTGTTGCAATGAGGGATCCGGATTGGGTGGAAGTTCTCTGCCTAGTTTGAGCTCCCGAGCCAGGGACCAAGCTGCGTTCCACCAGCGTAAACTAGCAGCCTTGTACTCGCTTGCTGACACCACGGTAGCAAGGTTGATGTAGGTCGCAACATCATCCAAGGCTCCTGCAGCGCCTGTAGAACCACCTTCGCTGTCGTGTCTAGCAGTATGCAATGCCACGCCAAAGCCTCCGAGTGCAACACCATTAACGACAGGATTTGCTGCTTGAGTGGAGCCCTCAGTCGGAGTATGAATGAGCGGTCGCAAGAGGCTAACGGTAAGCTCCAGGAGTTTCTGGCAAACTTTGCCCCTTGCTGACGGGGGGGAAGTCAAGAAAGCAGATTCACTAGTTTGAGCACCAACCCAGAGCATACTTGCAAGCAGAGCAGGGCTGCATGTGCGAGGGTTGTTCTGACGTAAGAAAGAGTGTTTGCGGAAGATGATGCCTAGAACGTAGGGGGAGGCAGGCTGAATGAACTTGCTATACGAGCTAGAGAAGTAAATCTCCAGAAGATCGCAAGCAAGGCTGATTGGTATGATGGCCGAGATCCTTGAGAGAATGGGTTTCAGCACGGGGTAGCGCAAGGTCTGGTTGTTGGGTTGTTGGAAATTGGTATACAGAGCAGCAGAAGGAGACGGTAGCTGTAACCACCCAGGGGAACCAGCGTGTGGTGAGGTACCCATCAAGCCATGTGCGGAAATAGGCGACTCCCCCATGCGGAAATTTGTGTTGAAGTTGTTGTTTTGACTCTGCGGACTCGGTACAGCATAAGGACTTTCAGGGTTGAATGTCATGCCGTTTGGATAGGTTAGCGGAGCGGAGAGAGGAGCAGCATTGGCAGGCATCATGGGGTGGTGAGCCACGGCAGACGGAGGTTGTTGCAGCACACCCCGGTGATAATCGTCCATCGGAGCTGTGTAGTTAGTGACGCCGACGGGAGTTCGGTCGGGCATAGCTGCGTGATTTGCGCGAGGAGTGGGTAGAATTCCAGGCTGGGTCTGGCCATCGACAGAAGCTCGTACATTGGAATAGCGATCGTTTGGAGCACCAGGGACGGCATCTTTGTTGAGATTCAGCGGGGGTAGATGGTGCTGGGGCTGTGATTGCGGCTGAGGCTGAGGCTGTGGTTGTTGTGCTTGAGTGGGCTGGTGAGGAGGAGGTAGAGGTGCAGCCAAGGTCTGAGGGTTCGGTACAGCTATCGAGGCACGTCTTGGGGGTGGTGGAGGGATGTGGTGAATGCTCGACCTCCGTCGCTTGAGCGAGTTCTGGGCAATTTCGGTGGCGTTTTCCGGGGGAGCGGAGTGCTCATTGCTCGACTTGGGACTGTCGTTGGCGCCATTGTCTGAGCCAGCTGTCGCGGGATTCTGAGACTGGGCAGCAATGTCCTTGCGCGAAGCCTTGCCTCGCTTCTTGCGCTCGCGATTGTATTCGCACGTAAGTCCAAATTCTATATGTCATAACGCGTTAGTCCGGGCTGGCGTCTCGGCTGGGCATGGTCGAGTCGGTCCTGTCAACATACCCACACAATGCGCGCAAGGAGTCTTGCCATCACATTTTGTTCTCAGCTGGTTGCATTGGTCGCACGCCCGGCTGATTCTTCGTCGCACCGGGGCTCCGTTGCTGCTGCCCTTGTTGGCCGCGCTCTGGTCTTGTGCACTCTGGGCCTGGCTAAATGCATCGTGCTCCTGGGGAGCTGGGTTGAGGTGCGAGTCGTGGAGCTGCTGCAGAGCGTACTGCGATCCCTGGGCCAGAGCATCCAATCCAGACATGGGAGGTTGGTTGTGGTCGTGGTGTGTTACCATGTTAGCACTCGACATGCGGCCGAAGCCTTGGGGATAATGCATGCCGCCGGCTGACAGCATTTCGGTGAGTCCTGGTAGGTCGCGTCCTCCGGCGTCAGGTCGAGGAGTGTCGAGGTTTTCTCATACAAGACGAGGGGCAAATTGAAGAAGAAAGCAAGGTTTCGAAAGCCTCTCGAAGTTCAAGTGCGGGCAAGTTTGGGGTCTGTCCGAGATCGTTTGCGGGATGGCTCATGCAGCCCGGGGAATCCGCCAAGTTCTAAACTTCTTTTCTCCACACAGTCCACACGTCCACACGGCCACACACCTCGGCCTTTTAACCATGCATGCACCTACCTGCCATTTCCGCCGCTCTGCCCGAACCTTGAATCTCCCCAGTCCCTGATCAATTTCCAATTACCCGCAGATATACTTTGTGTCAAGCCTGTGCGCCCTGCTGCTCTTTCTTGCACCGTTGTCGCCAGCTGGAACATGTCCATTGCCCGCAGTCCTCGACAAGTCTCCACCTGCCGAGTCCGAGGTACGCTCTGTAGCGAGTAGCGAGCATGCAGGTGGCGTTAGTCTTAGCCATGCTAGCTTGTCCTGATGACCCGCTCAGGAGGACGTGATGTGGGCTTCATCTCCACGTGACACGCCGGTGTCCTGTGCCGAAACCATCTTCGCCCTCCATTTGCCTAACTTGTTTGATGATCCCTTCTACTTTTCCACGCTCCAGCTCTCAGGGCTGCCACTTCTCGCATCTGACGTGTCTATAGCCTGCCTTTTATCCACCGAAGCTTGTTCGATTTACGGCGAACTGCATCCACGTGCATTTTGATTAAACATCTCCCGAACAATCCTGTCTCGGGCCTATTCCAATTACTGTGATTCAAGCCCGTTTCGCACGGTCACTACATTTGCTGTGGATCGAGACCGCCTCCAGAACACCCCACCTTCACCCCGGCCACCCCCGGCACTCTGTTTATCTTACTCCATCTCTTTCGCATCCGCTCTCTGTTTTGCTGGCACTATTTCGGTCTCAATTGCATGCTGACATGCTGTGACCTCATAACTCGTCTATCACATCGAAGGATTGCAGACGCTTCTCGCGTCACGTCAAGCCATGACAGCAGAAGCCTTGCAGTCAGATCTGCACCCGTGACCATGTATTGAAGAGCTTCCCTGTCCCGAAACACTTCCTCTTGACCGACCTCAGATGAGAATAGCCATGCTGCCACAGTGGCTTCTTCATAGACCGCCCACGTAATCCATCTCGAACCGTTTGCGCAACCATGCGTCCTGGTGCTTCCCATATCGAGAAACCCCATCGTTCAGACTTCCAACCAAATCAAGTCAGGCAGGTCATTCCAGACTTCTGTCCTTGACTTCGTTGATTAGCATGGCCTCTCAAACTCTATATGCCTCTCTTGTCCAAGAGAAGAAATTTATCTCGACAGACATCTACCGAAATTCTGATGTCTTGATGCCGCTTGGATCTACACCTACTTCTCCGTTCTTTCCTTCGATTAGCCCTAGCTTTAAGCTTCCAGCCAAGATGCTTATTCTGACATACCAGTGCTAAGGTCTATCATAGCCTGAATATCTTCTCTCGCCGATCAGCATTCTTGTCCGGTGTCGAAAACACAATGCTTTGCGGTGATGTTCCTTCCCCATGTGCCAAAGTCTGTAACTTTCACAGCCCTCTACAGTTCTCCCACCAAGGCTTGTAGCGTGGTAGTCACTATAAAAATGCACAATTATCTCTCAGGGTCGAAGAAGTCCACAGAGAGCCATGGATTTTACGAATCTCAATGGATCTTCCCTGATCCCTAAAGTCAGTGTGCATTTTTATAGCTGCGCGCGTTACAAACTTTGGCACACGGGGAGGTCGAGACAAGCAATGATAGGGTCACTCCGTTACTGAAGCAAACCAGGTCATTAGGAGTAGGGCACGAAGATTTGAATCAGATCGATATATCAATCTACTAAGTGCTGGAGCAGGACCCATATGCTTATACTCTCGTGTGTCATGATACCGCTAATTTGAAATCCAGCCCTTTTTGTCACTTGGAAGCTACGTCTCCAAAGATTCTACTAAAGGATCGACAAAAGAGGTAGCTGTTGCCGTTTATTCGCCGTCATGGCTATATCCACAAAGGTCGTACAACCAATTGTGAAAAGCTATAGAGCAGAGCGTCAGTACACCTGTAGCACAAATTTTGACTATACGCTACCTTACCCAACATCTCCGGGCCCTGCCAGATCTCGTAACCACATTGATTTTTTAGACATGGCCTGAATTCGTTGTTGTACCATTTGCGGAATTTCCAGTTCTTAGGGCTAGTCCTCTTGCACACTCGCTTCTTCCGTGCAACTTCGATATCGAAGTGTTTGTTCTCTTGACGCATACATTGTTGCTTCCAAGTGATGTTAGCTTACTAAGGACAATGTAAGGAACGAACGGTCATGCTTACCATGCACTCGGGCAATGTGCTGATATCGACCAACTGCTCAGTGGGCTTGGCGGTGGTCAAGACCGCGGTTGCGAGAAAGAACCAGTTCCAGAATTGCATGTTGGCAAAGTGTCCTGCAGAAATTGAGAAGATGAAGAGGTGTTCGTAGACAGTAGTTTATGTATGCGCAACCCCATGACGATGACTCTTAGCAAACTTTATTAACTCACTCAATCGATCGCAAAGAGAATTAGAGGTTTACAAACTCCCTACATAAACTCCAGCGGACATGGCTTATACACGTGTCGAATATGAAGTATTTTGCTTATTGTACGTAACTAGCCCCTTTTTAAGCTTTTGATAGAAGCGAACCATGACAATCATACAAGCCATCAAGCAGTCGAATTACCCTTGGAGATCAAAAGAGTACCAAAGACGTTCGAGTTGGGTACGGCCTTGCCGACCTTGCTCTTGAGGTAGCAAGCTGAGCCAGAAAACGAAGCATCGATACAGCCGGGTGTCTGATCGCAAGCAGCAGCACAGCCCTTAATGCCGCCGGTGATATACACTTGCTTCAAGTCACCGCCTTGATGATCAACACCACACTCGACAAAGTATTTGGAGCCGGAGGTCGTGTTGTAAATCGTGTTGTTCCAGCTGGGGCATGAAACGGTTGTGGTGAGCTGAGCATGGAGACCGACAGGTTGAGAAATAAGGCGAGCACCGACGGCGCCTGGCTTCGAAACTGCGGTTCCGACTGCGCCCTTGAGGTAGCAGGTGGTGCCGGACAGCTGAACATCGATGCAGCCAGCGGTACCTTCACAAGCCATGATGCAATTGTTCAGTCTGTCTGTGCCGTTGACATAAACTTGCGAGAAGACACCTCCAGCGTGATCGGTACCACACTCAATCTTGTAGGTACTGCCGGTGGAAGGAGTGTACTCGAGGGTGTTCCAAGATGGGCACGACGGAGTGGCGGTTTTGTTATACGCACTGAGGCCCAGAGTGTCAAGCAATACTTGGAAATTTGGGAGCCCATTACCGGTGACTGGGTCCCATCCGACTGTTGCGTTCCAAGTGGCCCAGGGAATGATGGAGGCACCAGGAATTTTAGCTCCAGTTTGACCGTTAACCCCATTGCAGCCGGTGGAAGCGCCCTGAGTGACGTCCAAGAAGCCAGATTTCAGGGAGTAGAAGAGGGGGTTGGCGAAACCAATGGCAGGTTGACCAGCCTTGAAGCGAGCATCATTGAGCATACCGATCATGGCGGCCCAGGCAGGAGCTGCTGCAGAGGTTCCGGAATAGAGAGCGAGAACACCCTACATGTTCGTTAGTACGCATTACCAGATGAGCAGGGTGATTGGCTGCTTACATTGGCAAAGACAGGCCAGTATGGATTACTGCTGTGAGCTGAGATGTCCGGGAAACCACGTCCGCTAAAGTTAGTAAAGGGAGTGTAGTACTCTTGAACGGATTTGCTGATATAGGAGCCGAGGTAGGTCTCGATAGCAGCTTCTTGGTACCACGCACGTGGGAAGTAGTTGCTGAAGCCGCCTGTTGAACCATCCCAGGCAATTTCTGGATCTAGGCCTTGCGTTCCGCCCACCGAAACCACGTACGGGCAGGTACCTGTTAAACAAAAAGAGTTACAGTTAGCATGCTTCTTTGCGTGGGCAACGATAAACAACCACCGAGTCATGACAGGCACCAGATCTCTCTTGCCGCATTGCCTGAGCACTATCCTAGACGATGAAGATGCTTATCGAGTATGCTGCACATCTCGATGGAAACATCTAGTTGCCTGGATAGCACCCTGAATTGCGACAGATAAATTTTGGTGTCGAGACACGCTCGGGGAGTCCTTGACTCGTGCTTTCTATGTTCTCAGCACTTACCAGGGAAAGCAGGAGTGAATTGAGGCGTCTTCTTGCCATCGTTGCTTTGACAAGGAGCACCCACTCCGGTATCGCCGGAGGACTCAAGGATGGTGATACCGCGAAGACCCATCATACCGATCTGGTTGCAGACATAAGTGGCATAGTCGATGGGCACAGTCTGCTCATCATCTCCATATGAGTTCGAGATGACTTGAGGCAGAGCTTCGTTGGGCTGGGAGAGGAGGTATGCGTAGTAATCCAAGTAAGGCTCATTCGAGTTGTCAGCCTCAGTAGGCTCATCCAAGTTGGGGACGAAAGGAGGAGAGCCTCCAGTGATAAATTCCGTGACTGGCAGTGGATGAGCCAGACCGAAGATGTTTTGTGCATCAAGGTTGGCCTCGCCAATGCTTGTGTACTCAGGCTCCTGGTGGTTGACGCCGCCATTGATCAGGGTAACGTTGAAGGTTTGCTTGGGAATGTTGTACTTCTGTTCGTAAAGGAAGAGGTCGGCTTCGATAGCTGATTCGTTAAGGAAACTACCAAACCCAATACGACTGCCACTGGACGCATCAGGAACATAGGTGATGTTTAGTACTTGTTTCCAGCAATCAGGACCCAGGTAGGCAGTTCCACGAGCCGAGTGTGAAACACAAGTAGTCACACGCTTGGCTAAGTCTGATTGTGGTTCCGATTCTGGTGCACGTCTTTCGATACCGACGTTTTCCGGCAGTCTGAGAGCACTTTGTCCGTTGGTACGTCCAAAGAATGTGGTGGGCGAGACAAAGTCAACGTGGTTGGAGATCTCATCAGGGACTGAGTACGAGAGCGTTCTCAGCTTCTCAACGCCAGTGGAATCGTCCTTGAAAGTTGTGAAATTTGCTCCAAAGACCTTGTTGGCTTCGCCGATGGTCGTCTTGATGGCGACGTGCAGACCACGGTCAAGGCTGTTTTCCAGTCCTGATGACTGGGCCCACGAAGTCACGGCATCAACAGAGCCGGTAGATGGACCAAAGAGAGCGTTGACCTGATCGGCGGTATAGTATTTGCCGTAGTTTGAGCTTGATGGGTCAGAAACTGATCTCAAGAGGCCCTCGAGCTGGTCGATGTTCTGTTGCTTGACTGCAAGCTTCAAAGTGATTGACTGGGAGGCATCAGGTGTACCCGAGACGGACCATCCTGCTGGTACTCCGGGAAGTTGGTCACGGAGCGAAGCTGCCAGCACACTAGGGACGGTCAGAGCCGCAATTGAAAGGAGAGATGCTGACAACATGTTGACCAGTACAAGACAATCACAGCTGGATGAAGAGACTGGGAAGAAGTTGGAGGGGTATTGCCCTGTTTATACCTATCTATAGCCCCTCACGGGTAGCTGCTGAGCCCTCTTGACTCTCCAGTGGCACCTGTACTGTACAAACACCGCCTCGCAAGATAGTGGAGTACAATGGGGAAATTGCAGAACACGAGACCTGCAGATAGCGTCCAGTCTACTGCAAGAACTTAGATAGTGATCATGGGGGCATGTGCTAAGAGTGTGGGCCGTGGCACGGCAAATGCTTAGACTCATGCTTAAGTCGCTGATGGCCATGCAAAATGGTGGAATACGAACCAGTCCTTGGATCCAGGGGCTTCTGGAGGAATATCAGTACATGTTCGGCATCCTTCACCTGCCTATTTAGAGAGGGTAGTCGCGTCGGAGAACTTTACGGCCGCAGATCGTATACAAGCTCGTAGCCACAACTTCGGTTAGATAAGACGTAGAGTAGCATCCGAGAGATGGAGGGATGAACTCTGTAATTTGTAGACAAAGTACGCGGGGCACACGACATAGCTCGCAACAAGAGGCGATGGCGAAAGAGGAAGGTGAAAGGTGGGTGGAGTTCCGTGTGAAATACGAAGCGCGACTGGCGGCATCGGCCAAGCGCGTTCAAGCCGCCGTCTAAGAAGCTTGTTTGTCTGACAAGTTTCGACCTTCAATCATAGATAACATTATTAAGTAAGTTATGCCTCTGGGCGGGCACATTCGGTCTATCCTCTGTAGCCGCAGCCTCGGAGGGTGCACCGCGATATCGAGCAGACAGGTTGCCGACGGTATCACTCCTCCCCGTGTGCTAAGGTTTGTAACGCGGACCACTGTAAAAATGCACAGTAGTTTCTATACATGAACAGTGTCCATTAAAAGACTGGGTGCTCCAGGCTCTCTTTGGTATTGACTCTAGCTTAGACACCTTTGTGCCTTTTCATAGGCAGATCATTCTCTATGCCTTTGCAGGGGAAGTATAAGTAGGAGTTACAAAATTCAGCACACGGGGAGGCTGCTTAATGCCCTCCGTGTGCTAAAGTTTGCAGAAGATGCCGAGCACCCAGTAGCGATCTGCAGTGTGGCACGGGACAGTCGCGTCCTCCCTCCTCTCTGTGTGTAAAGGTATGTCACACG
>Ga0268251_10000697_pt1 | contig 10409 bp, 6 predicted proteins | sample AgamicAsMae_FD_200527 | JGI IMG/M metagenome (GOLD analysis project Ga0268251, IMG submission 200527) | Agave microbial communities from Guanajuato, Mexico - As.Ma.e (v2) (version 2) | ecosystem: Host-associated > Plants > Phyllosphere > Phylloplane/Leaf | place: Guanajuato, Mexico | collected...
GTGTCAAGTGGTTGGAAAGCCATGGCAGTAGCACGTTTGCTGGCGGGGCCTTCGGTAGGGAAACCAGACAGAGGGACCCATCGAGGGGTGGTCTTGGCGAGCAGTATGGTGCAATCATCGGAGGATGAAGTCGCAGCAACAACGCCATTCACAGAGTCATAGCGCACCTTGTCCCACTGCTTGTCTGTCGGATGTGAGTACTGTAAAGCAAAGTTTTTTGTTCCAGTAGAAGCAAACGAATCGCCGTTGGCATCAGCACCGTTGGGTACCGAAGCATCGTGAATCTGATAGAAATCAAGACGGTTCTCACCACAAACAACGATTGAGTCATCAGAAGCCCAGACAGCATCAATGACAGGCTGATTGAAGAGCTTTACAGCTACAGGATCTAGGGAAGCGGCGGATTGACTGGCATCCCATATTTCGACCAAACCGCGTTTCATGTTTGTGGAAACACTCAACAGGCGGGTGCCAGAGTTGTTGTATCGCAAAGCAACAACGATGGCAGAATGCTGGAGCAGGTAGCCTTGGAGGTCATAGAGCCTTTTGGTGCCTTGGACAGTGGCATCAAACATTGATCTCACAGATTCATGACGGCCTCCTGGTAAGCGACGTGTGGAGTCTAGAGCACAGGTAGCATAGCGGCCAGAGGGATGCCAACAGGCAGCGGTGATGACGGAGCCTTTGGTCATGGTCTCGGCGTCGGTGTGGTGAGCACGCTGGAGAGGATTCTTGGTCTGATGTGGTAGATCGTAGAAGCGACACAGAGATTCGCCTACAGTGAGCAAGCGAGTGGATTGGGAGAGTTGAGGATTCCACAAAGCGTGCATGATGTTCGCGTCGGGTTGATCCAAAGCCCAGTACATTGTTTCTGACTTTGACTTGAGCTTCTTGTCTGTCTGGGTGGCAGACGAGGTTGTGGGAACGTATTCTGGCTCGGGAAGGTCTGGGGTAGGATGACGATGGGGTTCTTGGTGAGGATCTTGTGGTTGCGAATCGATGTGCATGGCGTCCGGGTTCAGCGAATCGTTGCTCTTCCGAGATCGTTTGGCAGGAGGAAGCGGGAAGTCGTGTTGATTCGTCGTCGAGGGGCGTGTGTCGGTCGAGGCGCGGTGTGCAAACTGTCGAGTGGTCAAGTTGAAGCGGCGCGACTGGTTGGTGACCTGAGCGAGCAGCTGATCGTGGAAGATGGCATCCTGGATGATGTGGACCAGCTCATGTTGCTTGACCAGAGGCGCAAAGGGCAGCTTCTCGGGATCGCGGTATTCTTGCGGACGGTGCCAGTCCTGGTGCAATGCTTTGGCAGCGTTCTCGTGGCCTGCTTCTTGCAGATAGCGGAGGATCAAGTAATTGATGTGGTCCGAGCCCAGAGCTCCGTCACCCATGGTGCCTGAAGAGAGGCCTCGGTCGAATGTATACGAGCACCGGCGACAAAGACAGTGATGCAATTGGTGCAAATGACAGAGGAAGTGCACCAAGGAAGATGTTATGCGATACGATGCGACGAACCCTCGACTGCAAGGGCCAGCCAGTTCTACCGGCGTGCCAAGCTTCCCAACTCTCCGCCTGCAACCTGCGAAACTCTATAATCTGAGTATAGCTATTGAAATGCACAATACTCTTGGGAAGCACGATAGCATCCACTGAGAGAGAATGCACTCTGGGCTCTCGTTGAACGCATCTCCGATCCGAAAAGCATCATATCAAGGATCGTCGTAGACCTTCGTGAGAGGAGCGCGAATGGAAGTCACAGATTTAGCATGGGGAGGAAGGAGCTAGCGGGGTCCCTGACGTGCGACTAGGAAGCTGCACCCTGCGTTGTTGATTGACGAAGCTCGACAAGAGCCATCTCTCCTTCCTCGTCGCCATGCCACTTCGCATCAACCTCCCGCCGCTGACCCGCGCCCTTCTACTTCTTCTGCTACTTCTATCTTTGCTCAATGCCTCGTTCAGTGTGCGCAGTCTCATCCGCGTCCAGGCTGTTCCAGCACTGGCAATCATCCCTGCCCGCTCGCTGAAATATCCATGGACCATCCTCACCGCTGCCCTGCTTGAAACAAACCTCGTTAGTTTCGCCATATCTGCCATCACCCTTTCCTATGGAGGTCGATACCTAGAACGCGCCTGGACCAGTCAAGAGTTCGCCAAGTTCGTCCTGTTTGTAACCATGATTCCAAATTTGTTGACATTTGCCGTCTACTGTTTGTGGTCTACTGTGACAGGCAGTCAGATCCGAGCGTGAGTTCGCGTCCACCCACAATACACCCTGTTCTTGCTGACATGGGCCAGAAACACCATCATCAATGGCAACGTTGCCCTCGAAGCCGCTTTCCTCGTCGCTTTCAAGCAGCTCGTCCCTGAGCACACCGTCTCTCTCTTCCGTGCTTCGATTCGCATCCGTGTCAAACACTTCCCAGCCGTCTTCGTTTTGCTGAACAGCTTGTCTGGTCCATTGCTGGGTACTGACACCGCGTTCTTCCTATCGTGGCTCGGCTTCTTGACCGCTTGGATATACCTGCGCTTCTACAGAGTCGCACCTTTGCTAGCTACGACTGCTACGGGCGAAGAGGCCGTCATAAAAGGCGATGCTAGCGACACATTTGCCTTCAGCCACTTCTTCCCCGATTCGGTCCAGGTCGTTCTTGATCCTCTGGCCGATTCCATCTACAAGACTATGGTAGCTTTTAAGCTATGCGTACCCTTTTCTGAAGAAGCTATCGACCAAAGCAACGAGCAGGCTTCAGCACGAGCAGAAGGTGGGCTACCCAGCTTGATGACAGGCGGAAGAGGAGGTCGTAGTGGAGGTAGACGAGAGGAAGCAGAGCGAAGAAGAGCGCTGGCCTTGAAGGCGCTCGATCAGAGGTTGAATGCAGCCGCAGCCGCTCGTGTTCCGACTGAAGCACCACCAGCGCCTGCTGCTGAGACAAGTACGGCGGAACCTTTGACCGCTTAATCTTGTTGTTGTTTGTAGAATACCCTCCTCGTTCGTGCAGAAATCATGGTAGCATGTCCAGTTTACTAAGCATTAAGACTGTAAAATGTGCTCTCAGATAGCATACAATGGATGCGTGACAGTGCCGTGGCAGTTCTCGATTGATGTTGTTACTCCCGCTCCCAAGAAATATCTAGCAAGTCCCTCCCAGAAAAAAAAATCATGTCTTCTCTCCGTATACGCCTTAACAAGATGGGATATCGTATGTTGACCTTTGAGGGTAGAGGCGGTCTAGCAGCTTCTCGGCTTGTCTGCGACTTGGTGCAAGCGCTCAAAGCAGACGATGTTGGTGGATGGTTGAATGGTTGCACGATTGAACGGATCAATCCATGCGCTGGTCCTGGACGCGGCTCTCGACGTAGAAGCCAGAGTCGGGTCGTCTGAGTTCCTTGAGCTCTTCAGGCGAGAACTTTTGGTCGACTTCCTGGACGTCGACGAGTTCCTTGACGGCAAAGATTTGACCGGCGACTTGCTGCGAGACGGGATGGTAGACAGTCTTCATGCGCTTGCGCAGACCTAGGGCCTTGAGGACGCCCGAGGCCTGCTTGGGCAGACCAATCGACGAGCGAAGTAATGTGATGCGGAAGTAGGACATGGCTGTCTGTCGGACATCAGCAGCTTGATCAACAGCGAGGGGCTTTCAGTCGCTACTCACCAGAGAGGTTGCGCAATGAAGGGTCGTGAATTAGAAAAGTTGACTGCGGCGAGTCGATTGATTATTGCACGCCGACCCGTCCGTCTGTCTGTCTCGCTCTTGGCTCTTCCGGACCCCGCAATTTCCTCCTTGACCATTCATGGAACGCGTCAAGAGACCTCCGTCTTGTCTCCTCTACAGCTAGGAGCGCACGTATATGAGCTCGCCATGAATGATACGGATGATGTCGCCAACAGGCTTGCCGAGCTGCTGCGGCATCCTGATGACTTGGAAAAGATCTCGTCGTTGAAGAATGAATTCACTCGCAAAAAAGCCGCCGTCGATGGCCAGCTACGTATAGGTCTCAAAGAGCAGCTAGAGATCACCCAGCAAGGAATGTCCAGTATCAATGACGGTCAACACACTGTCAGTTTGATCAAAGACGAGATGATCAAGATCGACCGACTCTGCGTCGAGGCCCAGAACATGATCCAAGATTTCCCTTTCGTCGATAAAGTCGCCCAAACACATCGCAACTTTGCCCAGGTCGAAGATATGAAGGCACAAATCGAGTCTTTCGGTCGCAACCTGGATGACCTCGAGAACTTGCTCCGTGAAGACGACGAGAACCCCGAAAATCAGGACAATCTTCTTGCCATACACTTCGGCCTTACCAAACTGCGCGACATCCGAGACATTGCTTTGGACTCGATCAAGTCATCCACCGAAGATGCAGGCACCGAGCTCATCAATAACCTCCAGCTTGGTGAGACCGGTGCCACTTTGCAAGACCACTTCACCAGGCTAGATGATGTGATCGACTGGTTCGACGAGCACGTAGGTACTGCATGCTTGAACCTCATCCCGCTTGTGCAATCAGGCAACAATGGCATCATCGTGAGATTGGCCTTGATTGTCGAAAAAGAAGAAGAGAAAGACCGTCAGGTCGAGGCTCTTCAGCATGCTCATCGTGAGTTCAAAGACCTGGCTTCCCGCTTCAAGTCCATGAATGCCGGCCAAAAAGAATTACGCGGCTACAAAGACAAGTTTCTCAAAGCCATCGAATACAACTGTCAGGCCCAATTCGACCAAGCCGGAGAATCTTTCTTCGAGGACCCGGACAAGCTTGAGAAGAGTGTGCGCTGGTACTTCAATGATCTCAATACCGTCAAACTGGGCATGCAAAGCCTCATGCCTAGAAAGTGGCGCATCTTCAAGACTTATGTCGCCATATATCACAGACTCATGCACGACTTTCTCGTTTCCAAAGTCCAAGACGACCAGCTGAACCCTCCGCACATGCTGGCCATCGTCCATTGGGTCACCAAATACTACGCTAAGATGGATAAGCTTGGGGTTTCGGCTGATCAACTCCATCCTCACGTCATCGACGACCGAGAAGCAGACATCATCCGTGAATACAGGACCCTCATCACCAATGCTGTGGAGCAATGGATGGATCGCATGTCGGCGACTGATCGTCAGACTTTCTTGGAACGCAAAGAAAACACGCTCGACACAGACGCAGAAGGCCATCTTCGAACCAAAACTCTGGGCGACTTGTGGCGCATGCTACGCGAACAACTCACCGTTGCGGCATCCTCTGACAGGCCCGATGTCGTTGAAGGCGTCGTTGAGTCCATGATGCGCGCTCTACAATCAAGACAGGCCATGTGGCAGCGGCTCATCGACTCTGAAGCTCAAAAGTATACTTCGCCTGCCATGCCACAAGTTGAACAGGAAGGCCTGCAGCCGCTGCAGGACTGGCTCGTCGCTATTGCCAACGACCAAATTGCATGCATCGATGATCAGGAAGACCAAGGGCAAATATCATACCTCACTACCTTCCGACGTGAATACGAGACGATGGTCACACCGGCATATGCGATCTCATCGAATACCGAGCTCGATACTCTACGGGACGGCTACGTCGACCTTGGTACCCATTGCATATCTCTCTTTACATCTCTCATCTTCTCGGTCGACTTCCGCACTATTCTTGCCGAGTTCTTTACACCTGCATGGTACAACAAGAAAGCAATGGCCCAGATCATCTCTACCTTTGAAGACTACTTGGCCGATTACTCTGATGTATTGCACACTTCATTAAGAGACGTTCTCGTCGAAGAGCTTTCTGATGAACTGCTGGTCCGATATCTATCGGCCATTCGCAATCGCGGCGTCAAGTTTAGACGTGGTGATCCTTTTAATGAGAAGATCAAGGACGATGTTTTGACTGTTTTCAACTTCTTCTCAACTCAAGAGGCTTCGTTCCCTGCCATCAAAGACAAGTGGAGGGCCGTTAACGCCTTCGTCGAGCTTCTTAACGCCGAGAAAGGACCTGCGGTCGCGGATGCGTATGAACAATTCAAGCGAGAGAATTGGGACCTGCAGATTGGCTGGGTCGAGGCTGTGCTGAGAACCCGCGACGATTGTGACAGGTCCTTGATTGGACTTGTCAAGGCCCGGGCTGCCGAGGTGGAAGTCGAAAGGGGTATGGAGACTGTCATGAGCAAAGTGAGATGATGACGATAAGGTTGCTTGGTTATTCTGCATTGGCGACGAACATGGACTTGCGTTCGGCGTGGAAGGCTTGCTTTGAGTTTTGGTTCCTGCATGGGTTACTGCACATTCTGTATTGATGGTAGCGAGGCGTTCATACAGGTGAGGTCTAGAAAAGGATACCCCGTTTGATTAGAGATTCTTGAAATAGCAAAAGAGATGTACTATTATGTTGTCGGACATTGATTTTCGTCTTCAACCCTGGCGCAATACATTAATCACGCTCAGGTGCAATCACATTCTGTGCCCCTTTTGACTTTCCGAGAGTCATTCATGCAATAGAAGCAGAGCTGCAAGCGTCGGACAAGCCGCCACCTTACGGGCTCAACCGAGTGCCTGCCGCAACTTTGTCTTCTACCGCGTTCAACCGTCTGCATCTTCGGTGAGAGGCTTGCAGCTGAGTTGTCTGCCAGCTCACTGATCCAGAAGACGCGCCACTCGTTGACGTCCGCCACACACAGCTCGGGCTGAAGCTCACTGTCACAAGAATAGCAACGGTCCGTGGCGGGCAGGCCCCGCGCACATACGCCCGGTCCTGTCGATCGCCCTGGGCCCCCGAGTTTCAAGTTACGGCTTGCGTTTTGCAGAGAAGCTTCCAAAGATTTTCTCGAGAAGGTTTCCGTTGTTGGGAAGAGCTGTGCTTTTACATTGGTTTGCACTCGGCTCTTTTCGCAGAGTGGCTGTCGGTCTCGCTTCAGTCGAGTGGCTGCTGGGTTACAGTTCAGCGCTTCCAGAAGCCGGCAAGGAATCTGTCCTCAATGGCAGAGCTTGGACATCCCCATGTTCCACTTTAATCTCGGTCGGATCAGTTCGTGAACTTCCTGAGGCTACCAAGGTGGAGCTCTGCCTACTTAAGACGGCAGCAGTGTTTATTTGCGGTGGTGCAGCTGGGTGCTGTATTCGCGTTTGGCGTGTAGAACGGTTTATCCAACGGGCATTGCGTCTGGAAGGAATTGGTCTGAGCAATACATAGAGCCGTTGCAATTCTATCGACGCAATGCTACGTCAAGCAACAGTGTCTCGAACAGATGACTGCCAAAGTGCTTTTTCGTCGTCCAATAGTGAGTCGCCCAACCCCTTGTCGGAGCTCAAGTTGTTGAAGCTCGACTCTCAACGTGCTGCGGCGGGAAAAAGTAGACTTGGCGTTAGTGTAGCTCTGTAACCCGATTCTGACAAGGCTGGTGATTGATTCCGCTAATGATTTATTGTTGTGTCGTTGCCCCGAACCAAAGGCGGAGCTGGCAGGTTATAAAGTCGACGATCCTGGCGCACTCGTTTCAGCCGTCCTTCTTCTCTCTCTTCCTTTCTCCCATCCTCCTCTTCCTGAATTGACCTTCTTCTCGTGAGTTTCGTCAATCGTCCACCTTCGTGTCCTCCGCAAACAGCTCCTAACCTTGGACCTTGAAGTTCAATTCAGTCTACACATAACCCACATGTCCTCCGAGATGGCAACCCACTTGAAGCCCAATGGCGGTGCTGAGTTCGAGAAGAGACACCACGGCAAGACCCAGTCCCACGTTGTACGTTATTCACCCCCAACGAGCTGGCAGCGAGTGTTTTTCTTCTCGCTTTTTTCTTTGGACACGGCGTTGTCAGGCTGGAGATGGCTGCCATTCGGTTTGGGAGCTTGTTCATGCTCTTCTCAGCTTCTGCTGAGCTGACACGAGCGTTCAACCCCCACCTTTGCTGCAGGCGTTTCTGATCTTACACACAAAAGTCCCTTGTACCCTCAGCTGCATCCATGTACCGTGGTGTAGCTGAAGCGATACGCATTCAGCAGCTCCGCTTTTCGGTTTTTGAAATTTTGCTGACCGTTTTCGACTAGGCCTTCGAGAACACCTCGACCTCGGTCGCTGCCTCGCAGATGCGCAATGCATTGAACAACCTCTGTGACTCGGTCACCGACCCCGCTGAGAAGCAGGTAAGTTTGCGGAGCTTCAAAACATGGCGGGTCTTCAGTATCTAACGCAAAGAAACAGCGCTTCGAGACTGAGATGGACAACTTCTTTGCTCTCTTCCGCAGATACCTCAACGACAAGGCCAAGGGCAACGAGATCGAGTGGTCCCGCATTGCTCCCCCCAAGCCCGAGCAGGTCGTTGCCTACGAGGACCTGCCCCAGCAGGAGTCTGTCGACTTCCTGAACAAGCTCGCTGTCCTCAAGCTCAACGGTGGTCTCGGTACCTCCATGGGCTGTGTTGGCCCCAAGTCGGTCATTGAGGTCCGTGACGGTATGTCTTTCCTCGACCTTTCGGTCAGACAGATCGAGTACCTCAACCGCACCTACGGCGTCAACGTTCCCTTCGTCCTGATGAACTCGTTCAACACCGACGCCGACACCGCCAACATCATCAAGAAGTACGAGGGTCACAACATCGATATCATGACCTTCAACCAGTCCAGATACCCCCGTGTCCTCAAGGACTCGCTCCTCCCCGCCCCCAAGTCGGCCAACTCTCAGATCTCCGACTGGTACCCTCCCGGTCACGGTGACGTTTTCGAGTCGCTCTACAACTCGGGTATCCTCGACAAGCTCATCGAGCGTGGTGTTGAGATTGTCTTCCTTTCCAACGCTGACAACCTCGGCGCTGTCGTCGACCTCAAGATCCTCCAGCACATGGTTGACACCAAGGCTGAGTACATCATGGAGTTGACCGACAAGACCAAGGCTGATGTCAAGGGTGGTACCATCATTGACTACGAGGGCCAGGCCCGTCTTCTCGAAATCGCACAGGTTCCCAAGGAGCACGTCAACGAGTTCAAGTCGATCAAGAAGTTCAAGTACTTCAACACCAACAACATCTGGATGAACCTCCGCGCCGTCAAGCGCATTGTCGAGAACAACGAGCTCGCCATGGAGATCATTCCCAACGGCAAGTCGATCCCCGCCGACAAGAAGGGCGAGGCCGATGTCAGCATCGTCCAGCTCGAGACCGCCGTCGGTGCCGCCATCCGTCACTTCCACAACGCACACGGTGTCAACGTCCCCCGCCGTCGTTTCCTCCCCGTCAAGACCTGCTCCGACTTGATGCTGGTCAAGTCTGATCTCTACACCCTCAAGCACGGTCAGCTCATCATGGACCCCAACCGCTTCGGTCCCGCTCCCCTCATCAAGCTCGGTGGTGACTTCAAGAAGGTCTCGAGCTTCCAGAGCCGCATTCCCAGCATCCCCAAGATTCTCGAGCTCGACCACTTGACCATCACTGGTCCCGTCAACCTCGGCCGTGGCGTCACCTGCAAGGGTACCGTCATCATCGTTGCCAGCGAGGGTCAGACCATCGACATTCCCCCGGGTTCCATCCTCGAGAACGTTGTCGTCCAGGGTAGCTTGAGACTTCTCGAGCACTAGAAAAATTCTTTCACAACAAGTCGCGTGTCATTATGGAAAAGGAACAAGAGACGCAGTAGATACCACGGAACATTCAGTAATTATTTCATTTTAAAGTCATGGCGAATTCATGCATTTTTCTACAAAGCCTGCCAATTTCCAAAGCCTGTTGTGCTCTACTCGTACTGTTGCCAATGAATGCGTGATGCTATAAGGTTTTGGCAGGATGCTATCGGAAATTACGCGAAGAAATGGCGGACCCGAGAGCGTTCGATGCGATCAACGAAATGCTCGTAGACGCGCTCCAAGTCGAGACTGGGATCCTGCACTCAACGATGAACGAAGCTGTGAGTGGTGCGACTAGGAACAACAGTCATGTGTGGTTCTTGTTGCTTGCGTGACACTTAACTGCTGCAGGGGAACCATGACATAGGGCTCTGAAAGTTGGTACGTTCAGCTTGGCAGACGGCACGTTTTACCTTTCCGAAGGCTGGTCGATGATGAGTGTTTTGGAGTTTGATGGCGGGTCCGAAAGAGGACGATCTCTATAACTCTGCTACATAATCTTTCAGCAAGTCTTTGGCACTCTCGAGACCGGTCGATGTCTGAGTGTACCTGAAGTACGGCCATGTCGCGTCGTGTCAAACAAATCCAAGCCGCCGTATCCGCCCACCAGCAGCTACAGCCTTCACGAGCGCCGTCCAGTATCTGCCCATAATCGTCGTCGCCATAGCGCGGCGATGCAGCCATTTCAGGTCTTCCCTGCTTCCGCATCGAATCAAGCACCCGACTCGCAATCCTCGACTTTCAACGCCTCCAACCACGTCTACCGCGACTCGTCATCCGCCGACAACCGCGTTGTCCGCTCCATCCCGCCATGGGTCCATACCGAAGA